>Ga0326597_10006903_pt1 | contig 15483 bp, 19 predicted proteins | sample RVTome_12_FD_203789 | JGI IMG/M metagenome (GOLD analysis project Ga0326597, IMG submission 203789) | Soil microbial communities from uranium-contaminated site in the Upper Colorado River Basin, Wyoming, United States - RVT100D185 | ecosystem: Environmental > Terrestrial > Soil > Contaminated >...
GCAGAGTGCCTGGCCGTCGCAGCCGTTCGGAACGGCAAGCCGGCTGCCATTCTCGATATGGACCCGCAGGGCACAGCCAAGAGCTGGAAGCAGCGACGCGGGGACGATGACCCCGCCGTTATCCCCGTCACAATGGCAAGTCTCACCGACGAACTCGACCGCATTCGCAAGGCCGGGGCCGCCTACGCATTTATCGACACGCCGGCGCGCCTGTCGGATTGGGCGATGGAAGCGGCCAAGGTGTCCGACCTGGTGATCGTGCCCTCGCGCGCGACGGTGAAGGACCTGGAGCGCGTGGAAGCGTCGATCAAGCTCGCGACCGTCTATGGTGTCCGCCCGGTCTTCGTTGTGCTGACGCAGGTGCGGCCGCGCGGGGACCGCGACATCCAGGCCGAGGAATTCGTCAGGGCGAAGAAGTATCCGGTCTGCCCCGGCCGGATCGGCGACCGCGTCGCCTATCAGGACTCCGATACGATCGGCCTCACGCCGTCTGAAACCGAACCGGCGGGCAAGGCGGCGCAGGAAATTGAACTGGTTTACCGGTACACCGCAAAACTCTTGAACCAATTGACCAACAAACCATTGAGCCATGACGAAGAAGACCAGCCTTACAGCCGCGCTGTCTGAGACGCCGGTAGAGCCAATCGAACTCGAAGACAAACCGGCCGCCAAACCCGCCGCGCGCGCTCGCTCCGAGCCACGGCCCGACCGCGCCGGCAAGACCAACATCACCGGCTATTTTGACAAGCCCGTGAAGTGGGAGTTGCAGGATCTAGCGACGGAACGGAGCAGGGCGCTCGGCCGCAAGGTGACCGCCCAGGAACTCCTCGCCGAGGCGCTCAACGATCTGTTCAAGAAATACGGCAAACCCGAGATCGCGCGCGGATAGGCGTCCTCGGCCTCGTTCCCGAAGACACCGTCTCCCGCGGAAAGCTTTAGAATCCCGCCATCACGCGCTACCGTAGATGCTCGCATTGGTGAGGCTACTGATTCCGGGGGGCAAATGGCTCGCACGCGCAAAGCAGCGAAGAGGGACGTTGACAGCTACGTCCATGCTGACAAGGACCGCGTCAACAATCCTCCCGCCGGTCTCGTCACGCCGGAAACCGACAGGGACGGTGCGCGCAAAACATATGCGTACGATCCGCACCTCGATCCGCAGCTTGTTTGGTCCGGCAAGGCTGAAAACAATTCATTCCAGATCCCGACCGTCTCCCTTCACGTTCACGAACGCATGGATCCCCGAACGATTATCGAGGCCGTCCGCCGACGTAACGGGAGCGGTCCGCAGCTCTCGCTCTTTGCGCGGCCGGAAGAGAATCCCCCGATCCGTCAGGCCATCGAATTCTACAAGCACCGCCACAACTGGTCGAACCGCCTGATAGCCGGCGATAGCCTTCTTGTGATGAACAGTCTGTTGGAGAAAGAGGGCCTGGGCGGTCAGGTCCAGATGCTCTATTTCGATCCGCCCTACGGCATAACCTACCGCTCCAACTTCCAGCCCTTCGTCAATAAGCGCGACGTCAAGGACGGCAAAGACGAAGACCTGACGCAGGAGCCAGAGACCCTCAAAGCCTTCCGCGATACTTGGGAACTCGGCATCCACTCCTATCTCACCTATCTGCGGGATCGGTTCATCCTTGCACGCGATTTGCTGCACGAGGAAGGCAGCATCTTTGTCCAGATCAGCGACCAGAATATTCACCACGTCCGCGAGATCATGCAGGAGGTGTTCGGCGAGAAGAATTTCGTGTCACTGATTACCTTCCAGACAACATCGGGCTTCAAGACGAAGACCGTCGCCACATTGGGCGACTTCCTGCTTTGGTACGCCCGCGACAAGAGCAAGGTGAAGGTCCGCAAGCTGTATGAGGACCAGCCGCTCATTCTGGGCGAGGGCAATGCCAGATGGCTGTTGCTGCCCGACGGCATATACCGAGGCGTCACCGCTGCCGAAAGACGCAACGAGGCGGACCTGCCGGCAGGCGTTCGCCTTTACAATCCCGGCGATCTTCAATCCCAAGGCGCGGCTTCCGAGCCGCAGCCCTTCGAGCACGACGGCAAGACCTACAATCCCGGTGACAATTCGCACTGGAAGGCCAGCTACCCTGACGGCATGCGCCGGCTTGCCAAAGCCGGACGCATCCACGTCGCGCGCAATAGCCTGCGCTACCGCCGTTTCCACGACGATTTTCCCTATCAGGAGCGCGGCAATATCTGGACCGACACGATCACGGGAAACTTCACCGAGGACAAGATTTACGCCGTTCAGACCAACACCAAAGTCATCGAGCGCTGTCTGCTTCTCACCACTGATCCCGGCGACCTTGTTTTCGATCCGACCTGCGGCTCCGGGACGACTGCGGTGGTGGCAGAACAGTGGGGCCGCCGCTGGATTACCTGCGACACCTCGCGTGTCTCGGTCGCGCTCGCCAAGCAACGGATCATGAACGCTGTGTTCGACTACTATCAACTTGCCCGCCCGGAGGAGGGCATCGGCAGCGGCCTCCAGTATGCCGGCGCGAAACAGATCACCCTGGAGAGTATCGCCAATGCCGAGCCGCCCACCGAGATAACTTTGTTTGACCGCCCGCTGACCGACAAGAGCAAGGCGCGTGTTGCGGCCCCTTTACTGTCGAAGCCGTTCCGGCACCGACAGTCAGGCCGCTCGATGAGGAGGATAACGAGCCCGCGGCGGAGGCTGATTTGTCGGTCGCCCGCACGGGTGAAACGCAACGTCAGGGTGACTGGCGCGACGAACTGCTGAGAACCGGCATCCGCGGCAAGGGCGGACAGCGCATTGAATTCTCTCGCATGGAGACGCTGCCAGGAACCAAATGGCTTCATGCTGATGCCGAAACGAAGGAAGAGAGTCCGCAGCGCGTTGTCGTTTCCTTTGGGCCGGACCACGCGCCGCTGGAGCAGCGCCAGGTCGAGCTCGCCCTGACCGAAGCCGAAACATTGCGGCCCAAGCCGCGCATTGTGGTCTTCGCCGCTTTTCAGTTCGATCCGGAAGCCGCCAAGGACATCGACGAAACCAACTGGCCTGGCGTCACGCTCCTCAAGGCGCAGATGAACGCGGACCTGCTGACCGAGGACCTGAAGAAGAAACGAGCGAGCAATGAGAGCTTTTGGCTGATCGGCCAGCCTGACGTTGAGCTGGAGCGAATTGCCGCTGGAGAGGACAAGGGCAAGTTCCACATCACGGTCCGGGGCTTCGACTACTACAACACCAGGACCGGCCAGATTGATTCCGGCGGCGCCGACAAGATCGCCATGTGGATGCTCGACCCGGATTACGACGGGCGCAGCCTGTTTCCGCGGCAGGTATTTTTTGTCGCGAGCGTCATGCAGGATAGCCTCAAGGAGCTTGCCAGCACTCTTCAGGCCGAGATCGATCCTGACCTGATCGCGGCCTATTTCGGCACGACATCGTTGCCGTTCGAGGCCGGCGAGCACCACCGCTCGGCGATCAAGATCATCGACGACCGCGGTATCGAGAGCTTGCGCATCATTGGACTGGAATGATGGACCAAAAATCCATCGATCGCCTCATCATCAACTCGCCCTACGAGGAGCCGCAGCGCTACTGGCGGTACAATCGCGAGAGCCGCAGCTTTACCCTCGTTGAAGGCAAGCGGCGCCCGGCCGGCTATGTCGTCGCCTCCGGCTCCTCGCGCGCCTTCGACGATCCCGGCGTGTTTGTCGAAATCCCGATAGTGAACCAGATACGGCCGCGCGTCGCCGCGTGGCGGAAGGCCGGTTATCCCGGTATCACCGGCATCACGCGACGGCTCCTCGACCATTGGAACGACCCGGAGGAATACGAATCCCGGCGCTTCTTTTTCTGCCAGCTTGAAGCGATCGAGACGCTGATTTGGCTGGCCGAAGCGCCTGCCGCCGAAAAGGTTGGCATCGACGTCCCCTCTGATGGTGGCCCTTTCCGCCGCCTGTGCGCAAAAATGGCGACCGGCTCGGGCAAGACGATCGTCATGGCCATGACGATCGCGTGGCACATCCTGAATAAGGTCACCTACCCGCAGGACACGCGCTTTTCTAAGAACGTCCTGGTGGTCGCGCCGGGCCTGACGGTGAAGAGCCGGCTGGCCGTGCTGGAGACAGCTCATCCCGACAGCTATTACCGCGCGTTCCGAATTGTGCCCGATGCACTGATGGAGAAGCTGCGGCAGGGGCGCGTCATCGTGCGCAACTGGCATGCGCTCAATTGGGACTCCGAGGAGAAGGTCGCCAAGCGCCGCAGCGTGGACAAGCGCGGCCCGAAGAGCGACGAGGCTTACGTACGCGACGTGCTCGGCGAGATGGCCAGCGCGCGCAACATCCTAGTCATCAATGACGAGGCGCATCACGCCTGGCGCGTGCCGGCAGAATCCAAGGTCAAGGGAGTTGCCAAGAACGAAATCGAGGAAGCGACCAAGTGGGTCGGCGGACTCGACCGGATCAACGAGGCACGCGGGCTGCTTGCGGCTTACGATTTCTCCGCGACGCCCTTTGCGCCGACCGGCAAGAAGAGTTCCGAGGAAGCCCTGTTCGGCTGGATCATCAGCGATTTCGGGTTGAACGACGCGATCGAGGCGGGGCTTGTGAAAACGCCGCGCGTCGTCGTGCGGGACGACGCGATACCGGATGCCAAAACCTACAAGTCGCGCCTCTACCACATCTACAACGACTCCGAGGTCAAGGACGATCTGAACCGGCGCGCCGCGCCAGAAGAGCCGCTTCCCGATCTGGTTATCAATGGCTTCTACCTGCTTGGCTATGACTGGCGGGAAACGGCACAAGGCTGGACCGAAGCCGGATTCAAGACGCCGCCCGTTATGATCACCGTGGCCAACCGAACGGAAACGGCGGCGCGCGTAAAATACGCCTTCGACCACAAGCGGGTCCGCATCGACGAACTGGCCGACCCGGCCAAGACGCTCCATATCGACTCGAAGGTCCTGGAAGAGGCCGAAGCGGCCGAAGAGCCGATTGCCGACCTCGATGAAGATCGGGAAGGGGAAGGCGGCGAGGAGGCAAATGCCGAGCCCACGCGCAAGCTCACAAAGAAGCAGCAGGCCGAACTGCTGCGCCGGCAGGTCGATACCGTCGGTCAGACCGGCAAGCCCGGCGAGCAGATTCAGAATGTGATCTCGGTAGGCATGTTGTCCGAGGGGTGGGACGCGAAGACCGTGACTCACATCATGGGGCTACGCGCCTTCACCAGCCAGCTGCTCTGCGAGCAAGTCGTCGGGCGCGGCTTGCGGCGCACGGCCTACGAGGTCAACCCGGCGACAGGGCTTTTCGAGCCCGAATATGTGAACATTTTCGGCGTGCCCTTCACGTTCCTGCCGCACGAATCGCAGGAAGGCGTTATCCCCGCGCCACCGAAACCCAAGACGGCGATCGAACCCGATCCCGCCAAGGCTGCATTCGCGATCACCTGGCCGAATGTCATCCGCGTGGACCACACCTTCCGGCCGCGCCTGTCTCTTGACTGGCAGAAGGTGGAACCGCTTGACCTGAATGCGAGCCAGACCGCGCAGCTCGCGGAACTCGCCCCGATTCTTGAGGGCAAGCCCGACATATCCAAAGTCACTGAAATCGACCTTGAACGGCTCGGCCGCGAGTTTCGGATGCAAAAGATCATCTTCGAAACCGCGCGCGACATTTATGATCAGATGCAAAGCGGCTGGCCCGGAAGCCGCGAATCGTTGCTCGCGCAACTCGTTCGCCTTGTCGAATCGTTCATCGGCTCCGGCAAGATCACGATTGTTCCCGGCCTCTTCAATCAGGACGAACTCAGGCGGCGCCTGATCATCACGCTCAATATGACCAAGGTCGTCCAGCATGTCCGGGAGGCCATCCGCTTCGAGAATGCGGAGAAGCTGGAGCCGGTCTTCGACCGCGACCGGCCGATCCGCTCTACCGGCGATATGGCGACGTGGTACACGGGCAAGCCGTGCGAGCCGGCGAAACGCTCACATGTCAATTTCTGCGTCTATGACAGCACATGGGAAGCGTCCGAAGCTTTTGCGCTCGACCGCAACCCGGATGTCGCAGCGTGGGTCAAGAATGACCACCTTGGTTTTGAGGTGCTTTACGTCTTTCGCGGCGTCGTCCGGAAATACCGGCCCGACTTCCTGATCCAGCTTAGCTCAGGCAATCATCTTGTCCTGGAGACGAAGGGCAAGGACACCGATCAGGACCAGACGAAGAGGCGCTTTCTCGCCGAGTGGACCGACGCCGTGAACCAGCACGGCGGTTTCGGCGCTTGGTTTTGGGATGTTTCGCGTGATCCGGCCGACATCAACGACATCATCAGGCGACATGCCACGCCGCGAGCCGCATGACGGCAAGGTCTGCGTTACCGCATCAGACGGCGCAACACTCGCAAACGAGCCTCGATTTCATCGTTCGGTAGGAAGACGGCGGGATCGTCGCGCCATGTTTCGAGCGCAGTGAGAAGAAGATCCAGCGGACTGTGGCCGGCTTCTCGCAACCGGTCGAGAAGCCAGAGCACGCCGTGGACTTCAACGCCGAGCTCGTCTGCCGTGCGGCGCAGATGCTGGTCGCCGGTCAGCAACACGGCCTCTTCGTGGCGCAGCGTGGTCACGAGGCAGAAGCAGTCATTGGCGGAAAGCCGCGCGCGTCCGGCTTTGATTTGCAGCGCCTCGCCAACGGCATCGGGCGGCAGGTCGAAAGTGACCAGGCCGCCGTCATCGAGCAGGCGCCATTCCTGCGCCGTGAAATCAAGCAGTTCTGACACGCGCACCGGAAACGGCACGACGAAGCGGTGGGGCAGGGACAGCATCGCATGGAGGAGCCGCCCCTTGCGCAGATCGATCAGGCAGGACGCATCATTGACGATCACATACGCCACTGTTCCCGCGGCCCCCTGATCCCCCGTTCAATCTCCGCCAGCGGGCGTTTGAGCAACTGTGCGGCCCGTACCGGCGAAATAAGCTGTTCCGCAAGCGCCCTGTAGACCAGTCCTTCGAAGCGCTTCGGCTGTTCGAAGGCGCCGATCCCGATCCGGTCCTCAATTGGCTCCGGCTCTTCCTTGCGCCAGCTTCTGGCGTAGGTGCGGAAGGCATAGACGATCACCGCCTCCGACAGTATGCCGACATCGCGCAACCGCATGAGCAGCGCTGCGGCCGACACGCCGTAGAACCTCTTCATCTCCATGATCTCGTGATAGGCGATGCCGTGGCGACGCGGGCCGACTTCGCGCCTCAGGTGCTCGGCAGGCACGAGAAACGCGCCCGCGAAGCGGTGCATCGCGTTCTCGAGTTTGATGTCCTTGCCGGAAACATCCTTGACGACCCGGTGCGCCAGCTCGTGCGCTAGGGTGAACCGCTTGCGCTCGACATTGATGTTCTCCGAAATCACGATGGCTTCAGTGTCAGGCCTGCCGCTGGCGCGCTTCACCACGCAAGTCATGCCGGACACCCTGTCGGGGAAGTCTGCCTCGATGACCTTGATTCCCTTGTCTTCGAGCAGACCGGTCATGCTCGGAATCGGATCGGTCCCCAGTTCCCATTCCTCGCGCAGCCTGTCCGCGAGCGATTCCGCCGCGTCGTAACTTGCGACGTGGTCACACCGGACGGCGGCGAACGGGTCTCCGGCGGGGGGCAGGTCCAGTATGTCCTCGACGGCGAGATAGTCTTCCAGCGCCTCGGTGACGATCGCCTCCACGCGCGCGCGGTCGCGCGCCGAGGTTCCGGAATGCTTGCGGAACTCGACGCCGGTCAGTTCCTCAACCTCGCCGCTCATCAGGAAATCAAGCGATACGCCAAGCGCCTTGCCGAGCCCGACGAGCACGCGCGAGCTTGGCATCATTTCATTCGCCTCATACTTGCTGATCGCCTGGGCGCTGACAGGCGGGTCCATGATCGCGGCCAGCTCACGCAACGAAAGGCCCGCCTTTTTTCGAGCGATTCTTAGCCTTTCTCCGAGCATATGCCTCTCTCCTTGCATTGATTGACGATGCGCATTATCGTCCTCATATTGTAAATATGTGGTTGATGAATGTCAACTAGATCGATGAAGGAATAACGCGAATGTCGAAGAAGAATCAGCATGTTGTGCCGCATCCGGACGGCTGGGCCGTGAAGAGCGAAGGCAGCCAGAGAGCGGCGTCTGTCCACCACACGCAGCGCGAGGCGATCGCGGCGGGTCGCCAGGGCGCAATCAACAACCGCAGCGAGCTCTTCATTCACGGCCGCAACGGCCAGATCAGGGAGCGCAACACCTACGGCGCCGACCCCTATCCGCCAGAGGGCTAGAAGCAGAGGCAGAATTCCACACCGACAATGACATAGCGCCCGACCGGGGGTTGACGCGCTGCGCCGACTCGGCCTGGTTGTGGAGAACGAAACTCGAACATACGAGGTGGCCATGACCGCTTCACTTGCACTTTTGCCCGTTTCGAACGGGGACATGACCCTGGTCGTTCTTGATAACGGCCAGACGATCCTGATCGACATCAACATTCGCGGCGCGGCCGACGACGAGAACGACGACACGCCCGATGTGGCCGCCGATCTCCGGGACCGGCTTGAGCGCGACGAGAAGGGGAGGCTCTATGTCGATGTGTTTCTGTCGAGCCACCCTCATCAGGATCACATCACCGGCCTGCGGAACCACTTCCATCTCGGTCCGCCGGGCGAGTGGAAAAAGGACGACGACAAGATCCTCATCCGCGAGATGTGGTCTTCGCCAGTCGTGTTCCGGCGTGCCGACTCCCAAAACCCGCTCTGCGACGACGCCAAGGCCTGGGCGAAAGAGGCGAGGCGGCGCGTCAAGCGCTTCCGGGATGACGGATTCGACACGGTGCCGGGCGACCGCATCTTGATCATGGGCGAGGATATCGACGGCAAGACCGACGACATCCTCGATATCGTCGTCAAGCTCGACGAGACCGTGACCGCAGCCAATCGCCTGAAGGCCGGCGTCTTCGAGGCGCGGCTGCTGGCGCCATTACCGGCGGAGAGCGATGAGGAAGAGGAAGAGCTGTCCACCAACGAGTCGTCGGTGATTCTGCGCTTCTCGCTCGCCGGAGGCGGCGTCGCCGACCGCTGCCGCTTCCTGACCGGCGGCGATGCCGAGGTCGCGATCTGGAAGCGCCTGTGGGAGCGCCACGGCGACGACAACGCGGACTGGCTGTCCTACGACATCCTTCAGACGCCCCACCACTGTTCCTGGCGGAGCCTCAGCTTCGATAGCTGGAGCGATCTCGGCGAGGACGCCGAGGTTGACGAGGACGCGCGCAGCGCCCTTTCGCAGACGAGGAAGGGCGCTGTCATCGTCGCGAGCAGCAAGCCGATCAAGGACGACGACGACAATCCGCCCCACCACCGGGCGAAGCGGGAGTATATCGACATCGTGGGCGGGGATGACGACCGCTTCTACTGCACCGACGAGCATTGGGACGACGAAGGGCAGACCCTTGAATTTGAGGTCAAGGCGAGCGGGGTCGTCCGCAAGTTGGCCAAGGCCGCCGCGCTTGCAGCGCCGGCGCTCGGCATCAGCGCAACGGCCGCCCATGCGCGCCAGCATGGGTAAGGCCCCATGTCCGCAGACGGACTCGGCGATCATGCCGAACGCTTTCTGACCGCCGCGCGCACTCATCGCGAGTGCCGCGGCGGCCGCGTTGTTTCGGCCGATGATTCGAGCGCGATCGTCGAGCTCGACATTGATGTCGAGATGCCCCTCCACATGCGCATCGACGGCGTCAGCGCGAGCGGCGTGCGCCGCACGGAGACCGTCGCCGCGTTGCTCGGCCCGCGTTATCCGTGGTCGCCGCCGACCTTCTTCCTCCGCGAGGGTTTTCCCCGCGACCTTCCTCATCTTCAGCCCGGCCCCCTGACCGAACCGCCGCGCCCCTGCCTGATCGACGACAATGAGCGCGAATATTTCTTCCTGTTCGGACTTGTCGAGCTGGGCGTCTTCCATCTTGTCCACCAGCTCGTCCTGTGGCTGCGGCATGCGGCCGAGGGTGCCCTGATCGACCGGCAGCAGGGATGGGAACCGACCCTGCGCCGCGATCTCTTCGCCGATATCGTCATCGATGCCGAGGCCTGCCGCGCGGCCGTGGACCGGAACGGCGGTCACCGGGCCCTCAAAGCGCGCTACCTCCGGGTGGGGAACGCCGACGGCGCGATCGGCCCGGATGTTTTTGCCCTGATCGACGTCAGCGACCGGCAAGTGCCGCTGAGCCGCCACGACGATGAGCTGCTCTCGCATGGCACCAACGGCCGCGATGCCACCGGCAACACGGTGTGCTGCGTCGCGTGGCCGGACAAGCTGCCAAGCGGCAAGCCGTTTGTCGCGGCGACCTACATGCCCGAAACCGTCACCACCTTTGGCGAGCTTCTCGCGCGCGCCGACGAACTTGGCTGTGGACGCAGCCTCCGGGTTTTTCTGGACGGTCTGGAACGTTGGTTCCACGACCGAGCCTCCAAAACCCGATCGCCATTCCGATTGCCGTTGTCCTGTGTGCCCGACGGCCCTTTCACCTGATCGGTTCCGGGTCAGACATCGAGCTTCTTCCCTATGTTTTCGATATCCGCCCCAACCAGGGACGCACCTCATTGATTGCCGCCGGTAACGACGAGCCTGTCGCCCCGGCGATACCACGGGACTCGCCTAATCACGCGCTCTTGCGTCGCGTTTCCGGCGCCCCTGAAATCGCCCCCGTGGCCGTCCTCGGCTGCGGCAGCGTCGGTTCCAAGATGGCGATGCACCTCGCACGCTCCGGTGTTCAGATTCCGGTCGTCAGCGACAAGAGCATTTTGCTCCCGCACAACATGGCCCGCCACGCGCTGGCACGGCCGCCAGTCGCGCGGTCCAAGGCAGCGGAACTTGCCACAGAGCTTTCCCAGATCGGACAATCGCCGCAGATTCACGAGGACGATCTTGTTTTCGATCTTCCGGTGCGGGAGCACCGCCGCATCCTACTGCCGAGCGGCGCGGGCTGTGCCGTCAATACAACTGCCTCGCTGGCCGTGCGCGAGGCCTTGTCCTCGCTTCCTGCGAAGGAGGTAAAGTTGCGCCTCGCCGAAGCGGCGCTGTTCGGGCGCGGGCAAGGCGGGTTCCTGCTGATCGATGGCGCCACCCACAATCCGACCCTCTCCGATCTGACCGCCGAGTTGTATGCGACCGCCAGGTCGCAGCGCCTGCGCACGCTGCTGTTCGATCCCGACCACGGGCTCGCCGAGGTCCAGATCGGGCAGGGCTGCTCGTCCCTGACCATGCCGATGACGGACATGCGCCTGTCCGCCATGACCGCCGGGCTGACCGAGCAACTTGTTCGCGAGCTCCAGACTCCCGCTGACGACGGCCGGATTATCCTTGCTACGACCGCCGAGCACACGCCGGACACAAACTGGTCCCGGCAATCGGTAGCACCGTTCACAATCGTAGATGTCGAAGGGACCGACGGCTGGACCCTGCGCATCTCGTAGCGCGTGCTTGACGAGATTCGCGCAGACGTGGCCCGCTGGCCCGCGGTCGAAACGGGCGGTCTGATGATCGGCACCTGCAGCGCGCGCCTGCGCACGGTCACCGTCGTCGATCTTATGCCGGCGCCGCCGGACAGCGTGCGCTCGGCGAGCCGGTTTGTGCTCGGCACGGAAGGTTTGGCAGCAGCCATCAAGGCCCGCCACGCTGAAAGCGGTTCGACGCTGTTTGACGTCGGAACCTGGCACTCGCACCTGGCCGACCAGGGGCCGTCCGATCTCGATCGCAAGACGGCGGCGGAGCTGGCCGCGGAGCGCCCGCCGCCCTCGGCCCTGCTGATCCTCACGCCGGGCAGGTTTTACGCGCTTATGCACCCGAGGGCATCTTCATGACCAGCCAGCCATCGCTGAAGCAGCAGAACGCCTGGATCATCCGCGCGGCATTGCTTCTTCACGCTATTGCCTTCGCCTACGTGGCCTTCGCCCCGTTTGTTATCGGAAAACTCAGCGAGCCCGGCGCCTATCAGACTCTTCAAGGCGCGTTGGCATCCGCCTCCCTTTCACTGGGCATCATCGCGATAGCCCGCCTCGTCCTTCTCGGCATTGTGCCGCCACGGCTGCGTGATCGCCTGATCCACTGGCGGTGGCGTCATCCGTTGCCCGGTGCCAAAGCCTTTTCCAGGATCGGTCCTGCTGACACGCGCATCGACATGGCAGTTTTGGAAAGCGCCTACGGCCCTCTGCCGACTGATCCAGGCGAGCAGGGCCGCCTGTTCTATTCGATCTACAAAGCGCACGAGAACAGCGTGGGCGTGCTCGACGCCCACAGGTCGTACCTCGCTGCGCGCGACATCGGCACGATCAATCTCATCCTTTTTGTCTTGCTGCCGCCACTCGCCTACTTGGCAACCCTTGACCTTGCGCGGGCGGCCATCTACGCGCTGCGCTGCTTCTGTCCTATGTGCTGTTCGCCGTGGCGGCGCAGGTGTACGGGACGCGGTTCGTGCAGAACGCCCTCGCTGTGGCATGTTCCGATCGCAACAATCGCCCGGCTGGCCGTAATCCTGATCCTTAGTTTGGCGTGCCGCCATTCGGCAGAAAACGCCTACTGCTCCGCGCCCCGCGGCGAAAACTTTGACGATATAATCTTGACATTATATTATAAGGTTAGCATTATAAGTTAGTGGGCTGGGATGTCGAATATACCGATGAGTTCGGGACATGGTGGAAAGAGCTGGCCGAGGGCCAGCAGGACGATGTGGCGGCCAGCGTAGGGCTTCTGGCGGACCTCGGGCCGAGGCTGCCGTTTCCGCATTCCTCCGGAATCGAGGGCTCGCGGCACAGTCACATGCGCGAGCTGCGGGTGCAGAGTAGCGGCAGGCCACTGCGCATCCTTTACGCCTTCGATCCGCGCCGTGCAGCCATATTGCTGATGGGCGGCGACAAGACCGGGGATGACCGGTTCTACGAAAAGCATGTGCCGGTCGCCGACGACTTGTATGACACCTATCTCGACGAGCTCAGAAAGGAGGGCTTGATCAAATGAGCGGACACCGCCCCTTCGGGGAACTGACAAAGGACTGGCCAGCCCGGCGCCGCTTGCGCGTGGAAAAGCGCAAGGACGAGTTGCTGCTCGACATCGAGCAGGCCGCTTTGGCCGAGCTGCGCAAAGCCCTGCATGTCTCGCAGGAAGAACTCGCGCAGCTTCTCGGCAAGTCCCAGGCCGCCGTCGCGCAGATGGAGCAGCGCACTGACATGAAGGTCAGCACGTTGCGCGAAGCCGTCGAGGCGATGGGCGGCAAGCTGGAGCTTGTCGCGCACTTTCCGGCCGGCGACGTGACGATCACGCGTCTTGGCGAAACGGCGGACTGACGGCATCAATTATGTCGGAACAACTCGATCAACTCGCGGCCGAGATGTTCAGGACGTTCGCGCGCTTCGAGTACGCGCTGAAGGCCGCCGGCTTTCACAATGGCGACGGCGCCGCCGAACCGAACTGGCGCTCGTTTGCCGAATCCATTCCCGCCACCTTCGATAACCCCGCCGATCCGGTGCTCGGCGAAGCCGTCCTCTATATCTTGGACCATCCCCCGAAAAAGCAGATCGTCGCCGGCGGCATTCTCGACTGGAATGAGGTGGCGCCCGACACCGATCTTCAATCCGACCGTGTGCTGATCTATGTCAGGCGCGTCCGCAACAATCTTTTTCACGGCGGCAAGTTCAACGACCGCTGGTTCGAGCCGCAGAGGAGCGAAAACCTCTTGCGGCATAGCCTGACCATCCTGCATGCGTGTCTCGACGCCTCGGACGACCTGCGGCAGGCGTTTAACAGCTAGTCGCTGCGGCTCAGCCCTCGCAGTCGCTCGATCACGGCCTCGGCGAGGGCGATAAACTCGCGCGCTTCCCACGCAGCGATCGGGCCGATGCCCTTCGATGCGTGGACAGCCGCATTGCGCAGGTTGCGCATCCGGTTCAGCAATGCACGCGTCTGATCGTCGATGAAGCCCCGATCATGTAGCAGCTCAATGCTCTTGCCGGGAGCCGTCGGAGCGGAAATTGCTGCGAGCTTGAGCCGCATCAGCGTTTCCATCAACTCGTGTTCGACGGCCGTCCAGGCGAGGCCGATCGCCGGCTCCGGAAAATCATCGGCGAGGCGACCCGCTTCCGCGATGATCTGTGACGGATCTCTAACTTTCGACTCCGGCATCGCGGTCTTGTCCGGCAGCTTCAGACCGGCCGTCTTCGCCTGGTCTTCGAGCTTCCGCACTTCCCGGCCGAAATCGATCTCTACGTCGCCGTAGCGGAACCGCGTCAGCTCATGCAGCAGCTTGCGCAGCGGCGTCCGCAGAAAAAGCACAAGGGTCACGATCGCCGCGGGCCAGGCCAGCGAGCCGACAATCGAGGCTATGAATTCAAGCGCGCTCAACCTAAGCAGCCTCGAATTTTCTGACCCTGATGCCGCCGGCCCGCTGTTCGGCCTGCCACAGGTCATACTGCATCTGCTGGCGTAGCCAGCTTTCCGGGCTGCCACCGAATCCTTTCGAGAGCCGGATCGCCATGTCGGGCGATATGCCGGCGCGGCCGTTCAGCAGCATCGAGAGCGTGTTGCGCGAGACGCCAAGCCCCTTGGCCGCGTCCGTTACCGACAGGCCGAGCGGCTCAAGGCACTGGCGCCTTATTACTTCGCCGGGATGCGGTGGATTGCGCATAGCCATACTCATCACCTCCTTAATGGTAGTCCAGATAGTCAACATCGATCGCGTGGCCGTCTTCGAAGCGGAAAATCACGCGCCAGTTCGCCCGCACCGTCACCGCCCAATAACCGGCGTAGTCGCCCTTGAGCGGATGAAGGTGGAAGCCGGGCAGGTTCATGTCTTCAGGGGCGGACGAGGCGTCGAGACGCGCGCGAGGATGTCCCTGACGATGTCCCGATGTTCGGCATTGATGTGCCTGTCCTCGCCGCGCTCATAGAACCGCTTGAGCGCCCTGCTTCTGAAGCCCCGTATCATATTTCTATATGTAAGGCAGTAATGTGCAACTTGTCAAGCTTTGCGGGCGCGTCCGGCCAATCGGCCGGTATGGGCTCTACCGCTTCGCACCCGAGCCGCCTTAACAGCGTCTCGGCCTTTCAGGTTACGATCCCGCGCGCGAGAAATGGGGAGTTCTGGGCTTCTCTCCAGGCGCCTATAACTCACACGTAAATAGTCACATGCCAAAAATTGACAGTAGTAGTAGAGCAATGATAGTATAGTGTAAAACACCTTCCTTTGTTCTGACAAAATTATACGGAGTGACCCGAGTATTGTATAGTGTGGATCTTGTAAAAACAGGAACGTCCGACTGGAAATAATTTCACGATCTTCAAAGATATTCACTCTTTGAGATGACTCCCGATGGGCCCTACGACCCGGTCTACCACGATGGTAACGGACTTGACAGCTACGGCGGGACAGTCTCGCGCGCAGCCCTGCTCTTGAAGTTCAATGGCGCTGCGGTGGGAATAACAACGCTCGATATGCTCCCT
>Ga0326597_10006905_pt1 | contig 15480 bp, 16 predicted proteins | sample RVTome_12_FD_203789 | JGI IMG/M metagenome (GOLD analysis project Ga0326597, IMG submission 203789) | Soil microbial communities from uranium-contaminated site in the Upper Colorado River Basin, Wyoming, United States - RVT100D185 | ecosystem: Environmental > Terrestrial > Soil > Contaminated >...
ATATTGGAGTTGATAGACCCCGTGTGCACCCTTGCGGACTTCCATCTTTTCATCGTACAGACGTCGGGCTCATTCATCCACGGGTAAACCCGTGGTGTTCTGCCGCTTCGCGGCCGCCTTCATAAAGAAGTCCGCCTTGGCCGCGACCTGACGCGCCAAGGCTTGGCATCCGTATTTTAAACTTGTTCCAGGATTTAAAGAGTGATGTTCCCGATTATTCGTGCCCGCTAAAAGCATATCGGACAAACTGTCCATTAAAATATAGTTAGGCCTCATCAATGGCATACCGCGCACTTAGTCCGCTGATCGTCAACAACTTCATTGACTCGTGCGCGTTTGACCCCAAGTACGAGCCGGAGGATTCGGCCGCAGTCGAGATATTCAAGCTATCGGAAAGCGGGGACTTTCAGCTTCAGATCGCCCATTCAACGCAGAAGGAAATTGAGCATCCCAATACGCCAGATTGGGTCATGGAGCAGGCCGGCGGTCTCATTTACACGATAGGTGTGCAGCTGACTCCAGACGAAAAGAAGCTTTTGAGCGATGTCGAGAAAATACTCGCCGGGAACGGCAAGATCAAGAACATCAAACAGGACGCCTGGCACGTTTTTGAGGCCGCCAAGTACGGCCACTACTTCATCACTACGGATAAGCGAATCTTGGCGCGCGCAGAAGAATTGCGAAGCCGGGGTGGCGTCAACGTGCTACTGCCATCCGAGTTTGTGAAGTCGCTGAAAGCTCACATGGCCGAAAGCGATGAGGCCTAACCCCGCAATCGACAGCGACACTTATTCAGCGCCGCTAAAGCGCGCGCTGAGCAGTGCGCATCATTGCGAACGTTATAGCGCTTGACGTGTGGTATAACCGTAGTTATACTCTATATCATGAAAACTGCAATATCCATCCCTGATGAGATTTTCAAAAAGGCCGAAAAAACGGCGAAAAAACTCGGCGTTTCCCGTAGCGAATTATATTCGAAAGCAGTCCATGATTTCGTCGAACACTACGGTCGAGAAAATCTCACCGAAAAGCTCGACGAGATCTACTCCAAAGATGAGTCACTCTCGGAACTTGATCCCCATTTGATGGATCTGCAAACGCAATCTTTGAATAAAGAAAAGTGGTAATGAGGCGAGGAGAAATCTGGTGGGCCAACCTCCCCGAGCCCTCAGGTTCTGAGCCAGGATTCAGACGTCCAGTCCTGATTATTCAAGCTGATGAATTCAATCGGAGTCGTATCCGAACAGTTATCGCAGCTGTAATCACTTCAAATATATCATTGGTAAATGCTCCAGGTAATGTATCCCTTTCGAAACGCAGTGCAGGTTTGGGACGAGAATCAGTAATCAACATCTCACAAATTATTACTCTTGATAAATCATTTCTTACAAAAAGGGTTGGTAATTTACCTGGAGTAAAAATGAAAGAGGTTGAAAATGGATTACGATTTATATTCGCGCTATAACAAGTCGTTCGAGGTGCATAAACAACACACACCTCAACTCAATCGTTGAGGCTGTAGAAAAACCTCACAATCTGAGAAATTTTTATTAGAGGCGAATTAAGGCGGTTAAAATATTTTTTGAGACATTTGCACAACTGTTTAAAAAGACCTTCTATATAGGCTTAAATTAACGTATGAATGAAATTAGATATGCCACAGAGAAAAACTCGTCTCGGCGAAATTTTGAAAAAAAACCGATTTCTGGGGTTTTTCTACAGCTTCGTTAAATGCCATAATAAAATATGAATGCAAAGAGCATAATTAGAATTCGCAATATTACTCTTTTATTATGGTTGCTTTTTCCAGTATTTTTAATATCCATTCCAAAACTTATAGAAGTTACCGGTTTAAAGGATTGGAGTGGAGTATTTCTTTTAGTTTATATGATTTTATGTTGCGTGTTCGCTTATAAGTTGCAAAAAAGCATATGTCCTGATTGTAATAAATATATGTTTAGAGGTGGGAAAATGAAATATGCTATACAAAAATTTTTATTTAGACAGTGTGGCCAGTGTGGTTTCAAGTTATGAATGCATTAGCATTTAACAAATGGCTCAATATCGACGCGCGAAATGCGCGCGCGTCTTAGCCGAATCGTTAAATTACTGAAATGGCAAACACTGAGCTAATAACAATATCAATATCACGATTATTTGCTAACCAAATACCCGTCACTTACACCTGATCCAGCACATCTTGCAGGCGTTTCACAATGGTAATTTTCAAACCTTTTATTCCCTGTTTGGGTGAGTTGCCGGGTGGCACCAGGGCCTGTTTGAAGCCGTGCTTTGCCGCTTCGTGCAACCGTTCCGGGCCGTTCTGGATCGGACGGATTTCACCTGCGAGACCGACTTCACCAAAGGCAACCAGGTCTTCCGGCAAGGGTTTGTTCTTGAGACTGGAGACTACGGCGAGCACCACGGCCAGGTCCGCCGCCGTCTCGGTGATTCTTACCCCGCCCACTACATTAATAAAGACATCCTGATTATAGGTGGCGATACCGCCATGCCGGTGCAATACCGCGAGCAACATGGCCAGCCGGTTCTGTTCCAGACCGACGCTGACGCGGCGGGGGTTGCTGAGATGGGATTCATCTACCAGGGCCTGCACCTCCACCAGCAAAGGCCGCGTGCCTTCACGCGTCACCATCACCACACTGCCGGAAACCCGATCTTCATGTCTGGAAATGAATATCGCCGATGGATTGGTAATTTCACGCAGGCCTTTATCGGTCATGGCAAACACACCGAGCTCGTTGACCGCACCGTAGCGGTTTTTCACCGCACGGATCACCCGGTAGCGGCTGCTGCTGTCCCCTTCAAAATACAGCACCGTATCCACCATGTGTTCCAGAACACGCGGCCCCGCCAGCGTACCTTCCTTGGTCACATGACCGATCAACAATACCGTAGTATTGGTTTGCTTGGCATAGCGCACCAGTTGGGCGGCACATTCACGCACCTGTGCCACGGCACCCGGTGCGGATTGCAATAAATCCGTATACACCGTTTGTATCGAATCGATTACCAGCACGCCGGGTTTTTCTTTTGCGGAAACAGCCAGAATGCGTTCCAGATGTGTTTCAGTTAACAGGCGTATCTGGTCCAGCGACAGGCCGAGGCGTTTCCCACGCAAGCTGATCTGTTGCGCTGATTCCTCGCCGGTGACATAGAGACTGGAAATATCCGTGGTCCGGTTGATGCTCTCGATCACCTGTATTACCAGGGTAGATTTGCCGATACCCGGATCACCGCCCAGCAATAGCACCGAACCATTGACCAGGCCGCCGCCAATTGCACGATCCAGTTCGGACATGCCGGTGGCGATTCTTGTATTGTCGAGACCATCCACAGAATTCAGGCTGATAACTTCTGCACGAACCTGCTGATGTTCCTTGAAACGTGAGGCCTTGCCGGATGTGTTTTCTGCGATCACTTCGGACAGCGTATTCCAGGAATTGCAGTCCGGACACTGCCCGGTCCACTTGGGCGCGACAGCGCCACATTCGTTGCACTGGAACTGGACTTTAGTTTTCGCCATGTTCGATAAACCTTAAACGCTTGTGTACTCCACACAGTAATTCATAAGGAATGGTACCGGCATGATTGGCAATTTCTTCAACCGGCAGGCCATTGCCCCACAACACGACCGGATCACCGACTTTGGCATACGGTTGCGTGCGCAGATCAACAATCAACATGTCCATCGAGGCTCGGCCGATCAGGCTGGCTCGTTTCCCGTTCACCAGTACCGGTGTGCCTGAAGGGGCATGCCGTGGATAACCATCACCGTACCCGGCCGCCACCACACCGACCGGCATGTCTTCCGGGCAATACCAGGTTGCACCATAACCCACCGGTTCATTGGCACGTAATTTCTTGACGGCGATTAATTGTGTTTCGAGTGTCATCACCGGTTGCAGGCCTTCCGCAGCGCCATCACTGTCTATCAAGGGAGATACGCCATACAACATCAGCCCTGGTCGCACCCAGTCGGCGTGTGTTTCTGGAAAGGCAAGTATGCCGGCGGAATTGGCGATGCTCTGTTCTGCCTTGATATCGCGGCACAGATCACGGAAGCATTCCAGTTGTGTGGCAGTCATCGGGTTATCACGCTCGTTGGCCGAGGCCAGGTGCGTCATTAATCTAATATTTTCTGCTACGACTTTACATTTGCGTAGCCGCTGCCAGACCTCCGGAAAAAATTCAGGCAGAAATCCGAGCCGGTGCATACCGCTGTCGATCTTCAACCAGACCGGGACCGGACTGTTGAGCTTGACACTTTCCAGCATGTCCACCTGGGTCATATCATGGATCACGACTTCCAGACCGAGTTGCACGATCTCGGTCAACTCGCTGGCTGCATAAGGGCCTTCCAGCAATACGACGGGTTGGGTAATTCCGGCGGCGCGTAGTTCTCTGGCTTCTTCCAGGCAGGCAACAGCGAAGGCATCCGCAGAGGACAGGGCTTTGGCTGCACGAGTGATGCCATGCCCGTAGGCATCTGCCTTGACGATGGCCATGATCCTGGACTTTGGGGATAGCTCGCGAACGCGGGCCAGATTATGTCGCAGCGCCCCGAGGTTGATGACTACCCTTGCCGGACGTGTCATCCATCGTAACCCTTCATGTAGGGTTTTTCTTCAATGTAATTTTCAAACCGGGTGTATTGCCCGAGAAAGGCGAGTTTGATCATGCCTATCGGGCCGTTACGCTGTTTACTGATAATGATTTCCGCAAGACCCTTGCTGGGACTGTCGTTGTTATAAACTTCATCACGATAAATAAAGACGATGACATCGGCATCCTGTTCGATGGCGCCGCTCTCACGCAGGTCCGACATGACCGGCCGTTTGTCCGTGCGCGATTCCAGACTGCGGTTCAACTGGGAAAGAGCCACCACCGGCACACTCAATTCTTTCGCCATGGCCTTGAGTGTTCGTGATATCTCGGAAATCTCGGTCGCGCGGTTCTCGACGGTCCCCGGCACCTGCATCAATTGCAGATAATCAACCACGATTAAATCCAGGCCGGCTTCCCGTTTAATGCGCCGGCATCTTGATCGCAATTCAGCCGGTGTCAGGGCCGGAGTATCATCAATAAATAACTTTGCATCCTTTAATATTTCAACAGCCGATGTCAGGCGCGGCCAGTCATCGTCCAGCAATCTACCGGTCCTGACTTTATGTTGATCGATGCGGCCCAGTGAAGACATCATGCGCATGGCCAGTTGTTCACCCGGCATTTCCATACTGAACACGGCCACGGAAAGCTTGCTCTTGATCGCCGCATGTTCGGCAATGTTGATAGCAAAGGCCGTTTTACCCATGGATGGACGACCGGCGATGATAATGAGATCCGAAGATTGCAGGCCGGCCGTTTTTTCATCGAAGTCATCAAAACCCGTGGGTACGCCCGTGATCGGACTGTCACTGTGAAACAATTCATCCACGCGGTCCAGGGCCTTGACCAGCAATTCCTTGATGGAACGATAACTCTTGCGTCCCTTGGCCTCGTGTTCTGCTATTTCAAAAACCGTTTGTTCAGCAAAATCCAGGATCTCGTCACTGCTACGGCCTTTGGGATTGAATACGGTTTCACTGATTTGATTGGAGGCGCGGATCAATTGCCGAAGGATGGATCGTTTGCGGACGATATCGGCATAGGCGGTGATATTACTGGCACCCGCAGTATTTTCCGCAAGTGCAGCAAGATAGGACAAACCGCCGGCATTATCCAGCAGTTGATGGCTGTCCAGCCATTCAGCAACCGTCACGACATCAAACGGTTTGCCTTCAGCATCCAGCGTATTGATGGCATTGAAGATCGTCCGGTGGTCCTTGCGGTAAAAATCGTCTTCAAAAACCCGTTCAACAATCCTTTCCCAGACGCTGTTGTCGGTGAGTACGCCGCCGAGCACAGCTATCTCCGCCTCGATCGAATGCGGCGGAATTTTTAACGACGCAGTTTCCTTGTCCCTGGGACCTGATGCCTGGTCTGATGTCTGGCTTGTATCCTGCATTAAATCCCCTCTGGGGTGCTCAAGATTTTGAAATCCCTGCGACCACTATCGCGTTTACGGGATTTCCTGCCATATCATAAAAACAACTAAAGCTTTATGATTGTTCTTCTTCTGCAACAATACTGATCCTGATCGTCGCCTCAACGTCGGCATGCAAATGGATTTGAACCTGAAATTCACCAATAGTACGGAAAGGTCCATCCGGCAAGCGTATTTCATGCTTGGCCAGTTCGACTCCGGTTTCCCGGACAGCTTCAGTGATATCTATGGTACCGACTGAGCCGAAAAGCTTGCCTTCTGAACCTGCTTTCCGGGCGATAGTCACCGCCACCTGGTTCAGCTGCTCTACCCGGGACAGGGACTTTTGCAGGATTTCAGCCTCTGCCTGTTCCAGTTCGGCACGACGGGCCTCGAATTTTTCAATATTGGCCGCTGATGCAGAAACGGCCTTGCCCGCCGGGAGGAGGTAATTACGGCCATAACCGGCCTTGACCTTGACCTTGTCACCCAATTTACCCAGGTTCTGAATCTTTTCTAGTAATATGACTTCCATCTAAAAACCCTCTTTTGCTCGATAACACCTATGATAATCCGCATGTCAGGAATTGTCATTCGAGGCGCCACCGGCACCCGGTCTGACCAGCCATGAATCAACCATTCCCAGACACGCCAGAAATAATATTGACTGCGGTACGACAAATAACAACATATACATCCCGATCAGCCAGCCCTGTGCCATTTTACGCGATACCACGGTGCGGTGTATGACTGCCAGGCCCTGAAACAGGTATAAAAATATCAGCAGTAATAATATGTCCAGTGCCTGGGATCCCGGCCCGGCCCTGTCCAGGAAGACCAGGACTAACCCGACTATGACTGCAAATACCAACCCGCGGGGCAGGTGCAAAGCATGAAATTCTCCCCTGAACCCACCCGGGTTAAATAACGCTGACTGCCACCAACGTGCAAAGAGCAAGGTCGTGGTCAGGCTGATAAACAAACCCGCCGCCGTCATGGCATTCATCAGGGGCGCTGCCGTGGCCAGCATTTCCTGAAATTGTGCCTTCCTGTCTTCCTGCATAACCTGGTCCAGCCAGAGTTTGAGCCAGCTGTCCCACCATGCTGTGACATTTCCAAGAACAAGATGTGTCATCAGTATGTATAAAAGGCTGCACAAACCTGCTGCCACAACCAGTTGGCCCTGCGCTGCTGTAACTCTCAGGACGATGGCGCAGAACCAGACAGGCAACCAGATTCCTATCGCGACAGCAATTACAATCTGAGGATTAAATCCTGCCAGCCAGGTCAACAGCGCCGTCAGTACCAGGCTGCCGAAGATCACCTGCAAACCGGCGATAGTCCCTTTCCTCAGAGTAACGAGGGCGGGTGCAACTCCAGCGGACAGGTAAGATAATAATGGCAGCAACAACCCGGCCATGGTCAGGAGACTGGTAACTACCAGCGCCTGCAGACGGCCACTGAGAATAAACTCACCTAACCTGCGCATAGCTATTGAATATTGATAACCACTGAAATATTACAGGGCTATCTCACTACACTGCTATCAGCAGGTCAATTTATGTATGTGAATCACAGTAAGGTATCAATGCCAGGTAGCGGGCACGCTTGATGGCCGTTGATAACTGGCGCTGATAACGGGCATTGGTGCCGGAAATCCTGCTGGGCACAATCTTACCAGTCTCGGTAACATAATTTTTCAGGGTGTTGAGGTCCTTGTAGTCAATTTCCTTGACCCCTTCGGCTGTAAATTTGCAATATCTCTTGCGGCGAAAATAGCGTGACATAATTCTTTTCCTCTCTCGATAATTTTACGGGCTAATCAGGATTATTCCTGGATCTGGTCATCAGAAGACTTGTCATCGGTGTCATCATTACCCTGATCGTCGTCTTTTAATATTCCCGTATCTTCATCCTGGTCCCTGGACTTTATCAACAGTGATGGTTCGGTGACTGCTTCATCGCGCTTGATGATGAGATTGCGTATGACCGCATCATTAAAACGGAAAGCACTACTCAACTGTTCGAGAGTATCGGCATCACACTCGATATTCATGAGCACATAGTGAGCCTTGTGGATTTTGTTGATGAGATAGGCCAGTTGTCGGCGGCCCCAGTCTTCGAGACGGTGTATTCTGCCGCCGCTGCTGTCGATCATGGAACGGTATCGCTCCACCATGGCGGGGACTTGATCACTCTGGTCCGGATGGACCATGAATACGATTTCGTAATGGCGCATTTATTTCTCCTTTCGGTTTAAAGCCCCCCGTTTGAAAAACTACTGCGCGGTCCATCTACTTTGTCGCGTGCTCGCTCGACGCTCACCTATCTATTTGATAGGTCTCGCGTCTCGCTCCGCGGCTTCGCGTAGCTGGACCTGCTCATGACGTTTTTCGAAGATGTGTCAACGGTGGAGCAAGGATTAAGAGGCCGCGATATTAATGGATATCCGGCCCGCATGCAAACTCAGGCCGGAGATTTACGCTGGCGGACGGCCTCAAACAGGCAGATCCCGGTGGCCACGGACACATTCAGGCTTTCCACGATCCCGGCCATCGGAATGCTTGCCAGCAGATCACAATGCTGGCGGGTGTTTTCACGTAATCCTTCACCCTCTCCACCCATTACCAGGGCCAGCGGCCGGTTAAGATCAGCCTGGTAAATACTACCAGGCGCATTATCTGCCGTACCAATGATCCAGATCCCGGCTTCCTGCAATTGGCGCAGGGTCCTGGCCAGATTGGTCACTTCAATCAAGGGAACATTCTCTGCGGCGCCGCTTGCCACCTTGCTGACAGTGGCCGTCAGACTTGCGGTACGTGCCTTGGGTATAATGACGGCTCGCACTCCGGCAGCATCTGCGCTCCGCAGACAGGCCCCCAGGTTATGCGGATCCTGTACACCATCCAGTACCAGAAACAGTGGTAGTGCATCTTTTTCTATATCACTCAATAATGCAGCCAGATCGCTGGCCGCCGGTTTTTCCTTGCGTTTTCTCAGGACTACACCCTGATGCCGTTCGTATTGCGCCAGTTTGTCCAGCGTCGGCTTCGAGACATATTGAACCGCCAATGAACCGGCGGCCCGGATTAATTCACTGATGGCTTTTGAATCTTTTTTATTTTCCTGCACCCACATTTCCAGCACGGTATGTGCAGACTGTTGCAGGGCATGCCGGGCGGAATGCAGACCGTATACTATTTCCGTTGTTGTCGTCATGTTATAAACGATCTTCTATTCAAGCATTTCAAAATCGATTTTCTTATCATCCACATCAACCCGTGTCACCTTGACCTTGACCCGGTTGGCGAGACGGAAAACACGCCCGGAGCGCTCTCCGCGCAGGCGATGACCGGCCGGATCAAAATGATAATAATCTATCGGCAATGAAGTGATGTGCACCAATCCTTCTACAAATATGTCATCCAGTTCCACAAACACACCGAAGGAAGTGACACTGCTGATGGTGCCCTCGAAGATCTCACCCACCTTTTCCTGCATGAACTGGCATTTGTGCCATTGCACGATTTCACGTGTTGCCTCATCGGCGCGGCGTTCTGTCATCGAACAATGCGTACCATGCATCTGCATTTCATCTTCTGAATAGCCAAATCCAGCGGCTGATCGCTTACGCAGCAGATGCCGTATGGCCCGGTGCACCAGCAGGTCCGGAAAACGTCTTATGGGTGAGGTGAAATGGGCGTAAGCCGGGAATCCCAGTCCAAAGTGACCCACATTCTCCGCGCTGTAAACCGCGAGAGGCATGCTGCGTAACAAAACAGTTTCAATCAGATGGCGGTCTTCGCGCATCTTGATCTGGTCCAGCAATTTTGCATAATCTTTTGCCTCCGGTTCTTCACCGCCATCCAGAGTCAGCCCCAGTTCAGCAAGAAACGTGCGTAGATCGATTAGTTTTTCCTGTTTGGGTGTTTCATGGATGCGGAACAGGGCCGGAATCTTTTGCTCAATGATAAATTCTGCGGCAGCAACATTGGCTGCCAGCATGAATTCTTCGATCAGGCGATGGGCATCATTACGCTCATAGGAATGTATATTCAGTACTTCGCCTTCTTCATCAAAAACAAATTTTGTCTCGGATGAAGCAAATTCGACGACCGCAATCGATTTACGGAATTGATGCATCAACAGATACAGTGCGTGTAAATCTTCAAGCTGGGGCAAAATATTTTTATATTGCTTGCACAGACCTGTATCCTTTTCGATCACGATAGCTGCAACGTCCGTATAGGTCATGCGTGCTGAAGATTGCATCAATCCCTCAAAAAAACGTGAGTTTTTGACACGGCCTTGTTTATTAATTTCAAGTTCACACACCAGACACAGCCTATCAACCTGAGGTTTCAGCGAGCATAGTTCATTGGAGAGTATCTCCGGCAACATGGGAATAACTCGCCTGGGGAAATAAACGGAATTCCCCCTGCTGTGGGCCTCGGTATCCAGTGCTGATCCGGGTTTAACATAATGTGATACATCGGCAATGGCCACGAGCAGACGCCAGCCGTTGCCCAGTTTCTCGCAATACACGGCGTCATCAAAATCCCGTGCATCTTCACCATCAATGGTAATGAGTGGCAAGTCTCGCAGATCTGTACGTCCGTGTTTATCCGCCTTTAATACCTGACTGGAATATTTTTTTGCCTCTTTGTTGGCAGCATCCGGCCAGTCACTCGGGATTTCGTGGCTGCGGATGGCGATTTCCACAGCGAGTTCCGGCGACATATGCTTGCCGAGGATTTCTATGATCTTTCCTATCGGCTGGGTATGCCGGTCCGGTTGCTGCACAATGTCCACAACAACATACTGGTGGTTTTTTGCCTTGGCTGAATCTGATTTCGGGATCAGCACATCCTGGTGCAGACGTTTATTGTCAGGGACGACAACACCGATATTCCCTTCCCTGAAATAACGTCCGACGATCTGTTTATTCGCACGTTCCAGTACCTCCACCATGGCGCCTTCACGGCGGCCACGTCGATCAACACCGGACACGTGTGCCAGGATCACATCGCCATGCAGGAGACTGCGCATCTCTCTTGCCGACAAATACAAATCATCCCCACCCTCATCCGGTTTCAGGAATCCATAACCATCCGGATGACCAATCACACGCCCGCGTAACAAATCCATTTTTTTTGCAAGGCCATAGCCTTCACGGCGGTTTTTTATAACCTGCCCATCCCGCTGCATGGCCTGTAACCGTCTTTCCAGCGCATCTCTGGCCGCTGTATTTTCCACGCTCAGGCCCCTGGCAATCTTGCTGAAACTCAATGGTTTGTTTGCACTGGTCAGAAAGTCCAGGATGACTTTCCGCTCGGGCACCAGATGTGGTTCAGCCCTGTAAATTTTTTTCTTAGATTTTCTATTCATTGACAATATTTTGGTGGCTAGGTAAAGTCCGCCGTCTGCTTTGCCGCATGCCGAGGTGGCGAAATTGGTAGACGCGCTAGCTTCAGGTGCTAGTGGGGGAAACCCCGTGAAGGTTCAAGTCCTTTCCTCGGCACCAGTTTTTACGAATCTCGTCACTCGTCAGGCTTACCCTGTAATTCCATTTGTATGGATTATCGCACTTTATCGGTTGCTACACTCCAGACTTTTTAATCGAAGGGGTGTCTCAAAATGATGGTTTCTTCACGATCCGGACCGGTGGAGACCAGATCAACCGGGACTCCGGTAATTTCTTCAATGCGCTTCAGGTAGCGGCGCGCATTTTCAGGCAGGTCATCATAGGATTTAATACCGACGGTCGAACTGTCCCAACCCGGCATTTCCTCATAAACCGGTTTGCAACCGGCCAGTTCATCCGCGCCGGAGGGCAAAGTTGATCTGACCTGACCGTTGCATTCATAACCCGTACAGATCAGGATTTTTTCCAGACCATCCAGCACATCCAGTTTGGTCATACACAGACCCGATAAACTATTGATCTGTTTTGAACGCCGGAGGGCCACGGCATCGAACCAACCACAGCGCCTTTTACGGCCAGTGGTTGCACCAAACTCATGACCGACCCGTGACAGATGCTCTCCCAGTTCATCAAACAGTTCTGTCGGAAAAGGACCTGAGCCAACCCGTGTCGTGTAGGCCTTGGTGATGCCCAGGACATAATTAAAATTCAACGGCCCGACACCGGTCCCTGTGGAGGCACCGCCAGCGGTGGTGTTTGAAGATGTCACAAACGGATAGGTACCATGATCCACATCCAGCAATGTACCCTGAGCACCTTCAAACAGCACATTGCTGCCCTCGTGATGCATCTGATCCAGCATTTCAGTGACATCAGTCACCATCGGAATAATGTCTTCGGCCAGTGTCATGGTTTCATCCAGCAGGGACTGGAAATCCAGAGGTGTGGTTTTATAATAATTTTTTAATACAAAATTATGATAATCCAGCGCTTCCCCCAGTTTGGCTGCAAAGCGTTTCCGGTGTAGCAAGTCACCCACACGTAGTGCGCGTCTGGCAACCTTGTCTTCATAGGCCGGGCCGATGCCACGGCCAGTGGTACCGATAGCAGCAGTGCCCCGGGCCTTTTCCCGCGCCTGATCAAGCACTATGTGATACGGCAGGATCAGGGGGCAGGCTTCGCTGATATGCAGGTGGTTACGCACCGGGATCCCGTTTTTTTCCAGCATGCGAATTTCTTCCAGCAGGGCCTCAATACTCAAGACCACGCCATTACCGATCAGACATTCAACATTTTCATGCAAAATACCGGAGGGGATAAGGTGCAATATGGTTTTTTTACCGTCAATGACTACAGTATGCCCGGCATTATGACCGCCCTGGCAACGTACGACTGCAGTTGCACGCTCCGTCAGCAAATCAACCACCTTGCCTTTACCTTCGTCACCCCACTGGGTGCCGACCACAACAATATTTTTTCCCATTTGTACTCCCGTGCTTGGTATTTAGTATTTGGTATTAGGAATTTGGTTTTTATGACACATCACGAGATACGCATCACGCTTCACGTTTTTTATAATTTAACAACTTTCCATACACCGTCCCTGCGCACCAGCTTGCGATCACATCCCATGTCTTTTGCTTTTCCGGACTGGCCAGGCAATTCAGAAATGACTATCTCACCGGCACAACGCAGTTTATTGATCATCTTCAGTAATGCCGGATCATTTTTGCAGGGCGCATAAATACCCTTTTGCTCTGTATTGGGCAATGAACCCAATGCAAGCAGAGTTTTGATGTCCGTACTGAAACCGGTGGCAGGCCGGGCGCGGCCAAACGCATGGCCGATGTCGTCATAGCGTCCACCAAAGGCAATGCCCTGCCCGGTCCCCGGTACATAGGCAGCGAACACAATTCCGGTGTGATAATGATATCCACGTAATTCTGCAAGATCGAAATACAATGGCGCTTCTGGCATCTGTTTCTGCACGAATTCCGCCACTGACTGTAATTCCTTGAGACAGCGTCTGACCTTTGCACTCGCGGCTGCAAGATTGCGGTTGGCCTCACGAAAAACTGATGCGTCACCACTGGCATTGATCAAATACAGGAACATGTCCCGGTTTTTTTTAGGTAGAGACCATGCCTTGATTAATTCCTGTAACTCTGAACCCGCCTTGCGCTGCAGAACATTAAACAGATCACTCTCCTGTTCCTCTGACAATCTGGACTGTTCAACCAGACCCTGGTAGATCCCGGCATGGCTGAGATCGACATGTACACCGGTGACGCCGGCTATTTTCAGTGTTTCCAGCATCAGGCACAGGATCTCTGCATCACTTTCCTTGCCCTGGTGACCATAAAGTTCGGCGCCCACCTGCAACGGGCTGCGGCTGCCACCATGAATTTCCGGACGGGTATGCAATACTGTGCCCAGATAACAAAGCCGGGTGGGTAGATCACGTTTCAGGTTATGGGCATCAATCCGGGCCACCTGCGGGGTCGTGTCGGCCCGGATCCCCATTAACCTGCCACTGAGTTGATCCGTCAGTTTGAAGGTATTCAGATCCAGGTCTTCACCTGTGCCGGTCAGGAGAGATTCAAGAAACTCGATTAACGGTGGCATGACCAGCTGGTAACCCCAGCTCTTGTAAAGATCAATAATCCTGCGGCACAAATCTTCCAGCTGTGCAGCCTGCGGCGGCAGGATCTCCTCGATGCCTTCGGGTAGTAACCAGTGATTCTTCATTTTCATAATCAATGTACCAGGTAGAGCAGCACCAGCCCGGAAATCATGCTGGCCAGGCCTATGACGCGCAAGGTGTGATCATCCACCTGTGTTGCCAGGAGCATCATTTTGCGTAAACCGGCCGGGTTCATAAAAGGCATGATACCTTCAATCACCAGTATCAGGGCCACAGCTATAAGAAGTTCATTCCACATTTTATCCTGAATCCAGGGAGTTCAGATTATAAATTGCTCCATCCAGCATAAAAAATCCGGGGATGTCCCCGGACAAGAAAACTGACTGAACCCGTTTGACGGTACGGTTCAGTCACTGTCCTGCATCTTTCCCCATTATTTACCCCGGGAATTATTAAAGTATTTGAAAAAATCTGAATCAGGTTCCAGCAAAAGAATGTTATTACCCTGCTTGAAACTGTTTTCGTAGGCATTCAGGCTCCGGTACAAGGCATAGAATTCTTCGTTCTTTTCAAACGCGGCCGCATAGATTTCGGTGGCCTGTGCATCACCATTACCACGAATGATTTCAGCATCTTTATAGGCAGTCGCCAGTATGACTTCACGTTCACGATCAGCATTTGCCGTTATTCGTTCAGAGGCCTCCGAACCGCGTGCACGAAAATCCTTGGCTACTCTTTCACGTTCTGCGCGCATACGTGCATAAACAGAAGCACTGACCTCTTCCGGCAGATCAATACGTTTGGTCCGGACATCCACCACCTTCATACCAAGTTCCACATGCAGGTTTGAAGTCGCATGGGTGACGATATTCAGTATCTCGGTTCTTTCACCGGCCACCACCTGCTGTACAGTGCGCTCGCCAAATTGATCGCGCAAGGCACGGTTAATCCGCTGCTCAACCAGGTTGTTGGCAACGAAGATATCCCCTTTGGTAGAGGTATAAAACTGCTTTACATCTGAAATACGCCACTTGATAAAATAATCAACGATCACGTCTTTCTTTTCACTGGTCAGGAACCGCTGGGCTTCCTTGTCCAGATTGAGCAGCCGTTTCTCAAGGATCTGTACGGTATTGACGACAGGTATTTTAATATGGAGGCCGGGCTCCGGTATTGTTTCCTGGATCTCACCAAATTTAAATACGATGGCCTGTTCCCACTCGTTCACACTGTATAGCGAAGAATAACCAAGGATGAAAAGCACAAACAGTATAATAATAATTCTGGGCATGATCATCAGCGCGCTCCCCTTGATCTATCCAGGTAGTTTGCTCCTGTATCTGTTGCAGAACTGCTGCCAGAGACTGA
>Ga0326597_10006906_pt1 | contig 15477 bp, 12 predicted proteins | sample RVTome_12_FD_203789 | JGI IMG/M metagenome (GOLD analysis project Ga0326597, IMG submission 203789) | Soil microbial communities from uranium-contaminated site in the Upper Colorado River Basin, Wyoming, United States - RVT100D185 | ecosystem: Environmental > Terrestrial > Soil > Contaminated >...
TACCAATTACAAGTTACGCCTCACTTTCTTATGACCGTACGCGAAGGCAGTCTCGAAGCCCCGACCCGGCATACGCTCGACTGGCAGGCGCCGGACTTCTACGACGCAGAAAAATTATTCGCCGAGCAGCACCGCGTTTTCGACATCTGCCACGGCTGCCGGCGCTGCGTCAGCCTGTGCACGGCGTTCCCGCGCCTGTTCGACCTGATTGACGAGGGCAAGACCGGTGAGCTCGACGGCGTTGATCGAGCGAGCTTCGGGGAAGTGGTCGACCGCTGCTACTTGTGCGACCTCTGCTACATGACCAAGTGCCCGTACGTGCCGCCGCACTCGTGGAACGTGGACTTTCCGCACCTGATGCTGCGCGCCAAGGCGGTCAAGTTCAAGCAAGGTGGCACCACGTTCCGCGACAAGCTACTGTCGTCGACGGACGCGATCGGCAAGCTGGCAACGATTCCGGTCGTAGTGCAGTTCGTCAATGCGGCCAACCAGACGCCGGTTGCGCGCGGCATGATGGACAAAGTGCTGGGGGTGCACAAGGACCGCGTGCTGCCCGATTACGCGAGCGCAAAGTTCCGCACGACGGCGCAGCCGAATAAGTCGTTCACGGTCAACGACGGGAAGCATACGCCGGGCAAGGTCGCGATCTTTTCGACCTGTTACGTGAATTATAATGAGCCGGGAATCGGCCACGACCTGCTGCGCGTGCTCGAGCACAACGAGATTCCAGCGGTGGTGGTCGCAAAGGAGGCGTGCTGCGGCATGCCGAAACTCGAGCTCGGCGATCTCGACGCGGTAGCGCGGTTGAAAGAGATCAATATTCCGCCGCTGACAAGACTCGCGCGCGAGGGCTACGCGATCATGTCGGCGATTCCGTCATGCACGCTGATGCACAAGCAGGAGTTGCCGCTGATGTTTCCGCGCGACCCCGACGTGAAAGCGGTGCAGGAGGCGATGTTCGATCCGTTCGAATACCTGATGCTGCGCGCCAGGGATGGTTTGCTGAAGACCGATTTCAAGCGTCCGCTCGGCAAGGTTTCGTACCACATTCCTTGTCACTCGCGGGTGCAGAATGTGGGGCAGAAGACACGCGAGCTGCTGCAGTTGGTGCCCGGCACCCAGATCAACACCGTCGAGCGCTGTTCGGGCCATGACGGCACCTGGGGAGTCAAAACGGAATTCTTCGAGCAATCGATGAGAATCGGCCGCCCGGTGTTCAAGCAGATGGCGGCGACCGATCCGGATTTCATCAGCTCGGATTGCCCGATCGCCGGGCGCCACATCGTGCAGGGCGTGGGCGAGACACGCGCCAGGAAAGAGCATCCGCTGACGCTGTTAAGGATGGCGTACGGCCTGTGACGCGCGCGATTGGCGATTAGCGATTATTTGATGCTCTGCGGCTGATCAGGTTTGCTAATCACCAATCATCAATCACCTATTTATGGCCCACATTACTCCCGACAGCCTGCTGACGCTCGAGGCCTATGCCAAGGCGCGCGGCGATTTCCGCGCCAGGGTCATCGCGCACAAGCAGCACCGCACCGTGCCGCTCGGCGATCACGTGACGCTGCTTTTCGAGGACGAATTCACCATCCGCTACCAGATCCAGGAAATGCTGCGGGTCGAGCGCATTTTCGAAGCAGCGGGCATCCGCGATGAGCTTGACACCTACAATCCGCTGATTCCGGACGGCCGCAACTGGAAGGCGACGATGCTGATCGAGTATCCCGACGTCGACGAGCGGCACCGCATGCTGGGGGTGCTGAAAGGCATCGAGGATCGGGTCTGGGTGCAGGCTGCGGGCTGCGAGCGGGTCTATGCGATCGCCGACGAAGACCTCGAGCGTGAAAACGAGAAGAAAACCTCTGCGGTGCACTTTCTTCGCTTCGAACTCCCGCCGCCGATGATAGACGCTCTCGTCGCGGGGGCGGCGCTTGCCATCGGCGTCGATCACCCGCTTTATACCGCGGCTATTGACAGCGTAAGCCTTGAAGTAAGAACATCTTTGGTGCAGGATCTGCGGACGTAGACTGCCAAATCGGGCAGGGTAACCCCGCCGCCGGAACCGCTTTTAGCCGGGTAACAGGTATCCGAGCGGCGCGTCTGCATCGGCGCAAACGGCGCGGAGGGACAAATGCTGCAAACTCAGCTGCTCGACCTGTTCGAACAACGCCTGCGTCGGATGGACTTGCCAGTCAACGTCGAGTTTTGGACCGGTAAGCGCGTGAGCCTGGGCGAATTTCCCAAGGTGAAGGTGGTGCTGCGCCGGCCGGCAGTGCTCAAGGCGCTGACCAGACCCGGCCTGGGCAAGATCGGCCGCGCTTACGTCGAAGGCGATATCGACATCGACTGCGACATCCATGACCTGGTCGAGTTTACCGAGTCGCTGTGCGGCCCTCAGCAGGTTGATCTCGGAAAACGCAATAGCGACGATTGGAAGTGGTGGTGGCATACGCGTTTGTTTGACCGGCGCGCAGTCAACTACCATTACGACGTGTCTAACGAGTTCTTCGCGCTTTGGCTCGACCAGCAGCGCGTATACTCGTGCGCTTATTTTCGCAAGCCCGATGACAGCCTCGATCTCGCCCAGCAGCAGAAAATCGACCATATCTGCCGTAAGCTCAACCTGCAGCGCGGCGAGCGCTTGCTCGACATTGGCTGCGGTTGGGGCGCGCTGATCTTCCGCGCCGCCGAACAATACGGCGCGTACGCGACCGGGATTACATTGAGCGAGCAACAATTCGCCTACGTGCAGGAGAAAATCAGGGTGCGCAATCTCGCTGGCCGTTGCGAAGTGCGCTTACTCGATTATCGCGACGTGCCCGAGGACCCGCCGTTCGACAAAATCGCGAGCGTTGGCATGTTCGAGCACGTTGGCAAGAAAAACCTGGCGGGCTACTTCGCCAAGATCTACCGGCTATTGAAGCCGGGCGGCATGGTGATGAACCATGGCCTGACTTCGGCCGGTCTGCATTCGGGTGGCCTGAGTTCCGACGTTGCTGATTTTATCGAGCACTATGTGTTTCCTGGCGGGGAAATTCCGCACCTGTCGAAGGAAATCGAATTGATGGCGTGCGCGAGCCTCGAATGCCTCGACGTCGAATGCCTGCGGCCGCACTACGCGAAGACGCTGTGGCATTGGGTCGAGCGGCTCGATGCGCGCAGGGAGGAGGCGCGCGCGCTGGTCGGTGACAAGAAATACCGCATCTGGCGCATTTACATGGCTGGTTTCGCGCTCGCGTTCCAGCGCGGCTGGGTTTCGGTTAATCAGGTGCTGGCCGGCCGGCCGTTGCCGAATGGCGCGCTATCGATACCGCTCACGCGGGAGCACGTGTATCGTGGCTAGAGCAGCAGCGCTGCTGCTCGCAGGCTGCATGCTGCTGCCGGCTGCGGCCGGTGCTCAGCCGCGCCCCGACCTGGAGGAAGAGGGGTCAAAGAGCTGGGTCGAACTCGAAGCAAGATTGCCGCCGTTTCCCAAAACCGAAAACCTGATTCCGTTTGAGGTCAGCGCGGCGAGCAGCAATCGCTTCTACATTGACCCGCAATCAATCGCCGTCGGCAGTGATGGGGTTGTACGCTATACGCTTGTCATCAAGGGCTCAGGCGGGGGGGAGAACATCTCTTATGAGGGCATTCGGTGCGAGACGCAGCAGCAGAAATACTTCGCGTTTGGCCGACGCGACGGCACCTGGTCGAATGCGCACTCCAGCGGATGGCGGCGCATCGAGTACCAGGACATCAACCGCCAGCACAGCGTACTGTTTGCGGACTATTTCTGTCGCGACCGAAGCAGCCCGGTCAAATCGCCCGCGGAAGCAATTCAACGCTTCAAATACGGGCCTGCCCCGAGGGGCAGCCTGTAAGTTCTAACATTTCGTCACCCCGGCGTACGCCGGGGTCCAGATTGCGTTATGTTGTGTTCCTGGATTCCGGTTTTCACCGGAATGACGAGGTGGTATCACCCGGGCGCATGGCTAAAGCAGGACCAGATTGTCGCGGTGTATCAGCTCGGGCTCGTCGATGTAACCGAGCTTGGCTTCGATTTCGCTCGACGGCGTTTTCAGGATGCGGCGCGTCTCTGCGGAGCTGTAGTTGACGAGCCCGCGCGCGATTTCGTCGCCGTCCGGATTACAGCAGCCGACCGCCTCGCCGCGCTCGAACTCGCCGCTCACCTCGTGGACGCCGATCGGCAGCAGGCTCTTGTGCTGATCGCGCAGTGCCTTGACCGCCCCGGCGTCGAGCGTCAGCCGCCCGCGCACTTGCAGATGATCGGCGAGCCACTGCTTGCGCGCCGCCAGGGTCTGGGTCGCGGCCCTGAGCAGCGTGCCGATCGCCTCACCGCGCGCGAGCCGCACCAGCACGTCTTGCTCGTGGCCCGATGCGATCACGGTGTGGGCGCCGCTGCGCGCAGCGCGTTTCGCAGCGAGCACCTTGGTCAGCATGCCGCCAAGCGCAATCCTGCTGCCGGCGCCGCCCGAGATCTTTTCAAGCTCGGGATCGCCCGCCTGCGCTTCATTGATCAGCTTCGCCGCGGCATTCCTGCGCGGATCGGCGGAATAAAGCCCGGCCTGATCGGTGAGGATCAGCAGCACGTCGGCTTCGATCAGGTTCGTCACCAGCGCGCCGAGCGTATCGTTGTCGCCGAGACGGATTTCATCGGTCGCGACAGTGTCGTTTTCGTTGATGATCGGGATTACACCGAGTCCAAGCAGCGTGCGCAGCGTCGAGCGCGCGTTCAGATAACGCTTGCGGTCGGCCATGTCCTCATGGGTCAGCAGGATCTGCGAAGTCAGCAGGCCATGCTCGCGGAAACACGATTCATAGACCTCGATCAGGCCCATCTGGCCCACTGCCGCTGCGGCCTGCAACTCGTGCACCGCGCTCGGCCGCTGCTTCCAGCCCAGGCGCTGCATGCCCTCGGCGATCGCCCCGCTGGACACGAGCACCACTTCCCGCCCGAGTCCCCGCAGCTCGGCGATCTGCCGCGCCCAGCGCGCGAGCGCTGCGTGGTCGAGGCCTTGGCCGCGGTTGGTAACGAGCCCGCTGCCGACCTTGATCACCAGGCGCCTGGCCTTGGTTAATTCCGAGCGCATATCAAATCTTTAACCGCAAAGGTCGCGAAGGACGCAAAGGGAACCAAAAAACATCATTGTAACCATCGCTGAAGCCTAGAATCTTCTTGAGGCTGCGTACGACTTCCTTGGGGCTATATTATTCGATTTTCCTTTGCGTCCTTGGCGGTAAGCGCTTCTTTGTCTTTGTCCAAGTATTCCATGATGGCATAGATAAGTTCCTTGCAGCCTTCGCCGGTCAGCGCTGAAATGATAAAGCTTTTGCCTTCCCAGCCAAAATCGGCAATGAATTTCTGCGTGACCGCGGCGCGCGCCGCAGCCGGCACCAGATCGGTCTTATTGAGCGCCAGCCAGCGCGGCTTGAAGAACAACGCTTCGTCATATTTCCTGAGTTCATTGACGATTGCGCGTGCCTCCGCCACCGGGTCGGTATCGGCATCGAACGGGGCGACGTCGACCAGATGCAAAAGCAACCGGGTGCGCTGAAGATGGCGCAGGAATTGATGCCCGAGGCCGGCGCCCTCGGCGGCGCCTTCGATCAGGCCCGGGATATCGGCGACCACGAAACTGCGGTTTTGGTCGACACGCACCACGCCGAGATTGGGATGCAGCGTAGTGAACGGATAGTCTGCGACCTTCGGCCGCGCTGCCGATACTGCGCGGACAAAAGTCGACTTTCCCGCATTTGGCATGCCGAGCAGCCCGACGTCGGCCAGCACTTTGAGCTCGAGCTTGAGCTTGCGCGATTCGCCAGGCATGCCACGCGTGAACTGGCGCGGCGCGCGATTGGTGCTCGACTTGAAATGGAGGTTGCCGAGCCCGCCGTTGCCGCCCTGGGCGAGCAGCGCGCGCTGCTCATGCGAAGCGAGATCGGCGATCACCTCGCCGTTGTCGAGATCGCACACCACGGTGCCGACCGGCACGCGCAGCACAATGTCCTCGGCGGACTTGCCGTAGCAGTCGGAGCCGCGTCCGGGCTCGCCGTTCTTGGCGCGGTGGATGCGGGCGAAGCGGTAGTCGACCAGCGTGTTGATGTTGCGGTCGGCGACCGCATGGATGCTGCCGCCGCGTCCGCCGTCGCCGCCATCGGGGCCGCCGCGCGGCACGAACTTCTCGCGCCGAAACGACGCCGAGCCGTCGCCGCCCTTGCCGGCGTGGACTTCGATGGTTGCTTCGTCGATGAATTTCATGAAGGAGCTCGTGAAACAAAAAAGCCCTGCGGTCGCAGGGCTTTCCAATTTCGCGCAGCCGTGGTTACGCAGGAAGGACGTTGACCGTGTTCTTTTTGTCCGGCCCCTTGATGGCGAACTTGACTTTGCCCGTGACCTTCGCGAACAGCGTGTGGTCCCTGCCGATGCCAACGTTGACGCCGGGATGCACCCGCGTGCCCCGCTGGCGTACGATGATGCTGCCGGCCTCGATCAGCTCGCCGCCGAACGCTTTTACTCCGAGCCGCTTGGCGTTTGAATCACGGCCGTTACGCGAGCTGCCGCCTGCTTTCTTGTGTGCCATGATGTCTGTTCCCCAGGAAGCCCTCATTCAGTATTTCCACCAATCAGGGCTTCCTCTGAATTGGGGGATTTACAAGGGGGCGTCGCCCCCTTGTTCACGACAGTCCTTAGCCTGCAATGCCGAGAATTTCGATCTCGGTGTAATTCTGACGATGGCCCTGGCTCTTGCGATAGTGCTTGCGGCGGCGCAGCTTGAAAATGCGCACCTTGTCGCCGCGCCCCTGGGACACGACCTTGGCCGTAACTGACGCACCGGTGACCAACGGCGTGCCGAGCGCGACGGTCTCGCCGTCCGCGACCATCAATACCTGGTCGAGCACGACCTCGCTGCCGACATCCGCCGCGATTTGTTCGATTTTGAGCTTTTCCCCGGAGGCAACGCGGTATTGCTTGCCGCCGGATTTGATGACCGCATACATGGTGGACCCTTCTTACCCGCCTGGCTTGCCGGATTCGGAAAGCCGCGCATTATACCCAAGCACGATTCTTTAGTCAAAGCAATAACCTATCTCAAAACTGCCCGCAACTTGCGCCTTGCGCCTGGCTTTTCTTGCCCGGCACCGCATCGCGCGGATATTGTTGCGGCAGGTTCCGGTAAGATAACGCACTTGCCCGAACGGCCCAGTGCCTGGTTGGCGTGGCCTGCACCGCACCGTGGCGGTGCCGGTTACCTCATATCTCAAAAAGCCCGATGCCCATCTCAGCGATTCAGGATTTTGTTGCCGGCGACATGCGCGCCGTCGATGCCGTGATTCGAAATCGGCTGGTCTCCGACGTGGCGCTGGTGCGCCAGGTCGCGGAATACATAGTTGGCAGCGGCGGCAAGCGCCTGCGCCCGGCGCTGGTGATACTGTGCGCCGGCGCGTTCGGCTACCAGGGCTCGCACCACCATCAGCTCGCGGCAGTGATCGAGTTTATTCATACCGCAACCTTGCTGCATGACGACGTGGTCGACGCCTCCGAACTCAGGCGGGGACGCGCCACCGCCAACGCGTTGTTCGGCAACGCGGCGAGCGTGTTGGTCGGCGATTTCGTCTACTCGCGTGCTTTCCAGATGATGGTCGAGGTCGAAAGTATGCGCGTCATGCGCGTGCTGGCCGATGCCACCAACGTGATCGCGGAGGGCGAGGTACTGCAGCTGATGAACTGCCACAATCCTGACACCGACGAACACGATTACCTGCAAGTGATCCGCTACAAGACCGCCAAGCTGTTCGAGGCGGCGGCCCGGCTCGGCGCGATCCTCGGCGGCGCAGCGCCCGAGCTCGAGCAGGCGGTGGCGAGCTACGGCATGCATCTTGGCACCGCGTTTCAGCTGATCGACGACGTGCTCGATTACTCGGGCGACAACCATGCGACCGGCAAGAACGTCGGTGACGACCTGGCTGAGGGCAAGCCGACGCTGCCACTGATTTACGCGATCAGGCACGGCAGCACCGCCGAGGCGGCGCTGATCCGCAAGGCGATCGAAGCCGGCGGCTTGAACGAGCTCGCGCAAGTGGTCGCGGCGATCCACCGTACCGGCGCGCTCGACTACACGCGGCGCCAGGCCGGGGCTGAAGCGCGCACCGCGAGCGCCGCGCTGGCAGCCCTGCCAAATTCAAAGCAGCGTGATTATTTGCTACAATTGGCGGACTTTGCAGTCACGAGGAATTACTAGCTGTCGGCCATCGCGCTCAGCCTTCGGTCCGAACCATGCGCGGGTTGGCCGCGGGTTTGTTTCGACGGCCAAGTACTGACAGCTAAACGCTTGAATCGGGGTGTAGCTCAGCCTGGTAGAGTACTGCGTTCGGGACGCAGGAGTCGGAGGTTCGAACCCTCTCACCCCGACCATTAACCATGCGGCTTTGGAGGATCCACCACCTCCGCCGCCTGATGCCGCAAGCACGCGAACCGCTCGCCGGCACGCGAGCGTTGCTCATCGGTCATCCGGCAGCGACAAGTCATATAACGACAGCTCGAAGCCCTCGCGAGGCTTGATAGACACAACGCCAAGCGATAGGCTCATTTCATATTGTCAGGGGCGCCAAGCTTTGGGTAAATTGCTTCTCATCGTTCTGGTTTTCGTGGGGGCCTGGTGGATACTGAAAAAATACCGCAACTCTCTGACGCGGGAGGAGCCGCCATTCGCCGGCACCGCCGAAGACATGGTGCGCTGCGACCACTGCGGGGTGCATCTGCCGCGCAGCGAAAGCCATCCCGGCAGCGGCAAGTTTTTCTGCAGCGAAGAGCATCTGCGCCTGCACCGTTAGCAGTCCATGTCGTCCGTCACACAGACTGAACCGCGGCAACTGGCGCTGAATCTGCCGGCGCCGTTGTCCGAGCCGCCGGATTCTTACTGGCGCTCGCTCTATTTCTTTAACGGCTATCGGGCCGTCGTCGCGCTGGTGCTGCTTGCGACCATCGCAGTATTCGGCAATACGATGACGTTCGGTTCGACGGACTTCGAGCTTTTCGCCTACGTCAGCGCCGGCTACGTGATCTTCAGCTTGCTCTGCTTTGTGGTGATCGCCCGGCGCCGGTATTTCCAGTGGCAGCTCGGTATCCAGGTCGGCGCCGACATCCTGTTCATCGTGGTGCTGATGTTTGCGAGCGGCGGCATTTCGAGCGGGCTCGGTTTGCTGCTGCTGTCGGGGCTCGCTGCGGCGGGGCTCATCAGCCGCGGACGGTTGACGCTGTTTTACGCTGCGCTTGCGAGCATCGCGGTCCTGCTCGAGCAAACGGTGGAGGTGCTGTATTTTCACGGATCTACCACGCAGTACCTTCAAACGGGGTTGCTCAGCATTGGCTATTTCACGACGGCGTGGGTCGCGCACACGCTCGCCAAGTACCTGCTTGCGACGGAGCAACTCGTTGCGCAGCGCGAAATCGATCTCGCCAACATGGCGGAAGTGAACCAGCTGGTGATTCAGGACATGCAGGACGGGGTGCTGGTGGTCGACGCCCACGGCCTGATCCGGCAATACAATACGCGCGCCGAGGCGATGCTGGGTTCGCTGCGCCCACAGCACCGGCGCGCGCTGAATCTCAGGCAATATGCGCCGCTGCTCGCCCAGCGACTCGAGGAATGGCTCGCGAGTCCGGATGCCGGCGGCAACCCGGTGAGCGCGGTCGCGCTCAACGATAAAGTGAGCGCGCGTTTCGTGCCGGTCGGGCACAGCCGCAAGGTCGGCGCGGTAATCTTTCTCGAGGACGTGACGCGGGTGCAGGCGCAGGCGCGCCAAATGAAGCTTGTGGCGCTTGGCCGGCTCACGGCCAATATTGCGCACGAAATCAGGAATCCGCTGTCGGCAATCAGCTACGCCACCGAATTGCTGCAGGAAGAGCCGGCGGTGGGCGGTACCGTCGAGCGATTGCTCGCCATCATTCACGACAACACCACACGCCTCGACCGCATCGTGCATGATGTCTTGAAGTTGAACCGCGGTGACCGCGCGCATCGCGAGGTGTTCAAGGTCGGCGAATTCCTGAAGACGTTTGCCGAGGAGTTCTGCCAGACCGAAAAGGTGCCGCGGGCTGTGATCCGGCTCGAGCTCGATGCCGAGCCCGAGGTGTCATTCGACCAAAGCCACCTGAATCAGGTGATGTGGAATCTGTGCAGCAACGCGCTGCGGCATTGCCGCCGCAGCGATGCGAGCATACGCATCGGGGTGAGCGTGGTGAGCGGCGGGAATATGGTAAAAGTGGATGTGGCGGACGACGGGCCGGGCGTGCCGCCGGCGCTGCGCAGCCAGTTGTTCGAGCCCTTCTTTACCGCCGTCAGCAGCGGCACCGGGCTCGGGTTGTACATTGCGCGCGAGATCTGCGCGGCCAACGACGCGACGCTCGATTACGTCGAAACGCAGTCCGGAGCGCAGTTCACGGTTTTATCCAGTGGAACCCGGCACCGATGAACAAAAGCAAGGTCCTGATCGTCGATGACGAAGCCGATATCCGCGAGCTGCTGAGCCTCACGCTGCAGCGCATGGGACTCGACACCGATTGCGCTGCGAGCGAGTTTGAGGCGGTGCAGCTGATGCAAAAGCACGGCTACGATCTGTGCCTGACCGACATGCGGCTGCCCGACGGCGACGGCTTGAAACTGCTCGAGCACATCGGCGCAAGCTACGCGAGCACGCCGGTCGCGGTGATCACAGCGCACGGCAGCGCCGAAAACGCGGTCGCCGCATTGAAGGCTGGTGCGTTTGACTATCTTGCCAAGCCGGTGTCTTTGAACCAGTTGCGGGCGCTCGTGCATTCGGCGTTGAAGCTGCCCCGCCCCGACCAGACGAAGAAGAGCGGCGATAAAGGAGCGGGCGCCGGCGGCTTCCCGGTATTGCTCGGCGACTCGGCACTCATGCGGCAGACGCGGCAAATGATCGACAAGCTGGCGCGCAGCCAGGCGCCGATCCACATCAGCGGCGAATCCGGTTGCGGCAAGGAACTTGCGGCGCGGCTGATGCACCTGAAGGGCCCGCGCCGCGACGCGCCGTTCGTGCCGGTCAATTGCGGCGCGATCCCCGAAAGCCTGATGGAAAGCGAGTTCTTCGGCTACAAGAAAGGTGCTTTCACCGGAGCGGAGCTCGACCGGGACGGGTTTTTCCAGGCGGCGAACGGCGGCACGTTGTTTCTCGACGAGGTCGCCGACCTGCCGATCCAGATGCAGGTCAAGCTTCTGCGCGCGATCCAGGAAAAGAAAGTGCGCAAAGTCGGCTCCACCGGCGAGGAAAACGTCGATGTGCGCATCATCAGCGCCACCCATCGCAGCCTGGCCGATGAAGTGGAAAACGGGATGTTCCGTCAAGACCTCTTCTACCGGTTAAATGTAATCGAGTTGAGAATGCCGGCGCTGCGGGAGATCAGAGAGGACATTCCGCTGCTGGCGGCAGAAATAGTGAGGAAACTCGTGGCTCCTCTCAATGTCGCTCCGCCGAGACTCTCATCCGCGGCGTTGAAGGAACTCCAATCCTACGGTTTCCCGGGCAATGTTCGCCAACTGGAAAATATTCTTGAGCGGGCATTGGCGTTGACCACCAGCGAAGAGATCAAGAGGGAGGACCTGCAACTTTCGCAGGCTCCGGCGAGGGGGGGCGGCGCCGATCTGTTGAGTGCGCCCTTGCCGGAGCGGCTTGAGGACCTGGAGAAAAAAGCCATCATGCAAGCACTCGAAAAAACGCGCTACAACCGCACTGCCGCGGCCAAGTTGCTGGGGATCACTTTCCGGGCACTGCGCTACAAGATGCAAAAGCTGGGCATCAATGACGCGTTGGAGTCGAACGATTAGATGCACGCGACACGACGTGCGTTTGCCGCGATGCGACGCGCAGCTGTCGCTTCACCACCTCGGGCACTCTAAGTGCATATCGACCGCTGCGGATTGCTTGAAGGCGCCCGTTTCATTGCTTCGCGGAATTGCGATGAGCGTCCCGAGGGCAGTACTGTCGCGCTGCTGGTAATTCACAACATCAGCCTGCCGCCGGGAGAATTCGGCGGGCCTGGCATCGTGGAGTTGTTCACCGATCGTCTCGATCCAGGCGCGCATCCGTATTACCGCGAGATTGCGCGGCGCAAGGTGTCTGCACACTTCCTGATCCGGCGCGATGGTGAACTGATCCAGTTCGTGCCGTGCGGCCGGCGCGCGTGGCACGCCGGCGAGTCGAACTGGCGCGGGCGCAGCCACTGCAACGATTTTTCGATCGGCATCGAACTCGAAGGCACGGACGGCGTGCCATTCGAGGATGCGCAATATGAGCGGCTCGCCGGGCTTGCGCGCGCACTCGCAACGAAGTATCCCGGCATAGCCAGCGTCGGACATTCCGACGTTGCGCCGGGGCGCAAGACCGATCCGGGGCCGTGCTTCGACTGGGCTCGCTATCGCTCGATGATCGAAAACGATTAGCCGCCAAGAGGCCGGAAAAGTCAGCAGCGTGAGGCGTCAGGCGTGCGGCGAATGACGAGCCGCGCACCTGCCTTTGCTGCTCGGGCCGGTCGGGCTTGTTGCGGCGCAATACCCTACTGCCAAAGCGGGGTTTGACGCCGTTTTGCCAGCGTTAGCTGTGCATTCTTTGAGCAGGTTTCTCGTTACAACGACTGAACCCAGGCCATTTCGCAAAGACCTGCCAGGGGGTAAAAAAAGGTCTCAAAAGCTATTGCACTCTCCAAATCGAGCCACTAGAATTAGTCAAAACATTCAATTCCAACGCAACATATAGTGGTTTGGAGTTGCTGGCCGGCTTCGAGCAGTACGGCCAAGAAAAACCGCCGAAGTGCACGAGTAAAGGAGAGACCGCCATGCAGCTAGCCACCGACACCCCCGTTACGACAGCCGCCGTGAAATTTGCCTCCGAGGAAACGCCGCCAGCAGCGCAATCCCGCTACAGCGAATACAAGGTGATCCGGCGCAACGGCGCGGTCGTCGGTTTCGAGCCGTCCAAGATTTCGATCGCGATGACCAAAGCTTTCATCGCCGTCAACGGGAGTCAGGGCGCGGCGTCCGCCCGCGTGCGCGAGCTCGTCGCCAAGTCAACCGAAGCGGTGGTGGGCGCGCTGCTGCGCCGCCAGCCCAGCGGCGGCACTTTTCACATCGAGGACATTCAGGACCAGGTCGAGCTCGCGCTGATGCGCTCCGGCGAGCACGAAACCGCGCGCGCCTATGTGCTGTATCGGGAGCAACGCTCGCAGGAGCGCGCCAGGCAGCGCGATACGCAGGCGCAGGACGCCGCTGCGCAACTGGCGATCAATGTCACGGAGAATGGCAAATCGCACCCGCTCGACATCGCGCGGCTGACCACGCTGGTGCAGGATGCGTGCGAAGGTCTCGGCCGCGCGGTCGATTCGCGGCTGATCCTGCAGGGCACGCTGAAAGACCTCTACGAAGGCGTGCCGATCGACGAGGTTCGCAAGTCGCTGATCCTGTCGGCGCGCGCGCTGATCGAAAAAGACCCGGCTTACAGCTACGTTACCGCACGGCTGCTGTTGCATACGCTGCGGCTCGAGACTATCGGCGAGGAAGTGATGCAGGCCGAGATGCAGGCGCGCTACGCGGACGCGTTCCCGCGGCTGATCGCAAAAGGCATCGCCGCCGAACTGCTCGACGAGCGTATCGCGAGCTACGATCTCAAGTGCCTCGGCGCCGCGCTCGACGCCAACCGCGACCTCAAGTTCGGCTATCTCGGGCTGCAGATCCTCTACGACCGCTATTTCCTGCATGTCGGCGGCCAGCGCATCGAGCTGCCGCAGACGTTTTTCATGCGGGTCGCAATGGGGCTCGCGTTAAACGAGCCCGCAGGCGAGCGCGAAGCGCGCGCGATCGAGTTCTACAACGTGCTGTCGTCGTTCGATTTCATGAGCTCGACGCCGACGCTGTTCAACTCGGCGACCCGCCGCTCGCAGCTCGCAAGCTGCTATCTCACCACCGTCGCGGACGATCTCGACGGCATTTACGAGGCGATCAAGGAAAATGCGATGCTGCAGAAGTACGCGGGCGGCATCGGCAACGACTGGACGCCGGTGCGCGCGCTGGGCGCGCACATCAAGGGCACCAATGGCAAGTCGCAAGGCGTGGTGCCGTTCCTCAAAGTGGTGAACGACACTGCGGTCGCGGTGAACCAGGGCGGCAAGAGGAAAGGCGCGGTGTGCTCGTATCTCGAGACCTGGCACCTCGACATCGAGGAATTCCTCGAACTGCGCAAGAATACCGGTGATGACCGCCGCCGCACCCACGATATGAACACCGCGAACTGGGTTCCGGATCTGTTCATGAAGCGCGTGATGGAAAACGGGAATTGGACGCTGTTTTCGCCCTCCGATGCGCCCGACCTGCACGACAAGTTCGGACGGGCGTTCGAGCAGGCCTACCTCGGCTACGAACAGCAGGCCGCGCGCGGCGAGTTGAAGCTCTTCAAGAAGATTCCGGCGGCGCAGTTGTGGCGCAAGATGCTGACCATGCTGTTCGAGACCGGGCACCCCTGGATCACCTTCAAGGATCCGTGCAACATCCGCTCGCCGCAGAGCCACGTCGGCGTCGTGCACAGCTCCAACCTGTGCACGGAGATCACTTTGAACACCAACGAAGACGAGATTGCGGTGTGCAACCTGGGATCGGTCAACATGCCTGCGCACCTCGATGTCGCGAGCGGCAAGCTCGACTTGGAGAAACTGCAGCGCACGGTCGGCACCGCGATGCGCATGCTCGACAACGTGATCGACCTGAACTACTACTCGGTCAACAAAGCGCGCAACTCGAACTTCAAGCACCGCCCGGTGGGCATCGGGATCATGGGCTTCCAGGACTGCCTGCACAGGCTGCGCATTCCCTACGCCTCGCAGGCTGCGGTCGAATTTTCCGACCGCTCGATGGAAGCAATCGCCTACACTGCGTACGCGGCCTCCGCTGAGCTCGCCGAAGAGCGCGGGCCGTACTCGACGTTCAAGGGCTCGCTGTGGGACCAGGGCATTTTCCCGCATGAGTCGTTGCAGCTTTTGGCCGCAGAGCGCGGCGGCTACGTCGACGTCGACCGGTCGACGACGCTCGGTTGGGAGCGGCTACGCACGCGCATCAAGCAGGTCGGCATGCGGAACTCGAATTGCATCGCAATCGCGCCGACCGCGACGATTGCCAATATCACGGGGTTGTCGCAGTCGATCGAGCCGACCTATCAGAATCTCTACGTGAAGTCGAACCTGTCGGGCGAATTCACCGTCGCCAACGAGTATCTGGTCGAGGACCTGAAGAGGTTAAACCTGTGGGACGAGGTGATGATCGCCGATCTCAAATATTTCGACGGCACACTCGCCAAAATCGACCGCATTGCGCCGGAGATCCGCAACCTTTACGCGACCGCTTTCGAAGTCGATGCGACGTGGCTGGTCGAATGCGCGGCGCGGCGCCAGAAATGGATCGATCAGTCGCAGTC
>Ga0326597_10006907_pt1 | contig 15476 bp, 13 predicted proteins | sample RVTome_12_FD_203789 | JGI IMG/M metagenome (GOLD analysis project Ga0326597, IMG submission 203789) | Soil microbial communities from uranium-contaminated site in the Upper Colorado River Basin, Wyoming, United States - RVT100D185 | ecosystem: Environmental > Terrestrial > Soil > Contaminated >...
TGGACGTATCCGGGCCGCTGTGCCGGCGCGTCAACGACCGGCTTTCCGCGATTTGCGAGAAGCATCCCGGGCGCTTCGCCGCCTTTGCCGCGCTGCCTCTGACCGACATTTCCGCCGCCGCCGCCGAGCTCGAGCGCGTGCTCGGATTGCCGGGCATGATCGGCGCCCAGATACCGGGCAACGCCTTCCTCACGCGCAACGACGCCGAAGCGATGCGTCCGCTGCTGGAAGTCGCGAACCGCCACCGCGCGGTTCTCTTCATCCACCACGGCCCGCTTCCGGGCGACGCCTTCCCCAAGGTTGCGGGCGACACGGACAATGCGCGCCGCCGCAACGGCACGCTCGACATGCAGGCGAGCCTGTCCTCGGTGATGGTGACGCTGTCTCTCACCGACTACCTCGCGCCCTACCCCGACGCGACGATCCAGGTCCACAATTTGGGCGGCAACATCCCCTACGAGGTCGAGCGCATGGACCACCGCTGCCTGCTCGACACGCCGGACGAGGAACTGCCGTCGTCGCGCTTCCGGAAGGCGAAGGTGTACGTGGATTGCAACTCGTTCGGCCCGCGCGCGATCGAGGCGGCCGTGAGCCTGTACGGCGCCGAGCGCATCGTGTGCGGCACCGACGGCACCGAGTTCGGCGTCGACTGGACCGGGAAGGCGCTCGCGGAAGCGCAGATCGGCGAGGAAGCGCGCGAGCAGATCCTGCACCGCAATGCCGCCGCGATGCTCGCCCGCGTCGCAAGGACCGCGCAGCCCGAAAGCGCCGCCGCCTGATCCTCCTGCACCCGGCCGCGGTTCCGGTGCGCAACGCCGCGGCACTTCGGGTCCGACTGGCGCTCGTCGCCGTGATGGTGTCGCAGGCCCTCGGTACGGCGGATAGGTCGTCGCCGGCCGGCATCCGAAGCCCCGGAGGCGCAGCCGGGCGATAACGGAGAGGCGATGCAGATCCGCGATGTAAACGTGTACGTCCTCGAAGCGGCGCTCGACGAGCCGTTCGCCTATTCGCAGGCGTGGTACGAGCGGCGCGGCGCCTGCCTCGTCGAGATCGTCGGCGAGGACGGCAATAGCGGCTGGGGCGAGGCGTTCGGGCCCGCCCGCCTGACGGCCCCGATCGTCGAATTCTACAAGGGACTGCTGGTCGGCGCCGACGCGCTGGCGACCGAGGCGATCTGGGAGAGCCTCTACAACCGGCTGCGCGACCACGGCCAGAAGGGGCTGGCGATCGAGGCGCTGAGCGCGGTCGATATCGCGCTGTGGGACCTGAAGGGCCGCCATCTCGGGCTGCCGGTGCATCGCCTGCTCGGCGGCCCGCTGCGCACGCGGGTCGAGGCCTATGCCACCGGCTTCTACCGAACGCGTGGCGGCGACCCGCTGACCTACCTGGTCGAGGAGGCGCACCGGCGGGTCGCGGAGGGCTTCTCGGCCATAAAGCTCAAGCTCGGCTTCGGGATCGATGACGACGTGCGGCTTTGCGAGGCAGTGCGGCGCGCGGTCGGCGATGGCGTCAGGATCATGGTCGATGCCAACCACGCCTACGACGCGACTGCGGCGATCCGCCTCGGCCGGCGCATCGAGGCGCTCGACATCGCCTGGTTCGAGGAGCCGGTGCCGCCGGAAGACCACGCCGGCTATCGCGAGGTCAAGGCGGCGCTCGCGATCCCGATCGCCGGCGGCGAGGCCGAATTCACCCGCTGGGGCTTCCGCCCGCTCGTCACCGAGCGGCTGGTCGACATCCTGCAGCCGGATGTCTGCGCCGCCGGCGGCATTTCCGAGTGCAAGAAGATCGCCGACATGGCGAACGCCTTCGGAGTCCGCGTCAACCCGCATGTCTGGGGCACCGGGGTGGCGCTCGCCGCATCGCTGCAGCGGTTCGCCGTCTGAGGTTGCCGCGTTTGCGGCCGGTCCTCCGCCGCAGGTTCGCGATCGGCGCGGCGTTCGTGCTGACCGGATGTCTGGCCGCGCTTTATCTCGCCGCCCCGCTGCCCAGCCTTGGAGGCAGCCGCGCCGTGTCGGCTCTGGTGCTGGCGCGCGATGGTTCGATCCTGCGCGGTTTCCTGACCCCCGACGACAAATGGCGGCTGCCGGTGACGGCCGACGAGGTCGACCCGCTCTACCGCCGCATGCTGATCGCGGCCGAAGACCAGCGCTTTGCCGCGCATCACGGAGTCGATCCGCTGGCCGTGCTGCGCGCGATCGGCCAGCTCGCGTGGCATGGCCGCATCGTCTCGGGGGCCTCGACCCTGACGATGCAGACCGCCCGGCTGCTGGAGCGGCGCCCCCGCCGGTTGCCGTCGAAGCTGATCGAAATGGCCGAAGCACTCGGGCTGGAGCGGCGCCTCGGCAAGGATGAGATCCTCGGTCTCTATCTGACCCTGGCGCCGTTCGGCGGCAATCTCGAAGGCATTCGCGCCGCCAGTCTCGCCTATTTCGGCAAGGAGCCGACCCGCCTGTCGCCGGGCGAAGCCGCGCTGCTCGTTGCGCTGCCGCGCTCGCCGGAAAGGCTGCGCCCCGACCGCCATCCCGAAGCGGCGCGGGCGGCGCGCGACCGCGTGCTCGCGCGAATGCACGCACGCGGCATCATTTCGGAAACCGCATTCGCCGAGGCGCGCGCCGAGCCGATCCCACGCGAGCGGCTGGCGCTGCCGTTCCATGCGCCGCATCTGGCGCGGCACCTGCTGGCGGCGAATCCCGGCGCGGCGGCGCAGCGCACGACGATCGCCCCCGCGCTGCAGCGGCGCATCGAGGCGCTGCTGCGCCGCGAGGCCGCCGCGCTCGACCGCGAGGCGACGCTGGCCGCGCTCGTCATCGACAACCGCGCCCGCGAGGTCCTCGCCTATGTCGGCAACGCCGATTTCCACGCGCCGAGCCGGCGCGGCACGATCGACATGGCGCGCGCGGTGCGCTCGCCGGGGTCGGCGCTGAAGCCGTTCATTTACGCGATGGCGTTCGACCGGTTGATCGTGCATCCGCAGACCCTGCTCGACGATCGCCGGCGCCATTTCGGCGACTACGCCCCCGACGATTTCGACGGAATTTTTCGCGGCGAGGTCAGCGCCGCCGAGGCCTTGCAGCATTCGCTCAACGTCCCGGCCGTGGCGGTGCTCGACCGGCTCGGGCCGCGCCGGTTCACGAGCGCGCTCGCCGCGGCGGGGGTCAGGCTGCACCTGCCGCCCTGGGCCGATGCCGAGCCCGGGCTCGCCGTCGCGCTCGGCGGCGCCGGCATAACGCTGCTCGACCTCGCCAATCTTTATGTCGCGCTGGCGAGAAGCGGCGAGGTCGCCGCGTTGCGCACGCTCGCCGACGCGCCGATCGCACGCGGAACCGCGATCTTCGGCCCGGCCGCCGCGTGGTACGTCAATGACATTCTCGCCGATGCGCCGCCGCCGCCGGGCATGCTGCCGCAGCAGGTGCGGCGCACCAGCCCGCTCGCCTTCAAGACCGGAACGTCCTACGGTTTCCGCGACGCCTGGGCGGTCGGCTACGACGCGCGCGTGACGATCGCGGTCTGGGCGGGCCGGCCGGACGGCACGCCGATGCCGGGCCGCGGCGGCCGGGTCACGGCGGCCCCGGTGCTGTTCAAGATCGCCGATCTGCTCGCCCCGGCCGCGCCCGAAGCCGCGGCCGAGCCGCCCCCCGGGGTGCTGCGGGTCGCGCGCCGCGAGTTGCCGCCGGCGCTGCGCCGATTGGAGCCGGAGCGCGCAGCGGCTGGCGGCCTGAGCGAGTTCGGCGGTCCCCAGATCCTCTACCCGCCGGACGGCGCCGTCGTCGCTTGGGACGGGACGGATCTGCCGCTCGAGGCGGCCGGCGGCAGCTTGCCGCTGCGCTGGCTCGTCGACGGGCGACCGTTGCCAACTGCCGCGCCCCGCCGGGCTCTCTTCTGGCGCCCCGACGGCATTGGCTTCGCGCGGCTGACCGTCATCGACGCCAGGGGGCGCAGCGCCCGCGCCACGATACGGCTCGCGCCGTGAGTGTTGGCCGTGAAGGTGTTATAAGTTTCGACCATCCCGTGGAGGAACGGCGATGCCGCGCAATGCCGCCGCTTACGACAAGGATTTCTACGCTTGGACCTTCGAGCAGGCCCGGCTGCTGCGATCCGGCGAACTCGCGGAGATCGATGCAGAAAACCTGGCGGAGGAAATCGAAAGCATGGGCCGCCGCGATCGGCATGAGCTGGAGAGCCGCATGACGGTTTTGCTGGCTCATCTATTGAAGTGGCAGGCTCAGCCTGAGAACCGGTCGACCAGTTGGTCTGGAACGATACGCGAACAGCGTCGACAAATCGCCCGAAAGCTACGGGATTCCCCAAGCTTGCGCCCGGTCTTGAACGAGGTGCTCGCCGAAATCTACGTCGATGCCCGCGAGGACGCCGCGGAGGAGACCGGCGTGTCGGAAACCGATTTCCCGGCCGAATGCCCGTTCACGATCGGCGAGGTTCTGTCGCGCTCGTTTCGGCCGGATTGAAACGGAGAGACCATGCCGCGCAACGCCATCGCGCCAGCCGACGGCAGGTCGAGCGCGCCTCCGCGCGCCGCCGTTCCGCTCCGCAACCCGCGGCAACGTTCAACTTTCGATGTCAGGAGAAGACGCCGAACACCCGTCTTGACGACGCTCCGGCGTTCCGGGCAGGTTGCGGCTTCGTGCGTCACCGCGTGCGCTTGCGTGCGATCAACCAACACCATCGGGAGGCGGCCTATGGCAACTCGGCGAACCTTCAACCTTTGGGCGTCTGCGGCGCTGCTCGCGGCGCTCGTCTGGCATCCTGCCGCGGCCCAGAAGCAGAAGGGAACCCTGGTCTTCGCCGTCGACTCGCTCGCCGCCCAGACGTTGGACCCGATCCTTGAAGGGCGGCCCGGGAACGCGGTCTATCAGGCCGCGATGTATGATTCCCTCGTCGGGTTCGATGTCAACAAAGGCGGCGTCGGCCCCGGCGTCGCCGAAAAGTGGGAGCTTTCCGACGACGGGTTGACCTGGACGTTCCGTATCCGCCCGGGACAGAAATTCCACAATGGCGACCCGGTGACGGCGCACGACGTAAAGTTCAGCCTCGAGCGCCAGATGAGCCCGCAATCGCTGGCCTCCGCCGCCGCGACGCTGCGCCGGACCATCAAGGAGATCGAGGTCGTCGACGACCTGACCGTGCGCCTTCGCACAAACGGCCCGCAGATCGGCTTGCCGGCCGCGCTCAGCCGGGCCGTGGCGCCAGAAGGCGCGATCATGCCGAAGAACTACATCGAAAAGGTCGGCGAGGAGGAGTTCCGCAAAAAGCCGATCGGCAGCGGCCCGTGGAAGTTCGTGCGCAGCGTGCCGGGCGACCGCATCGAGTTCGAGGCGGTCGCCTATCCGCATTGGCGCGGCACGCCGCATTACAAGTACCTGCACATCCTGCTCGTGCCGGAAGAAAGCACCCGCGTCTCGATGGTGCGCACCGGCGAGGCCGCGATCGCCTCGATCGGGCCGGAAACGATGCGCGGCGCCGCGCGGGCGGGGCTCCAGGTCATCTCGGTCCCAGGCACGATGCAGGCGATCTTTCAATTCTGGGGCGCCTACCGTCCCGACCAGAAGGACAACCCGGTCACCAATCCCAAGGTGCGCCAGGCGCTGTCGCTGGCGATCGACCGCAAGCAGATCATCGAGCACATCATGAACGGCAAGGCGAGCATGCCCTACCCGTTCGCGTCTTTCGGATACACGGACTATTTCAACGCCGGCAAGTGGCGGAAATGGGCCGACAACGCCTACCGCTACGATCCCGCACAGGCGAAGAAGCTGCTGGCCGAGGCCGGCTATCCGAACGGCTTCGAGCTGACCTTCGCCAACACGGCATTGCCGGGCACGCCGTTCATGACCGATATCGGCACCGCGGTCGCCGATATGTGGACCAAGGCCGGCCTCAAGGTGACCATCAAGAACTATGAGTGGGGCTCGTTCGCACCGCTGGCGCGCGGCGAACAGAATGAGCTGGCCGGCGTCGCCTCGATGTACCGGACCGTCGGGCGGCCCGACATGCCGTGGCGCTACAATGGCGGGTTCGGCCCGAAGAGCCAGCAGCACCTGTTTGGGGACGACAAGAACTGCACTCCCGAGTGCCAGGAATTCGTCAAGGTGTATAATGCCCTTCTTTCGGAGCGCGATGCCGAGAAGCGCACCGAGTTGACCGACCGCATGGTCGAGCTGGTGGCCAATACCTGGATCGCGGTGCCGATCATCGAGGGCATGGGCTACTACGCGATCAACCCCAAGAAGGTCGGACAGTTCGCGGCCATTCCCGGCCGGCATGAGCTTGGCGACGTGTTCGAGCGGATCCCACAACCTGACGAGAAGCCGTGGAAGAAGTAGAATTGCCGGCCAGTACGTGATGCTAGGGCAGGCTCATACCGCAATCCCGGCGAAGGCCGGGATCCACTCGTCCAGCGACGGAGCGGTTGAACAGTGGGTCCCGGCTTGCGCCGGGACTGCGGTTTTAGCGTCCGGAAATCTCGTGCAAGCCGAACGTCTCGATCCAACTCCGGCTCCGTGCCGGCTTGATGCATGAAACGCTACATCGTCTATCGGCTGCTGCAAGGGGTGGTGCTGCTTTGCCTGGTGGCGACGTTCGTCTTTTTCCTCGGGCGGCTGACCGGAAACCCGGTCGACCTGATGCTGCCCGAGGACGCCACCGCCGAAGATCGCGTCTCGATGATCAAGGCGCTCGGGCTGGATGGGCCGCTGCACGAGCAGTTTCTGATTTTCGTCAAGAACGCCTTGCAGGGCGACCTCGGCATGTCGATCCGCATGCGCCAGCCGGCGGTCGAAGCCTTCTTCTCGCGCCTGCCCAACACGCTGGCGATCGTTCCGTGGGCGCTGCTGCTGGCAATGGTGTTCGGCATTCCGCTGGGAGTTATCGCGGCTCTGAACCGCGGCAACATGGTCGACCGCGCCGCCGGCACGATCGCCGTGCTCGGCATCGCGACGCCGAACTTCTGGCTCGGCATTTTGCTGATTTTCCTGTTCAGCGTCGAGCTGGGCTGGCTGCCCTCGGGCCGGATGGGTGGCCCCGAGCATTACGTGCTGCCGGTGTTCACGCTCGGCACGTTCCTGATCGCCGGCTTCATGCGTCTCGTCCGCTCCAGCATGCTCGAAGTGATGGAGAGCGAGTTCGTCAAGCTCGCCCGCATCAAGGGCCTCAGCGAAGGGGTCGTGATCTGGAAGCATTGCCTGCGCAACGCGCTGATCCCGGTGCTGACCTTGTGGGGCGTGTTCGTCGGCAATCTGGTCACCGGGGCCATCGTCACCGAGACCGTGTTCGCCTGGCCGGGAGTCGGCCGGTTGACCTACGAAGCCGTTATCTTCCGCGATTTCCCGCTGTTGCAGGCGGTGATCATCCTGGACGCGATCCTGATCCTCTCCATCAACCTCGTCGTTGATATACTTTACGCCTATGTCGATCCGCGAATCCGCATCGCCTGAGCCGATTGCCGCGCCCCGGCCCTGGTGGCTCGTCGCCGCCGTCCCGGGGGTGCTCACGTTTGCTCGCGGTCCGGCGCGGCGCGGCGTGCCGTGGATCCCGATCTTCATCATCACGGTGATGGTGACGATGGCGCTGTTCGCGCCGCTGCTCGCGCCCTATTCGCCGATCGACCAGACCCTGCGCGACAAGCTGATCCCGCCGTTCTGGGTCGAGGGCGGCAGCATGCAGTACATCCTTGGGACCGACGCGTTCGGGCGCGACATCCTGAGCCGGCTGATCTACGGCGCCCGGGTGAGTCTGATCGTCGCGACGCTGGCGCTGGTTGCCGGCGGCGGCGTCGGTCTCATGATCGGCATCGTTGCCGGGTATTTCGGCGGCGTCATCGACAACGCGCTGATGCGGCTGGTCGATGCCGCCTTCACCTTTCCCGCCATTCTGTTCGCGCTGCTGCTGGCGGTGACGATGGGCCAGGGGCTCGGCACCTTGGTCCTCGCGATCAGCCTCTTGCTGTGGGCGAGCTTCGCGCGCGTCTTACGCGGCGAGGTCCTGGCGCTGAAGCAGCGCGATTTCGTGGCGCTCGCCAAGGTGCGCGGCTGCTCTTCGCTGCGCATCATGCTGACGCACATTTTTCCGAATGTGCTGAACACATTCATGGTTCTCGTTACGCTCAACATCGGCGTCGTGATCATCGCCGAGGCGTCGCTGAGTTTCCTCGGAGCCGGGATTCCGCCGCCGACCCCGACCTGGGGTCTGATGGTGTCCGACGGGCGCGGGCGCATCGCCGAGGCATGGTGGGTATCGCTGATCCCCGGGATCGCGATCACGCTGCTCGTGCTGTCCGTCAATTTGTTCGGCGACTGGCTGCGCGACCGGCTGGACCCGAGGCTGCGCCAGTTGTGAGCGACGCGACCGGCGATACCGTCCTCGAAGTCCGCGACCTGAAAACGTACTTCTTCCTGCGTCGCGGCATCGTGAAGGCGGTCGATGGCGTCAGCTTTTCGCTGCGGCGCGGCGAGGTGCTGGGTCTGGTCGGCGAGTCGGGCTGCGGCAAGAGCCTGACCGCGCTCTCGGTGATGCGCCTGCTGCCGAAGGGAGCCGCCCGGACCGTGGACGGCCAGGTGCTGCTGGATGGCGAAGACATCCTGACCCGGACGCCGAACGAAATGCGCGAAATCCGCGGCCGCAAGATCTCGATGATCCTGCAGGATCCGCAGACCTCGCTGAACCCGGTGTTCACGGTCGGCGACCAGTTGCGCGAGGCGATCTCCCGGCGCACCCGCGGGCGCAAGAGCGAGGCGATGCGGGAAGCGGTCGAGGCGCTGCGCCGCGTCGACATCTCGGCGCCGGAGCAGCGCATCGGGCAGTTTCCGCACCAGATGAGCGGCGGCATGAAGCAGCGCGTCGTCGGCGCGATCGCGATCAGCGGCCACCCGGAGGTCTTGATCGCCGACGAGCCGACGACCGCGCTCGACGTCACGATCCAGCTGCAATACCTCAAGCTGCTGCAGCGGCTGCAGCAGGAAACCGGGATGGCGATCCTGTTCATCACGCACGATTTCGGCGTCGTGGCGCGGATGTGCGACCGGGTCGCGGTGATGTATGCCGGGCGCATCGTCGAATGCGGCCCGGTCGCCCAAGTGTTCGACAGTCCGTCGCATCCCTACACGCAGGCGCTGATCGCCTCGGTGCCGAAAATGACCGGGAGCACCGAGCGCCTGTACACGATCGAGGGGCAGCCGCCGTCGCTGATGGACCTTCCGGTCGGCTGCCGCTTCGCGCCGCGCTGTCCGCACGCCGAGCGGCGCTGTGTCGAGGCCTATCCGGCGTCCTTCACCGTCGGCGCGGAGCACACGGCGGATTGCTGGAGGCTCGCGGCGCGATGAGCGGCGGCGAACTCAATGGCCGGCAACAAGGCGAGCCGCTGCTGCGGGTCGAACGGCTGCGGAAGTACTACCCGTTCACCAGGGGCATCCTGTTCGCCAAGACGCTCGGGCATGTGAAGGCGGTCGACGACGTCTCGTTCACGTTGCAGGCGGGCGAGACGCTCGGTCTGGTCGGCGAATCCGGCTGCGGCAAGACGACAACCTCGAAGCTGATCCTCAACCTCGAGGAGCCGACCGAGGGGCGGATTCTGCTGGAGGGCCAGCCGATCCACGGCCTCTCCGGCGACGCGCTGCGCCGATACCGCGCCCAGGTCCAGGCCGTGTTCCAGGACCCGTGGTCGTCGCTGAACCCGCGCATGACGATCGGCCGGACGATCGCCGAGTCGCTGATCGTGACCGGCTGGGGCGACCGCGCGACGATCGGCGACCGGGTCAGCCAATTGCTCGAGCAGGTCGGGCTGCGGCGCGATCAGAGCACGCAATATCCGCATGAATTCAGCGGCGGACAGCGGCAGCGCATCGCGCTCGCCGCGGCGCTTGCCTCCGAGCCGCACCTGATCGTGCTCGATGAGCCGGTATCGGCGCTCGACGTGTCGATCCGCGCCCAGATGATGAACCTGTTGAAGGACATCCAGGCGCAGACCCATGTCGCCTATCTGCTGGTGGCGCACGACCTCGCCACGGTGCGCCACATGGCCGATTACACGGCCGTCATGTATCTCGGCAAGATTGTCGAGTATGGGCCGACCCAGGCGCTGTTCGACAATGTGGCGCATCCCTATACGAAGGCGCTGTTCTCCGCCGTGCTGCCGCCGCACCCGGACAGGCGCGAGGAAGAGATCGTCCTGGCCGGCGAGGTGCCGTCGCCGCTCAATCCGCCCTCCGGCTGCCGCTTTCACACGCGCTGCCCGTTCGTCATGGAACGATGCCCGCGCGAGGAGCCGCCGCTGATCGAGATCAGGCCGGGCCATCTGGCGGCGTGCCATCTGCATACCGAGGCCGCGCCGGCGTCAACCCCGAGCAGAATGCATTAAGTGAACACATCACAAACCAGCGCGCAGTCCCGGCGAAAGCCGGGACCCATTCTTCAGCAAGCTCCATCGGCGGATAAATGGGTCCCGGCTTTCGCCGGGACTGCGGACCTTTTTGGAGGCTATTCGCATGACTGAACCGCAGCAGGCGCCCTGGGGCCCGCTCCAGGGCGTCAAGGTCGTCGCCTGCTCGACCGCGCAGGCCGGCACCGTGCCGTACATGCTGATGGCCGATCTCGGCGCCGAGGTGATCAAGATCGAGGTGCCGGAAGTCGGCGACAATTCGCGCGGCTCGACCGTGCTGCCCGGCATGCCGAGCACCTATTTCGAGACCAACAACCGCGGCGTGAGGAGCGTCACGCTCAACCTGAAGACCGGGGAAGGCCGCGAGATTCTGAAGAGGCTGGTCGCGCAGGCGGACATCTTCGGGCAGAACTTCCGTCCCGGCGCCGCCGAGAAGAACGGCTTCGGCTACGAGGAGCTGCGCCAAGTCAACCCGAGGCTCGTCTATGTGTCGGTGTCGGGCTACGGGCCGAAAGGGCCGCACGCCGACCTGCCGGGGACCGATTCGATGGCGCAGGCCCTGGGCGGCATCGCCGAGGCCTATTCGATCCCAGGGCAGCCGATGAAGACCGGCATCGTTTCGGTCGCCGACGAGACCTGTGCGATCCTCGCGTTCGGCGGCGCGCTGGCGGCATTGACCCATGCGCGCGCCACGGGGATCGGGCAGAAGGTCGATTGCTCGCTGCTCGGCGGCCAGATCCGCCTGATGGGCTGGACCCTGACGACGACGATGTGGCGCAACCGCAACCCGGTCACCGGCCAGGCCCGCATCACCGGCACGCCGCAGCGCCCCGGCATCAGCGCCAGCTTCGACGACCGCGATGGCAAGCCGCTGGTGTTTCAGCTGAACGGCGCGCGGCATTGGAAGACCGCGATGACCGCGCTCGGCTTCTACGAGGCGCTGGAGCGGGCCGGGTTCGGCGATCTCGGCGTCGTGATCGAGTCCGCCGAAAAGCGCGACAGCCTGCTGCGCACGCTCGACGAATTGTTCGCGACCGGCCCGCGCGACGTATGGGTCGAAAAATTGCGCGCCGCCGACATCGTCGCGGCGCCGATCAACACGCTGCTCGAAGCCGCGAACGACCCCGACGTGCTGGCCAACGGCTATGTCACCGAAATCAACTACCCGAAACACGGCAAGCGGCTGAAGGTGCACGGCTCGCCCTGGCATTTCTCCGAGACGCCGCCCCGGATCGGCATCGCCCCGGAACTCGGCGCCGACAACGACGCCGTGCTCGCCGGCCTCGGCTACACCCCGGCGCAGATCGAGCGGTTGCGCGAACGCAAGATTATATAAAACCGGCGCGACCACGCCCGCTGCCGCGCGCTGCGTGAGATCGGGCCGCGCGACGAGCGCGAGGACGCGCCGGCGGACTGGCGACGACGGGAGGAATAATGCGGTGGATTGTGCCGGCCGCGATCCTGGTGGCGGGGGTGGCGGTTGCGGCGGCTATCCTGGTGGCGCCGCTTGTCGCGCCCTACCGTTTTGTCACGCGAGGGCAGACCATCTGGCGGGTCAACATCGTGACCGGTGAGGGCGTGTCGTGCGAGGTGCAGGACGATACAGACCGCGAGAAGCGGCGCCGGACCTGTGTGATCGTCCGCTCGTCGGAAATGTGGGACGGGATACCGCCGCGACGATAACCCGGGCAGTCCGGGACGAGATAGTTGTCATCCCGGCGAAGGCCGGGATCCACGGTGCAACCGCCGGAGCGGCTGACAAGTGGGTCCCGGCCTGCGCCGGGACGACGATGCGAGAGTGCGTAGGATGGGCTGAGCGATGCGAAGCCCATCGAAGCCGGCTCGGCGGTCGCGGCAGTGGGGGGCAGGCGCCGATGGTGGGCTTCGCTTGCGCTCAGCCCACCCTACGAGATCGTTTTTTGACGAACGATGAGAAAATTACTCCGCCGCGACGCGGCCGAGCTCGGCGGTCGCGAAAAAGCGCCGGCCGCTGGCGCGCTGGTTCTCGTAGATCGATCCCTGGTGCTCGGCCGGCGGCAGCGGCATCCGCACCGGCACCGGAACGAGGCGCGGCGCCAGGCTCGGCTCGCCGACGAGCAGCTGCTCGTTGAACTTGTCGATGCCCTCTTTCAGGCCGAGCAGCGGCCAGGCATCGGCGGCGCGGTACTGGTACAGCAGAAAGCGCCGCTCGCGGCCCGAGAAATTGGTCGCCGAGCCGTGCACCGCGCGCACATGATGCACCGTCACCGAGCCGGCCTTGCCGAGACACGGCAGCGCGCGCGACAGGTCGATGTCGCCCCCTTCTTGCGCCAAACGGGCCGGGTCCATCGCGCCGCAAAACCGGCCGTTCGGGCCATGGTGGTCGTAGACCGGACCCTTGTGGCTGCCCGGCACGACCAGCATCGGGCCGTTCTCCATATCGACATCGTCGAGCATGATGCCGACCGCGGCGAGGTCGTCGTTGGTGTGCGGATAGAACGCCCAGTCCTGGTGCCACTCGACGGGGGCGCCGTACCCGGCCGATTTCATGTTGAGCTTGCCGGTGTCGAAGCGGACGCTGCCCCACAGATCCTTGAGGATCGCGACGACCTTCTCGTTGCGGCTGGCGCGGAAATAGGCCGGGTGGATCAGGTGCGGCGCCTTCAGCCGGCGCACCCGCGGCTCCGCCGCCGAATGCGTATCCTCGAGGTCGTAGACCTCGTCATTGGCCGCGACGCGCGCCGCGGCGGCGACGAACTCGTCGGTGACCCGGCGCAACTCGTCGATCTCGGCCGGCGAGAAGACATCCGGGACGACGATAAAGCCGTCGCGGTCGTAGGCGGCGCGCTGGGACTCGGTCAGCATCTGGTACCCTCTCAAACCTGCGTTTCCATCGATATCAGCCGATGACACTCCGTAGAGCGGGTTGAGCGCAAGCGAAACCCACCAACGCCCCCCGGCATCCCCGCCTGTCGCCGGGTTTGATGGGCTTCGCTTCGCTCAGCCCATCCTACGGCACTACGTTTCGAGTCGCGTCATCAGCCCTAGAGGATCGGCTCGCCGCGGATGTATTTGCCGCGGCAGAACATCAGGGTCGGCTTGTCGGTGTAGGCGAAGCGCTCGACATGGCCGATAAAGATGATGTGGTCGCCGCCGTAATGACGGAACTCGTTGCGGCACTCGAAATGCGCCGCCGAGCCGATCAGCACCGGGGCGCCGCATTCCGGGATGATGTGATCGACATCGGCGAACTTGTCCTCGATCGACTTGGCGAAGCGGTTCGACAGCTCGATCTGGTCGTGCGCCAGGATGTTGACGACGAAATGCGAGCTTTCCTGGAACGCCGGCAGGCTGTTGGCGTAGAGCGAGCTGCTCCACAGCACCAAAGGCGGGGTCAGCGACACCGACGTGAACGAGTTCGCGGTCATCCCGGTGATGTAGCCGCTCTTGGTTCGCGTGGTGATGATCGTCACCCCGGTCGCGAAGGACCCGAGCGCGTTGCGCAGCTCGCGGGAGTTGAAGCCCTCCGCCGAGGTGCTGTGCACATCGGCCTGGTGACTGCCCGGTATATCTCTCGACACGGTACTTCCTCGAATTCGCGTTTACAGCATCGCGTCCGGCGACAGGCCCAGCAGCACCCGCCCGAACATCGCGCCGTTGATGTCCCAATTCAGCACGTAATGCGCATTGGCGGCGTGTATGTCGCGAAACATGCGCTGCAGCGGGTTGCGCGCATAAATCGCGCCGCCGCCGGTGGCCTGGAACAGCACATCGACGGCTCGGGTACACAAGGTCGCGGCATAGGCGCCGTCGCGGCGGTAGCGGGCGCGCTGCACGAGAGTCGGCGTCTGGCCCTCGGCGACGATCCGGGTGGCCTCGTCGCAATCGAGCAGCATCACGGCGCGCGCCGTGTCGACGATCGCCGTCGCCTCGGCGAGATGGATCTGCAAGGTCACGAAATCGGCGAGGTTGCGGCCGGTGTAGTAGCTGGTGCGGGTGCGCGTCGTCTCGGCGAAGTAATCGATCGCGCCTTGTGCGATGCCGAGCGAGACGCCGGCGATGCAGAACGCGAACAGGCTGACCGCCGGCAGCTGGTACAGCACCGCCGGGTTGACCTCGCTGCCCGGGTTGGGACCGCCGGTGATCTGCTCGACCGCGACGCTGCGGTAGTCGGGCACGAAGACGTTGTCGACCGCGATATCCTTGCTGCCGGTGCCGGCCAGGCCGATCACATGCCAGGTGTCGATGATCGTGTAGTCGCTGGCCGGCAGCAGGAAGATGCGCGGCTGGGCGGTGCCCGCCTCCTCGTCCTGCGCGATCGCGCCGACCAGGTTCCAGGAGGACGGGTCGACCCCGCTCGAAAACGGCCAGCGCCCGGTGACCCGGTAGCCGCCTTCGACGCGGCGGGCGCGTCCGCGCGGAAAGACCAGCGCCGAGCCGATCAGATCGTCGGGCGACCGCCCCCAGACCTCGTCCTGCGCCCGTTTCGGCCACATGCCCAGCATCCAGTGATGCGCGGCGAGATTGGCCAGCACCCAGGCGGTCGAGCCGCAGCCCTTGCCGATGATCGAGACCAGCTCGACGATCGAGCGGAACGGCAATTCGCTGCCGCCGACCCTCCTCGGCTGCAGGATGCGAAACAGCCCGGCGCGATGCAGATCCTCGATCGTCTCGTCGGGCAGGCGCCGCAGCTCCTCGGTGTGGCCGGCGCGCTCGCGCAAGACCGGCACCAGCGCCTCGGCGCGCGCCAGCAGCTCGGGGAAGTCGGGCGGCCCGCCGCCGTCCTTCTCCCCTGGGTGTTTCGCCTTCGTGTCGGGCATCGGAGCACCTCTTTACTCGCCGGCGGCGCCATCGCGCCACAGCCATCGCGCCGCTAATGCTGCGCCACTGCGGCAGCCGCACTCTACCCGCGCCGTCGCGATTTGTCTGCGGCGCGGCGCTCATCATAGAGTTGCGCCGGGAGCTTCATCGAGTTGCAGCGGCGACACAGAGACAGAGCGGAGGGAACAGTGATCTACATGGTTGAAATGGACTTCCCGCATCCCGAGCGCGAGGCGGAATGGCATGACTGGTATCTCGCCCATATCCGGGTGCTGCTGACCGTGCC
>Ga0326597_10006908_pt1 | contig 15474 bp, 17 predicted proteins | sample RVTome_12_FD_203789 | JGI IMG/M metagenome (GOLD analysis project Ga0326597, IMG submission 203789) | Soil microbial communities from uranium-contaminated site in the Upper Colorado River Basin, Wyoming, United States - RVT100D185 | ecosystem: Environmental > Terrestrial > Soil > Contaminated >...
TAGAAGCCGGCGCGGGCCAGGTTGACGAAGTTCTCGACCGTCATCGGCGCGTCCGCGGCGAACAGCTCGCACACGAACTCGCCCCGTTCCGTCTTGAAGCGCGCCGTGTACGACTTGGTCAGGTCAAGCGCGCCGCTGGGCACCGTCAGTTGGTCAGCCATGCGAACTCCGAGGGTGCGGAATGGGATGGGCCGATGCTAGCGGACACCGCTGCGTGCTGCCGGTTGGGCCGACAGGGAGATGAATTCGTCGGTGGCGGCCCGCGCCTGTTCGCGAGACAGGTTCCATGCCTGCCAGGCCTTGCCCGGCTCATCGTGCTGCAGCCGAATGCCGTGGGCCGCCAGCACGACGGCGGCGTCGGCGCGCAGGCCGCCGAAGCTGGCGAGCGCCGCGCCGGAGAGGGCGATGGCACCCAGGACGTCGAGCGCCACCATCGTGCCATCGCCGCGAAGCGCAACGAAGGCGGAGAGGATCAGGGCCGCCGGCGCGAGCCACGCATCGACGAGGCGAGGTGGCGCGCTAGCCGGGTCACGCGCGACCCAACCGGCGAGCAGCAGCGCCGCAGTCGCGATCGGCACGTTGATGCCGAGTGCTGCGTCAACGAAGAGGTACTGGGCGAGCAGCCCGGTCGCCAGTGCAACGAGGCCGATTCCCGTCGCAGTGCGCGCGATGGCCGGAGCCGAGTGCATCGGTCCGGCCATCTTCCTCCCGGGAGTCAACGGGTCAGTGCTCGATGTCGATCACCAGCCGGCTCGGCGCCTGGAGCCTCAGGACGCGGTAGCAGCCGCCACCGTCCAGGCCGAGGTACCAGGTGCTGACCGCCTCGAAATCACCTCCCTCGATCAGCTGCACGAGCTGGTCGAACTCGGGCTCGAAGTTCGTCGGGCCGCTGTACGTCACGCCACCGTCGGGGTCGACCTTGCTGGCCTGGTTCATGGTGATCTGGAGGAATGCATTGCCAGCCACGTGGATCTCGAGGCCGCTGGCATCGGCATAGAAGGGCGGCAGGACCCCTTTGATCACGGCATCAGGCAGACCGGAGGTGAACTCGAACACGACGCGGTCATAGCCGTCGTGGGTGCCGACCCTGACATCGGTGATCTGCGCGCGATCGGTCGTGTGGGTGACGGTGACGGACGGTGTGCAGACGAACGCCTCCAGGCTCTCGGTGGGCTCGCTGGCAGACTCGGCCGGCGTGGCCGATGGAGCAACGCTCACCGGCCCGGACGGCGCGACGCTCGCAGATGCGACGGCCGATCCGCTCGGCTTGGCCGAGCTGGGGGAGGGGCTCCCGCCGGTGCAGCCGGCGAGGGCGATGCTGGCGATCACGAGGAGCGCGCCGAGCATGGGGCGCGACAGTTGCCTGCGGGTCATGGCGATGCTCCATTCGTACGGCTCGGGGCTGGATGCGCCGGCCATCTCTCCGACGCTGACCTTAGCCCGAACGTTACGCGGGCGTCATCTGTCGTCCGGCCCGTTCAGGCGGGCTTCGAGGAGGCGCCGCTCGGCAGGGTTGTCGGTGAGGGAGAGGGCGCGCCGGTCGGCGGCGCGAGCCTCGTCCAGGCGGCCCAGCCTGCGCAGGAGCTCGCCGCGGGCGGCGTGAAACAGGTGGTAGCCATCCAGCCGTGCCGCAAGGGGCTCGATCTCGGCAAGGGCCGCCGCCGGGCCATCCAGCTCGGCGACCGCCAGGGCGCGATTGAGCGCCACCACCGGCGTCGGCTGGAGCCGCAGCAGGCGGTCGTAGAGGGCGACGATCTCGGCCCAATCGGTCGTTGCGTACGATGTGGCGCCGGCGTGCATCGCCACGATCGCCGCCTGCAACAGATACGCCCCCGCGCGGCCCATTCGCCGCGCACGTTCGACCAGCGCGATGGCATCGGCGATCGCGACCGAGTCCCACCGGGTGCGTTCCTGGTCGGGGAGCAGGATCAGAGATCCGTCCGGGCCGAAGCGAGCCTCCACCCGAGCGAGGTGCAGCCGCATGAGCGCCAGGAGCCCAAGCGGCTCCGGCTCGTCGGGCATGAGCCGCACGAGCAGCGAGGTGAGCCACTCGGCGTCGCGTGCCAGCTCGCGACGATCGGTGACCTCGCCGTCGGAGGCCAAGTACCCCTCGTTGAAGACGAGATAGAGGACGGCAAGGACCTGCTCGAGGCGCTGCGTCAGCTCGCCCTCTTCCGGGACCCGGTACGGGATCCCCGCATCGCGGATCTTCCGCTTGGCACGCACCAGCCGCTGGGCGATCGTCGACTCCGGGACGAGGAAGGCCCGGGCCACCTGCGCCGAATCGAGGCCGCCAACGGTGCGCAGCGTGAGCGCTACCTGGGCCTCGCGCGAGAGGGCGGGATGGCAGCAGGTGAAGAGGAGGCGCAGCCGATCGTCAGCCGCGAGCGGCCCGCCGGTCGCGATCGGTCGTTCCATCTCGTCAGCCTCCTCTCCGAGCTGCACGAGCCGCTCTCGAAACCGGGCGTCTCGTCGCAGCCGGTCGATCGCCCGCCGGCGCGCCGTGGTCATCAGCCAGGCCCCGGGATTTCGGGGCAGGCCGTCGGCCGGCCAGTGCTCGAGCGCGGCGATGGACGCCTCCTGGACCAGCTCTTCGGCCAGGTCCCAATCCCCGAGGATGCGGACCAACGACGCGATCAGCCGCGTGCGCTCCTCGCGCAGGACGCGCTCGAGCGACGCGTCGACGGTCCGCCGCGCTGCCAACCGAGCCGCTACCCCATCTCCCCCGCGATGAGCGGTCGGATCTCGAGGGTGTCCGGCGCCGGCCAGGAGGAGGCGAGCCGGATTGCGGCATCCAGGTCGGGGACATCGATGACCCCGTAGCCGCCGATCATCTCCTTGCCCTCAACGAATGGACCGTCCGTGACCGTGACGTCGCCGGAGATGCTGCGTCGAACCGTCGTTGCGGTGGTCGACGGCTGGAGCTGAGCACCTTCCAGGAGCTCACCCGCCGCCTTCCGCTCGTCCCACCAAGTCTCGATCCGAGCGTACAGGGCACGCTGGCCGGCTTCGTCCAGATGGTCCCAGCCGTCCTCGGCCCCGCCGATCAGGAGCATGTACTTCATCTAGCCACCTCCGCTGCGTCGGTCACGGCAAGCATGACCCTCTCATCATGACGACGAACGAGCGGTCCCGTTCACGACCTCGCGGCCGCTTACCTTTCCGGCGATCGGCAGGCTAGGATGGCATGCGCGTGGTCAGCCGGCGTCCACCCCGGCCAGGGGAGCATCTATCTTGCACAACCTTCGTCCCGCCCCGGCTGCTGAATCGCAGCTGGCGATCATGAGCCGAAGCAGGGCGGTCGGCGCGCTGCTCATGGCGGGAGTCATCGTGGCTGGATGCTCCGCAGCAGCACGAAGCGCGACACCCGTCGCGTCGGGTACGGAGTCAGGGGATGTCTCCCCCCGCCTGGCACCGTCCCTCGCGCCGGCCCCCGAGCCGACGCCGACGCCGACTCCGCCCGGCGGCATCTACGCCGGGCCGGTGAGCGGAAACATGGATCCATCGATCGCGAACCTCCCGCTCCGCGTGTATGTGCCGAACGAGACGACGAATGACGTCACGGTGATCGATCCGGAGACGCTCGAGATCGTTGACCGCTTCGCCGTGGGCAAGGCTCCTGAGCACATCACGCCGTCCTGGGACCTCCAGACCCTGTACGTCAACAACATGAACGGCGCCACGCTGACGGTAATCGATCCGCGCACGCAGAAGCCGGTCGACACCAGGAGTGTGCCCTTCCCCTACAACCTGTACTACACGCCGGACGGCACGAAGGCGATCGTCGTCGCTGACTACCTCGGTGCCAGCATGGTTGCGGACAACGGCCTCTACTTCTACAACCGCGAGACCTGGGAGCTCCTCAAATTCGTAAACGTCCCGTGGCCGGGCGTGAACCACCTCGACTTCTCTGCCGATGGAAGCTTCCTCCTGGTCAGCTGCGAGAGCACCGGCTTCGTCGTCAAGGTCGACACCCGGGCGATGACGATCGACGGGGCGTTTGAAGTCGGCGGGTCGCCGCTCGACGTTCGCCTCGCGCCCGCGGGAGACGTCTTCTTCGTCGGGAACCAGGGCACGAACGGGGTCGATATCATCGACGCGGCCACCATGCAGCGCGCGGGCTTCATTCCGACCGGGAGGGGAGCCCACGGACTTGCATTCAGCCGCGACGTCACTCGTCTCTTCGTGACGAACCGCACCGCGGGGACCATCTCGGTGATCGACGTGGCAACGCGCCAGGTGGTGGATACGTGGGCGGTCGGAGGCTCGCCGGACATGGCCGCCGTCTCTCCGGATGGTCGCCAGCTGTGGGTCTCCAACCGCTTCCACGGGACGGTCGAGGTCCTCGACGCGGAGACGGGCGAGACGATCAAGGTCTTCGAGACCGGCGGCAACCCGCACGGCCTGACCTTCTGGCCGCAGCCGGGCAGCATCAGCTTGGGACACAACGGCAATATGCGTTGACCCCTTTGGTCGAGCCGATGCAGGGTCGCTGGGCGGTGGTGGCGCTCACGACAGTCGCGTTGCTGGCGGGCTGCGCGACATCGGCGCCGAGCCCTTCGGCGGTGCCGTCAGGGAGTGGCCCGTCCGGCCCGTCAGCGAGCTCCGCGAGCACACCTTCGCCATCGACGACGGAGCCGACGGCAACTCCCATCCCTGTCGGAGGCGTGTATGCGGCGACCACGAGCGGCGAGATCGATCCGTCCCTGGCCGGCATCCCGGAACGCGTCTACGTTCCCAACGAGACGTCGGGTGACGTCACCGTGATCGACCCGTCCACCTTCACCGTGGTTGGCCACTTCGCGACCGGTGCGTATCCCGAGCACATCACCCCCGATTGGGACCTGCAGCGTCTGTACGTCAGCAACATGAACAGCGGCACGCTGACGGTCGTCGATCCGCGCACCGCTCAACCGGGCGACAGCCGCAGCCTGCCGATCTTCCCGTACGCGGTCTACTTCACGGTCGATGGCGCAAAGGCGATCGTGGTCACCGACTACATCTCGCCATCGCTCATCGAGGACAACGGTATCCATTTCTACGGCCGTCAGACCTGGGAGCTTCTGAAGTTCGTGAAGATCCCGTGGCCCGGCGCCGACGACCTCGACTTCTCCGCCGACGGGAGCTATCTGATGATCAGCGCCGAGTACAGCGGCGTCGTGGCGAAGGTGGACACGGAGGCGATGGCGCTCGTGGGCCACGTCGACGTCGGCAGCCTGCCCCGAGACGTTCGCCTGGCGCCGGATGGCCGAGACTTCTTCGTCGCGAACGAGGGACTCGACGGCGTGCAGGTCGTGGACCCCGAGGCGCTTGCGGTGACCACCTTCATCCCGACCGGCGACGGGGCGCACGGCCTGGAGTTCAGCCGCGATACATCCCAGCTGTTCGTGTGCAATCGGGCCGCCGGGACCATCTCGGTGATCGACATCGCGTCGTTGAAGGTCGTTGCCACCTGGCCGGTGGGCGGCTCCCCCGACGAGATGTCGCTCTCGCCCGACGGCAGCCAGCTGTGGGTATCGAACCGATACCACCGATCGGTGTCGGTCGTTGACACGAAGAGCGGCGAGGTGATCGCCACCATCCCGGTCGGTGCCAGCCCGCACGGGCTGACCTACTGGCCGCAACCGGGCCGCATGAGCCTCGGCCAGAACGGCAACATGCGCTGACCCGTGCGCGGCCTCAGAACTCAACGGCGACACCGTTTCGCACGTCGTGGCCGGTTACTTCACAATGCACCGATGACCCCCACCGCAGGCCGTCCCTCCACCCTGGTCGTGGCCGCCTCGCTCGGGACGGTGTACATCGTCTGGGGGTCGACCTACCTGGCCATCGCGTTCGTGGTGGAGAGCATGCCGCCGTTGCTGGCGGCCGGCGCGCGCTTCCTGACGGCAGGGCTGACGCTCATCGCCTTCCTCGTCGCGCGAGACCGCTGGCGCCGGCGGCGGGGAGTGGGTCATGAGGGCCTCACGTGGCCCAGGGCAGTCGAATGGCGCACGGCCTTCATCGTCGGCGCGCTGCTTCTGCTCGGGGGCAACGGCATGGTCTCGGTCGCCGAGCAGACGATCCCGTCCGGGATCGCGGCGGTCATCATCGCCACCACCCCGATCTGGCTCAGCGTCTTCGACGCGATCCTGACCCGGCGCATGCCGAGCCTGATGGCGATCGGCGGCCTGCTGGTGGGACTGGCGGGGGTGGCGATCCTGCTGCTCCCCTCGAGCGGCCTCGACGCGTTCAACCCGGTCGGAATCGGCATCCTCGTGCTGGCCACGGTGTGCTGGGCGTCCGGCTCTCTCTACGCGCGCCGCGGCCCGCTGCCACGGAGCCATCTGCTGGGGACGGGCATGGAGCAGCTGGCCGGTGGGATGGTGCTGCTCGTGGTCGGCACGGCGATCGGGGAGCTGGGCGGCTTCGACCCCGCCGCGGTGACCACCTCCTCCCTGCTCGGGCTGGCATTCCTGATTGTCTTCGGCTCGCTAGTGGCGTTCACCGCGTACGTATGGCTGCTGAACCATGTGGCGGTGACCACGGTCGCCACGTACGCCTACGTGAACCCGATCGTGGCGGTCGCGCTGGGGGTCGCCTTCCGCGGTGAGACCCTCACCCCGCGCTCCCTGCTGGCGGCGGGGCTGATCATCGGGGCGGTCGTTGCGATGGTCAGTGGGCGACCACGCGAGGTCGAGGAGACCGGCCCATCGCCAGAGGTGGCGGCCATGGAGTCGGAGGCCGATCCTCGGTAGGTCAGGTCGCTGTTGTCGAAGATGCGCTGCAGGACGTGTCGGGATCAGATCGGCCTCGCGCGCCCCGGGGTGCAGGGACCGCGTAGACTTGCCGTCCCATGACTCGTGAAGGCGCCTCTGACCCGATCGGCTTCGGCAGCGGGATCTCGACCGACCACAAGGACGGGATCCGCTGGGTCGACTACACGAACATCAGCTGGAACCCGGTGTTCTGCAAGCGCTGCGACATCTGCGTCGACATCTGCCCCAAGGCGACGCTCGTCCTGCGCAACGACGCGATCATCGAGGAGGAGAACTGCATCCTCTGCGGGCTCTGCGAACGCTACTGCCCGGACCTCGCCATCGAGATGCTGCCGGAGGCGATCGCCGCCCACGCGGCGGGCGGTGCGTCGCCGGCGGAGTCTTCCTAGTCCGATGCGGAAGCTGACCCAGGGCAACGAGGCCGTGTTCCGCGGTGCCGTCGCGGCCGGGGCGAGCTACTTCGCCGGCTATCCGATCTCGCCGTCGACGGAGATCCTCAACGTCGCCTCCGGCTGGGCGGCCGAGCACCCCGAGTTCCGCTTCCTCCAGGCGGAGGACGAGATCGCCAGCGCCAACGCCATCATCGGCGCCAGCCTTGCCGGCGCCAAGTCGTTCACCGCCACCAGCGGTCCGGGCTTCAGCCTGATGCAGGAGGCGGTCGGCTACGCCCAGAAGGTCGGCGTCCCCTGCGTCTTCATCGACGTCCAGCGCGTGGGACCGGCGACCGGCATGCCGACGATGCCGGGCCAGGGCGACGTCATGCAGGTCCGATACGGGAGCACCGGTGATTACACCCCGCTGGCCTTCTACCCGAACGGGGTCGAGGAGGCGTTCCGGATAACGGTGCAGGCGTTCAATGCCGCCGAAGAATCGCTCTCCCCGGTGGTGGTCCTCTCTGACACGTTCGTCGGCCATCTCAACGAGGTGGTCGACCTGGACGAGCTGGCGCTCGGGATGGAGGTCGTGCCACGCACGCTCGTCCCGCTCGGCAACCACGAGCCCGGCAAGCCGCGCTTCTTCGCCGGCGTGGTGATGTACGAGCAGGGGCCGAACGCCGGCGAGCCCGCCACCGCCGACGCCGACGAGTACCTGCGCCAGTTCTACGCGGCGAAGCATCGGCACCTGGAGGTCGCCAAGCGCTACGCCCTCTACCAGCACGGCTGGAACGTCGATGCCACGGTGCTGGTCATCTGCTACGGGATCGTCAGTCGCGTCGCCTCGCCGCTGGCGCCCGACTACGCCCTCTTCCGCCCGATCCGGATCCACCCGTTCCTGGCCGATGAGCTGGCCGCCATCGCCGACCGTTACGAGCAGATCGTGTGCATCGAGGCCAACGATGGCCAGTACGCCGACATGGTCGAGCTCGCGCTGCGGCGTGAGGTGAAGCGGGTCCCGCTCCTCGGCGGGCGGATCAGCCTGGAGGCGGTGCGCGACGGGCTCGACCGGGTGCTGCGCGGCGGTCCCTCGGAGCCGCCGATCCCGCCCGCGCCCACGGAGCCGGTCGAGCGCTCGCCGCTGGGGATCGGCTGATGCCGGAGCTGGCCTTCGCGGAGCTGGGCTTCAAGGAGCGGCTGAAGGTCGACCTCTTCCCGACCATCTGGTGCCCCGGCTGCGGGATCGGCACGATCATGATCCAGCTGGCCATGGTCCTCGACGAGATGGGGATGGACGAGACGAACACCATCATCGTCACCGGGATCGGCTGCACCGGGCGGATGGGCAGCTACCTCAAGCACGAGAGCGTCTACACGCTCCATGGACGCACCCTGCCGGTCGCCGAGGCGATCAAGGCAGTCCGGCCCGAGATGCACGTGGTGGTGGTGGCCGGGGACGGGGACACGGCGAGCATCGGCGGCAACCACCTGATCCACGCGATCCGCCGCAACGCTCCGCTGACCGTGCTCTGCAACAACAACGAGATCTACGGCCTCACCGGCGGCCAGACGGGGCCGACCACCCCGACCGGCACCAAGACCCTCTCCTCGCCGGCGGGCAACCCGAACACGCCGATCAACCTGCAGGGCCTCGTCCGCTCGTCCCCGCACGCGCTCTACGCGAAGACGACCGTCTACCACCAGCTCCACATGCGCAATGCGATCCGCGAGGCGATCGAGCACCCCGGCTTCAGCTTCGTGGACATCACCAGCCAGTGCATCGAGAACAACGGTCGCCGCATCGGCTTCGCCAGCGCCAACGACATGCTCAACTTCTACCGCAAGACCTACAAGCGCGCCGCCAAGGACGCTGAGCACCTCAATCCGTTCGAGATCGGAATCCTGACGCCGCGGCCAGTCGACGCTGCCAGCACCAACGGGGACGGGGCTGGGGTCACCAGCACCCCCGCGCGACCGCCGGCGCTGCCCGCTCAGCCCGCGGGGCCGATGGCGTCCGCGATCGATTCACCCGGCGCCGCGGCCGGCACCGCCGTCGCGCAGCCGGCGACCGACGATGAGAAGGCCCGCCGACGCGCCGAGTCCCAGGAGCGCGCGGCGGTCATGGCCCAGCTCTCCGCCGAGGTCAAGCTCGCCGTGGCCAAGAAGGAGCTGACCCTTGCCGAGGCGCTGACGCAGGCCGGGATCCCGTTGCCCGAGTGGCTGCGGACCGGGGCGAGCGCTCCATCCGGAGCACCGGTGGCGCCCGGGGAGGTGGAGATCAGCGCCAGCGGCGAGGACCCGCGCACGCAGGAGCAGCCGACCCAGCTCGACGCCCAGAAGGCCGAGGCGGCGGTCGAGGAGCGCAACCTGATCGGCGGGACGCCCGGCGATGACACCCAGCCCGCCGCCCCACGCACGGCGCACGACGCTGCCCCGCCGCCGGTGCCCCGCGATTCGCGGGAGGCCAGGCGGGCCGAGTCCCAGCGCAAGCTGGCGCTGATGCAGCGCCTCCCGTCGGACATGAAGCTCCGCGTGGCGAAGGGCGAGGTCACCCTCGCCGACGCACTGCGAGAGGCGGGCGTCGACCCCGAGGCGATCGAGTGACGACGCGGATCGCGCTGGACGGGGTTGGTGGCCAGGGGGTGCGGGTCATCGCGGGCGTGCTGGGGGCCCTGCTGGCCCGGATGGGGAAGCAGGTCACGGTCCTCTTCGACTACGACTCGAGCGTGCGCGGCAGCATGTCCGACGCCTTCGTCATCTTCGACGACGCCCCGATCGACAACCCGGTGGTCGAGGAGGCGGACATCATGCTCAAGCTGGCCGACAAGGGACACCTTCGGATCAGCGGTCGCAAGGTGGTGACTGACCTCGGTCTCGGCAAGCCCGGCGACGAGCAGATCCCCTTCGCGTCGCTCGGCTCGGAGCACTTCGGCAAGGAGCTCTTCGGCAACATGATCGCGCTGGGACGGCTCCTGCGCCTGGCCGAGATCGACTTCCACGAGGCGGCGATCCGCGAGTCGCTCCCGCGTCGCTACCAGGACGAGAACGTGGCCGCCATTCGCTTCGGCTACCAGCTCACCGCTGAAGAGATCGCGCGGCTGGCGGCGGCTGCTCCGCCCAGCCGATTCGAGATGAACGACGCCGCCACGGCGCCCCTCCATCGGCGCACTGGCGTCGGAACCGGCGGCGCGATGGACATCGGCGGCGTCGCGGAGTCGGGCTGAACGGATGCGCGCAGCTGGCTGAGGACTTCGATTGAGCATCGATCTGCTGGCAGAGGCGCGCCGGCGCGTCGATGCGGGTGACCCGCGCTCCGCGCAGCGGCTCGCCGCGCGAGCACTGGAGCTCAGTCGTGCGAGCGGATCGCGACGTGACGTCGCCGCATGCGCGCAGATCCTGGGCGAGTGCCTGTACATCACCGGTGACATCAACGGAGCGCGTGCCCTCGCCGACGAGGCGCTGAGCCTCGACGAAGCCGAGGACGACCCGACGGCCCTGGGCGCAGACCTCAATCTGCTCGGCGTGGTGTGACCGTGGGGCGCCCACGGGAGGGGCTCGCGCTCCTGCGACGCTCCTACGACCTCCGTGCGGGCGCCCTTGGCCCGGACGATGAGGAGACCATCGAAAGCCTGAACAACATCGGCGTGGCGTTGTGGCGGGTGGCGCGCAGGAGGATGCGATTGCCACGCACGAGGACGCGCTGCGCCGGTGCGAGCGCGCATTGGGCGAAGCGCATCGCCGGACCGCGGAGACGCTCAACGCGCTCGCCGTCAAGCTCCAGTCGCTCCCCGAATCGAGCGCACGGGCCCGCCAGCTGTACGAGCGAGCCCTGATCGCGGCCCAGGCCGCCCTGGGCCCGGACGCGGAGCTGGTTGCGCGCCTCCTGACCAACGTCGCAATGGCACGCATCGACGACGACGAGAAGGACGGCGTGGCCGAGATGCTCGAACGGGCACTCGAGCTTCATGAGCGCCATTTCGGCCCGATGAGTCGCTGGACGGAGCACGTGCTCAGCACCCAGGGCAACCTGGCCTGGCTCGAGGGGCGATACGCGGACGCGCGCCATTCGTTCGAGCGTGCCTTTGTCATCAGCATGAACGAACTGGGGCCGACTGACCCGGAGACGCTCGAGGCGGCGCTCGGCCTGGTGAACGCGCTGAGCGCCATCGATGCCGATGGCATGAACGAGGCGATGGCGATCTACCTGCCGGTCATGGCCCTGCGACCGGGGGAGCCCATGGGTGACCTGCCGCGCAGCGCGTTGCCCGACGCAGCGCGGGCGGTCGAACAGCTGCGCCAGATCGCCACGCGGATCGCGCAGCGCACCGCGCCCGACGCCGGGCAGATTGCCGCGGTGACCCGGGCGGCTGAGCTGACGGAGGAGGCGGACGCGGCCTACCTCGGTGACGAGCTCGAGCTCGCAGCCGACCGGCTGCGGGAGGCGATCGCCCTGCTCGAGGTCGCCCGCGGGCCGTCGGACCCCTCTCTCGTCGAGCTGCTCCAGCGGCTCAAGCTGGTCATGCGGGTGGGCGGTACCGAAAGCGGCGTGATGCCGGTCCTGGAGCGAATCGCAGCCATCCTGTCCGACGCCTATGGGGCGATCCATCCTCTAACCCTGCGTGCCGTCGCCGAGATCTACTGGCAGGAGCGGCGCGAATACGGCCTGGCCGGCGGGCGCGAAACGGCAGCGCGCATCGAGCGTGACGCAGCTGCCATCCTGGGCGAGTCGAATCCAGCGGCTCGGTTCATCCGCGACGTTCTCGCCGCGGCGCGCGCCGCCATCCCGTCTGGTGCCGAACCGGACGCAGAGCCGCTCTCCGCACGTCGCGAGGGCTTCCTCGCAACGCCAGACCCGCTCGCGGAGGAGCTGCTGGCCGACCTCTCGGCCGCGCCGTGGCGAGATCTCGATCACGCCCACGGACGGGCGATCGACACGCCTCGCCACCTCCGCCTGTTGCTGGCCGATGACGAGCGACTGCGGGACGATTCCCTGGACCTGATGGCCGAGTCGCTCCTGCACCAGCGAGCGGTGTATCCCGCCACGGCGCCCGCGATCCGGCTTATCCGCCGGCTCGCCGGCGACCCGCGAGTGCCGGGCCGGCCGCGCCTCATCCGCTTCCTGGGGGTCGCCGCGGGGGTGGTCGGGCAGGCTACCGGCCAGCATGGTGCCGAGGCCCGCGAGGCACTTGCCGATCTCCCGGCGCTGCTTCGCTATCTGGCCTCGTCCGATGCCGATCCCGCGGTTGTCGAGGCCGCCTCGGAGGTCATCGCCACCGTCCGGCCCGACTAGCCGTTAGTCGAGCGGGACGGGCGGATCCAGCTCGTCCAGGACCGAGTCCAGGGCGGCGGCCTCGCCCTCCGTCAGTGACCGCATCGGAGCTCGCAGGTCCGGGTTGATGGGGACGCCGCGGCGCCGCAGCACGTGCTTCACCGACGCGATGAACGGGTGTGTCTCCATGGCCGATCGCAGCGTCCGGAGGCGAGCCTCGGCCGCTGTGTCGGGCTCGTCGAGTGCGGCGCGCACGACCTCGGGGAAGGCGGCTGCGAGCCCCGACACCGCGCCCTGCGCACCTCGAGCCAGCGAAGCCGGAATGAGCGGCTCCGAGCCGATGTAGACCGGCAGGCCGAGGTCGAGGTACGGCTCAACCTTCGGGAACGGCGACTCGCTGACCTTCAGCCCGGCCAGGTTTCTGGCCGCGTCGCGGACGCGCGCCACAACCTCGAGCGGGACCGGATAGCCGCTGCGCGCGGCGAAGGCATAGATGTAGAAGGGAAGCGGGGAGCAGGCCTCCGCAGCGGCCAGCAGGTGGGCGGTGAGCGCGTCGGCATCGAGCGGGAAGTAAGGGGGCGGGATGACCGCGATCGCGTCGGCCCCGACCTCGGCCGCGTGGGCGGCCAGCTCCACCGTCTCGGCGGTGGTCTGCGCCCCGCAGTGCACGATCAGGCGCCCGCGGACGGCCGCGCGGAAGACGACCGCGGCACGCTGCCGCTCGCCGGTGCTCAGCAGGATCCCCTCGCCTGTCGTCCCGCACGCGAAGACGCCATCGGCCCCGCGATCTTCGAGGAAGCTGACCATCGGCCAGAAGGCCGCCTCGTCGAGTGCATCGCCGCCGGGGGCCAGCGGCGTCGCGGCCGCGACGATGAGGGGCGGGCGTTCGGGCATCGCCGGAAGGGTAGCCGCTTTCCTCTTGTGGCCGTGCGGGCGGCGGGCTAGGCTGCCCGGCACGATGGCCACCTTCGCGCTCGATCCCGCCACCATCCGCCGTGCGCCCAAGGTCTTGCTCCACGAGCACCTGGACGGTGGCCTGAGGCCGTCCACGCTCATCGAGCTGGCCGACGAGATCGGGTACCCGGCGCTGCCGACCCGTGATCCGGGCGAGCTGGGCGGCTGGTTCAAGCCCGCGCCGGGCGAGGGCGGCCGCTCGCTGGTGCGCTACCTGGAGGCGTTCGACCACACCGTCGCCGTCATGCAGACCGCAGCCGCGATCGAGCGGGTGGCGGCGGAGGAGGTCGAGGACCTCGCCGCCGACGGGATCGTGTATGCCGAGGTCCGGTTCGCGCCGGAGCAGCACCTGCGCCAGGGGCTCTCCCTCGACGAGGTGGTCGAGGCGGCCGTCGCGGGGGTGCGGCGCGCGACCGCTGAACGGCCGATCGTCGTCGGGCTGCTGCTGAGCGCGATGCGCCAGGCGGCGCGCTCGGTGGAGATCGCCGAGCTCGCGGTCCGCCATCGGGACGCGGGCGTCCTGGGCTTCGACGTGGCCGGGCCGGAGGCGGGATACCCGCCGACCCGTTACCTGGACGCCTTCCAGCTGATTGCCCACGAGAACTTCCACTTCACGATCCACGCCGGCGAGGCGTTCGGCCTGCCATCGATCTGGGAGGCGCTGCAGTTCTGCGGCGCCGAGCGCCTGGGTCACGGGGTGCGGATCGCCGACGACATCGTCCCCCAGCCCGACGGGCGGATCGTGCTGGGGCGCCTGGCGGCCTATGTCCGCGATCGGCGCATCCCGCTCGAGATGTGTCCCACCTCGAACGTGGACACCGGTGCCGTGGCGCGCCTCGAGGACCACCCGATTGACCTGCTGAAGCGCCTTCGCTTCCGCGTGACGCTGAACACCGACAACCGGCTGATGAGCCAGATCAACCTCTCCGATGAGTTTTCCAGCATGGTCTCGACCTTCGGATGGGACCTGGCGGACATGGAGTGGGTCACCCTCAACGCCATCAAGAGCGCGTTCCTGCCCTTCGACGGGCGGCTGCGGATCATCAACGAGCAGGTGAAGCCCGGCTACGCTCGCCTGCGGGCGGAGGCGTCGGCCGCCGACATGACGGTCGGCTGATCGCGCGGTCCGGCCGGTGTATCCTCACAGCGCCGAATGAGTAGCCCCGAACCAGGGAGTTCGACGCTGTGACCTATGTGATCGCGGAACCATGCATCGGGGTCAAGGACGCCTCGTGCGTGGACGTCTGCCCGGTTGACTGCATTCACACCACCGACGAGGCGCCGCTCTACTACATCGACCCTGACGAGTGCATCGACTGCGGAGCGTGCGAGCCGGAGTGCCCGGTGACCGCAATCTTTGCCGAGGATGCCCTGCCGGAGCAGTGGAACAACTTCATCCAGATCAACGCTGACTTCTTCAAGAAGTAGCGGATCGTGGTCCGCCTGATCGCCCTCTACAGCCAGCCGGACGATCCCGCCGCCTTCGACGCGCACTACCGCGACGTCCACGCCTCGATCGTTGGCCGCTACCCGAAGCTGATCGGCGTGCGATTGACCAGGCCAGATGGGATTGGCGGCCGCCCGGCAGCCTTCCACCTGATGGCCGAGATGAGCTTTGCGTCACGGGCGGACCTCGACGAGGCCCTCGCCTCCGACGCCGGTCGCGAGAGCGGGCGCGACCTGCGCAACTTCGCCCAGGCAGGGGTCAGCCTGTTCGTCGCCGATGACGAGGATGCCACCGATGGCTGAGCCGAGCGCCCCGCTGGCGGTCGATCCAGAGACGCTCGGCTTCGAGCGCGTGCGCTACGAGAAGGATCCCGCCAGCGGTGTGGCGATGGTGACGATCGATCGGCCGCAGGTCCTGAACGCGTTCGACTTCCAAACGCTGCGCGAGCTTGGCCGCGCCTTCGAGGACGCCTCCTGGGACGACGCTGTCGCCGTGGTCGTCGTGACCGGGGCGGGGGATCGCGCCTTCTGCACCGGCGCCGATCTTGACGAGCAGGCGGCGATGGGCGCCACCAGCGGCCAGTACTGGCGCTGGATGGGCGCCTTCATCGAGATGCACGATCGCCTGCGCAACATTGGCAAGCCGACGATCGCGCGGATCAACGGGATCTGC
>Ga0326597_10006910_pt1 | contig 15471 bp, 9 predicted proteins | sample RVTome_12_FD_203789 | JGI IMG/M metagenome (GOLD analysis project Ga0326597, IMG submission 203789) | Soil microbial communities from uranium-contaminated site in the Upper Colorado River Basin, Wyoming, United States - RVT100D185 | ecosystem: Environmental > Terrestrial > Soil > Contaminated >...
CTCTCGTAGAGCGTGCGAATCGTGCTCAGGAGCCGATAGCCATCCTCGGTCGACTTCGAGACTCCGAAGACCGAGATCGTGCTGATCGAAGCTGCAACGTCCATCCTCAGGCTGACCACATAGAGGGTGAGGGAAACGGGCAAGGTCAGCGCACTGATCCACCAGTTTCGAGTCTTGCGATTCCGTGACATGTGTCCGCGACTTTCCATGGGTTCCGAGAGGGCAGGGCGGGATACTGTACCAACGAAGTCCGGCCATCGGGAGTTACTTCTACCGCGACGAGACGTCCGATCGAGGCTAAGCTGCCGCCATGCCGATCGAGGACCAAATACGGGAGCATGTCTCGCTGGCGCCGATGACCACCCTGGGCGTGGGCGGCGCGGCCCGGCGCTATACCGAGATCGCGTCGGTCGAAGAGCTGCAGGCACTCCTCGCCCTCGCAGGGCAAAACGGCTGGCCGGTCCAGATGCTCGGGGCCGGGAGCAACATTCTCTGCAGCGATGAGGGCCTGGACGCGCTCGTCGTCCGCTGGAGGGCGACCGAGATCAAGGTCCGCAGACGGGGTCCATCGGTCCGCTTGCGCGTGGCCGCGGGCTGCGACTGGGACGAGTTGGTGGCGCGCAGCGTGAACGAAGGTTGGGCGGGAATCGAGTGCCTGAGCGGCATCCCAGGGACCGTCGGCGCCGCCCCGATCCAGAACATCGGGGCCTACGGGCAGGAAGTCGCCGAAGTCGTATCCTGCGTCCACCTACTGAGGCTCCCCGGCGGCGAAGCGATCAGTCTCAACGCGGACGCCTGCGGCTTCACCTATCGCGACAGCCTCTTCAAACGCGAGGCTGGCTGGATCGTCACGGCCGTCGAGCTGCATCTCGTGGCTGGTGGCCCCGCGAGCGTTCGCTACGCCGAGATCGAACGCTCGCTGGCCCAACGGGAGCTCGCGCCGACCCTCGCCAACGTCCGCGAAACGGTCCTTTCGATCCGCGCCACCAAGGGAATGCTCCTCGATCACGCGGATCCCGAGAGCCGCAGTGCGGGTTCGTTCTTCATGAACCCGATCGTCACGACACGCGAAGCGAAGGAACTCGCGGCGAAATTCGACGCAGCGATGCCATCATGGCCGGTCGACGAGCATGCGACACAGCGGAAGCTGTCGGCCGCCTGGATGATCGAGCACTGCGGATTCGAGAAGGGGCAACGGCTCGGCGGCGCACGCATCTCTCGCAAGCACGTACTCGCACTCGTCAACGGCGGCGAGGCGAAGGCGCGCGATCTGCTCGATCTGGCGCGCGAGATCCAGCGAGCGGTGCTGGAACGCACCAGCGTCCGACTCGACGTTGAACCGCGGCTCCTGGGCTTTTCGCCGGAGGAACTCGGCGAACTCGGAACTACTGCCCGCCAAAGCTCTTCTTGAGAAAGCCCATCCCCTTGGCCTGCACGGCAACGCCCGTATCGGTCGGCAACTGGGAGGCGATGAAGATCTCCTTGTTCGGTCGATAAGGCGGAGTGAACGCGGTTCCGCAGAACAGGATCTTCTGGCTGTCGTGGCTCCACTCAGGAAAATCGTCATGTCCCGGCATGTTCTCGCTGACGCGAATGACTTCGCCCGTGCCGTCGGCACGGACGATGGCGATGTCGCCGATACCGTCCCACCGATCCGTCGTGAACGCGAGCCAGCGCCCGTCGGGTGACCAGTCGGGGTGGCGGTTCTGGCTCGCCTCGGGCGTGATCAGTCGATAGCCGTTTCCATCCAGCCTGACGGCGCTGAGGCTCCGGCGGTCTTGCGCATCTCCCACATAGGCGATCTCACGGTCGTCATGGCTCCAGGTCGGGTGCTTGTTGTTGCTGCCGACGAACGTCGCCTGCACCGCAGCCACGGGGTCGCTCGGAGACTCCACAGGGGCATAGTAGATCTGATAGCCGGAGGTTCCGGCCGCGCCCGCGCGGTTGCTGTCGAATGCGATGTATCGAGAATCGCTGCTCCAGTTCGGAAAGCGCTCGTCGGTTCCCATACCGCTCTGAAATGGAACGCCACCGCCGAGATTCAAGTTGGACCAGAGGTAGACATCCCAGTCCTTGCCGTTGTGGACCATCCCAGCCACCCAGTCTCCGTCGGGCGAGACCCTGGGATGATACGCCTCTTCGAGGAGCAGCAGGCTGCTGAGCACTCCGTGGCCGCTCTCGTAGGTGATCCTCCAGATGTTCTGTGACCCACAGAACCACTCGCCGTTTCCGCAGATGACCTCGCCCGAGCTGAGCAGGATATTCACGCCGTCGGGCGCGAAGCTGCTCCAATTCTCGTCACGGCCCGTGTAGGTCACCTGCTCGAGCCTCGTCGCCCCGGCCGCCGGCGCGAGTGCAAGCACGAGCGCGACGAGCGCGATCGCCCGGATTGCGCAGCCCATGGCTTCGCGAACTCGAAACGAGTGACGCATGCGGGAATCTCCAGAAGGAATGGCGACGAATTATTGATAATAGCAGAGCCCTGCCGCCGCTTGCAACGCGCGCCCGGCGCACACAGGTTCCGTGCTATCCTCTATTTTCACCCACCCTGCGACGCCTCCGGCGCATTCTGAGACCGTGTTGCCTCTGCATTCGACTCGAAGAATCCTCCTGCCGGCCCTGCTGGCATCCCTGACGTTGCCGCCGGCGACGGGGCGGGCGGGTCTGACCCGTTTCGAGACTTCGGCGTCCAGCCTCGGAGTCGCACACCGTTGGGGAGATGACACTTTCGAGGGCGACCTCGGCGGTGGAGTCGCGCTCGATGACTTCGATCGCGATGGAGATCTGGATCTCTTCCTCGCGTCGAAGGCCCCCGGCGCGCTCGTCCTCTACCGTCACGACGGCGAGAGTTTCGCCGATGCCACCGCCGAGAGCGGCCTGCCACCGATGCAGGGAATCAAGCAGATCCTTCTGGTCGATCTGAACGACGACGGCTACAGGGAGCTTCTGATCACGGCCTGGGGCTCGCCCGTGCGCCTCTTCGAAAACACGGGCGGGCACTTCAGCGAACGCGCGGATGCCGGCGGCCTCGGCCGCGCGATCGGGACAGGCTTCCCCGGCCTGGCCACGGGAGCGAGTTGCGCGGACATCGATCGGGACGGCGATCTCGACGTCTACATCAGCTATTGGAAGCCCGGTCCCGTCGGGCCCGAGGCGCGCAACGCGCTCTATCGCAACGACGGATTCCTGCTGTTCACGGATCTCTCCGAGACGAGCGGGACGGACAGCGAGAAGAAGAGCTATCAGCCACTGCTCAGCGATCTGACCGGCGACGGCTGGGTGGATCTGCTCGTGGCGCAGGACAAGCGCGGCGCGCTCGACTTCTGGAAGAACGACGGCGCGGGGAACTTCGTCGCGGCGACACAAGAGAGCGGGTTGGTCGGAATCGAATCCAACACGATGACATCCATCGACGGGATGGGGATCGCCTGCGGGGACTATGACGGAGATCTTCTGCCCGACGTCTATGTCACGAGCGTCGACACGGGCAACGTGCTGTATCGCGCCGTCAGCCCGGGCGTATACGAAGAGGTGGCCGTCGGCACCGGGACCCTGATGCTGAGAGCCGGTTGGGGGACCACCTTTCTCGACGCGGACAACGACGGCTGGCTCGATCTGTACGTGGGGAATTTCAGTCCGCGCCCGGACGCCCTCTTCCACAACCAACACGATGGTAGCTTCGTCGACATCGCCGTCGACGCGGGCGTCGCGAAGAACCGTGCGACACTCGGACTCGCGGCCGGCGATCTGGATCGCGACGGGGATATCGACGTGGTCGCTTCGTACAACGCCGCCGACAGCGAAATCTTCCTCAATGAGAGCCTGGAGCCCGGACACTGGATTCAGTTCGAACTCGAGGGACGCCTCAGCAACAGGGACGCCATCGGAGCGGTGGTGACGATTCAAGCCGGTGGAAAGGCCCAGCGCGGCGAGCGGCGCGCGGGCATCAGCTATCTGTCGATGGACGACGGCCGCCTTCACTTCGGCCTGGGAGACGCGCTCGCATGCGAGAGCGTCGAAATCGTATGGCCCAGCGGGCGCCGCGACGGCTTCACGGAGCTGCTCGCGGATCGCTGCTACCGCGCCGTCGAAGGCGAGCCGATCCGCGGTTGCGATCAGGCGCCTCCCTTGGCGGCTACGACGCTGAGCATCCGCCCGAGTGGCGCGAATCCGGCGCGGCTCGGCGCCCACGAGGCCATCGAGATCAGCGTCATCGGCTTGCCCCCGACTGGGCCAGTTGCTGCGACCTTGCATGTCTTCGACGGACGCGGTCGCCTGCTGCGCACGCTGCGCTACGCACGGCTCGACGCCTCCCAGCCGGCGCTCTCGTGGGATGGAAGAGGCGCCGGAGGCCGGCGGCTGCCGTCGGGGGTGTATCGCCTTCGTCTCGCAATCGGCGATCGCAGTGCTACGACGAGCATCGCCCTCGTGCGCTGATGTCGCGCCGCTCGAGGTTCAGAAACCCGACTTGAATCGTGAGAGGCTGCCGACCGGCGCTGCGAGCGGCGTCAGCAGCGTGCCCAGTTGGACGCGGGCCCCGAGCGCCGCGTCGTCGCGCGCATCCAGGATGTCTTCCTGCAGCGCGCCGCGATCCTCGCTGTACCAGTGATTTCCACCGAGGTCGATGACACTCCCGGCTGCGTAGCCGAAAACGCGCACCGTCCAGCGCGACCCGCGCCGGATTCTGCAGGCTTGAAGTAGCGGCTCAGAACCAGAGCTCAGGACGATGCTGTCGCGCCCGCCGGACCGGATCACGCAGTCGACAAGACGAGGATTGCTGTCGATCACGACCAGACTCTCATGGGGTCGCGAGCCGATCACACAACGCGTGAAGTTGCCACCGCTCTCGAACTCGACGAATAGTGCGCTGTGGCCGCCGTCGAACACACAGTCTGCGACTTCGGGAAAGCTGCCCTCTCGAACGTCCATGGCCACCCCGCTGCCGCCCGCGAGATCGTTGAGGACCTCGAGCTGCGTGAGGCGCGGTGATGCGCCGACCAGATTGATTCCCTGCCGAATCGCGCCATCCAGGCGGAGCCCGCTGACCGAGCCCTGATCGCCGATGCCAAACGCTCGGATACCGTAGTCGATGACGTCCTCGGATTTCCCACGCAGGATGCTCTCCCCCGCGCCCGCACCGAGCACGTGGACGCCGTCCTTGAGCAGCATGAGGGCGCGACGGGCGACGCCGGCGTCATCGATCTCGATCCACGCGTCGAAGACGCCGGCGGCCAGGAGCAGGCTGTCTCCGGCCGCGGCGGCGTCCATCGCGTGATCGATGCGGCCGAAGGGAAACTCGACCGTCCCGTCGCCGCCGCTGGCCGCGGGATCGACGTGCCATGACTTCGCATGCGCTCCGCCGACGGAGAACGCCGCGAACATGAACAAGAACACTGCCGCCTGGGCGGCGTAACGCTTCCAGATCCTGCGACATGGTGGCAGAAGCCAGAGATTGCCCGCCATTCGCGCGAGCAGCAGCGCGACGACTGCGACGATCGCGCCGACACCGTCCATCAGGCGAATGCCGACGAAGAGAGTGATGCCCAGGACACCGAGCTCCACGAGCGTCGCCGGTCCCAGCACCGACGTATGCGAGCCATGCATCAGCAGTGCGCGCTGCATCGAGAGCAACGCCGACAGAAATGGAAGCAACACCGCGAGGCGGGCCGGCCAGACGGCGAATCGCGTCATCTCGGGGCTGAGTCCACTCACCGATGCGAACCAGATGGGCGCCAGCGGCGTCCACACCAGGATGGCCATCGCGAGACTGGCCGCGATCGCGATCCCAAAGCCGAAGCGGGCCAACGCACTCAGCTGCTCACCGCGCTCGCCGAGGCGCGCGATGCCAACCTCCTGATAGCTCAACCCCCACGCGCGAAACAGAAAGGTCAGCCCATGGATCACCGGTTGCACGGCGAGTGACTCGAGCGCCTGCCGGCTCTGGCCCAGGAAGAACGTGATCGTCGGCTGCATTGCCATGGAAAGGACCATCGTCAGCGCGAGCGGCGCGTAATAGCGAGACATGTCGATCATGCCCATGGCCCGCAACCCCCCGCGCGGCGGCGTGCGCGCAATCCTCCGGGCGGCATCGCGCGCCATCCACCGCGTCGCCATCGCCTCGCCGACGACGCCGCTCGAAAGTGCCGCTCCGCCCACGGCCGCGCCCGGGAGTGGGCTCAGCGCGGCGAGCAGCAGAGCCGTCAGGACCATGCAGCCCAGGCGGACCAGGGTTCCGTAGGCCACCCGCGAGGTCTGACCGCATCGAATCATCAGCCCCTGGTGGAATCGCCGGTCCGCGATGGCCGCCGGCCAGGGGAGAAGGAACAGGAGAGCGTACCACGCATCGCGCCGCACCCCTTCGTGCAGCGAGAGCAGATCGCCGGCGAGCCAGTCCCAAACCGGCGGCAGGACGACGATCAGCATCGAGGCGCTCACCAGGGCCGTGAGAACCGTTCGAAATCGCTGCAGCAGCGCCAAACGCAGACGATCTTCGGCCAGATGCGTGGCTGCGCCCATGAGCATGATGACGGGCGACTCCACGATGATCGCGACGGCGAACGCGACGCCGTAGGCGGCCAGATTCGCCTTGGGATCCGCGAGGCGGGCGATGATGGCCGCCAGGAACGGGCCCTCCACCGCCATCATCTGCCAGGTACCCAGAAGCGGCAGCCAGAAGAGGAAAATCGAGGATGCCGAGAGCCGACCCTGGAGCGGGCTCATCGACGTTGCGCTCGCTTCAGTGCCCCGAAGCCTTCGTCTCGGAGCCAGATCCTTCGATGAGTTCGCTGAATCGTGCACGCTGTGTCTTCAGGTAGGTGTTCGACGGTAGGAGCTCGATGGCCTCTTCGATCGACGCGAGCGCGCCGTGGAAATCGCCGCGTTCGTAGCCGATCTGCGCCAACGTATCGAGGATGTTGGCCTTGCTGCCTGGTTCGGTCTCCAGTTCTACGCCCCGCCGTGCCAGTCGCCCGGCTTCCTCGAGATTGATCTTCTGCTCGAAGCACCACCACGCGAAGGTATTGAGCTCTGCGGCGCTCTCCAACCAACCGGGGGGCAGCAGCGCACGACGATACTTCAGGGCCAGAACTTTGTCCTTCTCGACGATGAGCGCGTGTTCGACCAGCAGGATCTGCTTTTCCTTCAGCAGCGAGGCGGCAGAGCCGTCGTCGCTACGCCGCAACGCGACGACCAGATACGGGGCGAGCAGTTCGCCTTCGTCCGCCGGCAGGAAGTGGGACATCAGACGTGCGAGACCGACTGCGCGGGCAGCATCCAAGCGCTCATGATCGAGGAGCGGCCGGGCCGTCGCGTCGAGTTCCTCGATGGTAAATGAATTCGACTGTACTCCGGAGGCGATGTACTCGACGAGCCTCAGTCCGTGCTCGAGAGACTTCTCGGGCTCGAGACGCATGAGTTCGCGGAAGAGCGTCACTGCCGCGTCGTTCTCGCCGCGGGCATAGGCGTCGTTCGCCAACAACTTGGCACCGCGGGCGCTCGGCTCGGCGGCGTGACGCGCGCGCCTCTCTGCGAGTGGAAGCGGCTCCTCGCTCGACGCATCGAGGAGATCGAGGAAAGCCTCGACACCACCCCAACCATACCAGCGAGACAACAGCTGCGCGTCGCCATTGAGGAGAACGAAGGTGGGATAGCCTCGAACCTCATAGCGACGTACGAGATCGACGCCCTCCCCCTTCTCGCCGTCGATCTTGGCGAAGACGAAATCCTCGAGTCTCAGGGCGAGGCGGTCATCCTCCTCGAGCGCGCGCGCGAACGCCTTGCACGGCCCGCACCAGACCGCGTGGAAGTCGACGAGCACCAACTTTCCCGAACGTCTGGCGGCGTCGAGGGCAGGTGCCAGTTCGCGAAAGGTCTCGGCGCCAGCCATGCCCCGGCCGAGGAGCAACAGCAGAAGCAGAGCCAGCCGAATGTGAAGGTGTCGCATCCGATCGGGCCGCCGGCGGAGGAGAATTCGAGGGGGCTGCGTCACGCGCGAGATCTTGCGCGTCGCCCCAAGCTATCCAGCCACGCGGCGTTTGTCGACCGCCAGGCTCACGGGTTTTCAGGAACTCTACATCGTGCAGAACTTGGCGCACGCGAGCGCGTGGCTTATTGTCAGGTCGCTCACGATCTGCCCCCACCTCCAACCGCCTCTTGGAATCGAAGAAACGAACCATGCGCTGGAGTCTCATGAAATTCGTGGCCCTCGGGTTCGTCCTTGGGGCGTGTGGAGGCGGCGAGCGGCAACCGCACTTCGAGGGCGAACCGCCGGGGCTCCAGGAGGGCAAGTTGTCCGGCGCCCAGATCCTGATCCAGTACGAAGGGGCGGTGCGTCGACAACCGCAGGTCATCCGCAGCAAGTCGGAGGCGAAGGCGCTCGCAGCGGAACTGCTTCGCCGTCTCGGCGAGGGTGAGGAGTTCGGCGCGCTGGCGCGGGAGTACTCGGATGATGGGCCGACCTCCAACGTCGGCGGCGACTTGGGCGTCTTCGAGCCCGAGGAGCGGATTCGCCGGATTTCGCGTGCGCTTTCGACGATGCACTTCGGAGAGATCAAGGGCCCAGTCTCGAGCCGCTTCGGCTTCCACATCCTGCGACGCGATCGCGTCGAATTCGCGGGTGCCAGGCAGATCCTGATCCAGCATGTCGAGGCGAGGAATCCTGCCGATACCGTCGAGAAAACGCGTCTCGAGGCGCTTGCATTCGCCGCCGAGATCGTGAAGCAGTTGGAGGGCGGTGCGAGTTTCGAGGAATTGGCCCGCGCCCACTCCGACGGCGAAGAGGGCCCGCGGGGGGGCGACCTGGGCAGCTTCGTGCGCGGCGACATGATCAAGGAATTCGAGGATGCGGTCTGGGCCCTCGAGATCGGCGCCCACTCCGGGGTGGTCGAATCGATCTACGGATTTCACATCATCGAGCGCACACGCTGAGGCGGTCGCCTTGACAGGCGAGCGGGCAGCCAGAATATAATCAAAGCCAGAATGGACCGTCCTTCCTTGGTCATTCGACTGCTCGGGCCTGCCACCGGAAGGAGCGCGCTCCGATTCACGGATAACGCCCCCACACGATGCCGACCATCATCCCGCGCACGCTCTATGCGGCGATGCAGCTACCGCTGCTCGTCGCCCTGGGCGCATCTGTCCTGTTTCTCATCCTGCTCCAGATGCGGCCCATCCGGCGTCCGTTGGCGCGAGCGATCCGGCGCCATGGCGCGCTCGTGCTGGTCACAGCGTCCGCACTCACCGTCGGCGTCTACGCGGCAGTTCTCGGCTGGTACCTGACCCTCCCGAATTTCGCGGGCGAGGTCGAGCCGACCGTGACCTCCATCTCCTGGCTTGCGTCGCGCGGCGCTCCGCTCTACCACGGCATGGAGGCCGCCTCGCGCTACTCTGTGCTCTACGGACCGGCGATCTTCCTCATCAACGGCTGGCTGATGCAACTCCTGGGTCCTTCGGCCGCCTCCGCGAAACTCGCCGGCGTTCTCGCCGGCGCGAGCAGCATGGTCTTCCTCTATCTCGCGATCCGAACCGTCCTGTCGCACCGCATGACTTTGTTCCTCTGCGCCATCGCCGTGTTTCTCTGCTTCATCCACGGGCCGTTCTCCTATCTTTCGCGCCCTGACCCGTTGCTCCTGACGGCGACTTCCTTCGCGCTGCTCTGCGCCGTGCAGAGAAGCAAGTGGCTTGGGACGCTCGGCCTCGCCGCGGCGACGGCGTGGTCCATCGACATGAAGATCCATGGCTTCATCTATCTCCTCGTGCCCTTCGCCATCCACCTTCGCCGACACGGAATGCGGCACACGCTCGGCGCGGCGGGGCTCGGAGGCATCCTGGCACTGGCTCCTTTCGTCCTCTTGCCCAACGTCTCCCTCTCGAACTACGCGCTGTGGCTACGCGAGGCGGCGCGGCACGGCTTGGACGGCGCCACATTCCAAAAAACGCTGCGTTTCGCGCTCTTCATGTTGCTGCCGCTGGGTCTCGCCAGTCGGCAGGGCTCGAACAGCGAACGGCTTCCTTTGGCGGCTCTGGCAGCCTCCTATGTGACCGTCCTCTTCTTCGCCTCGAAGCCGGGCGCCGGCTTGAACCACCTGTTGCCGCTGATCCCTCCGACGCTCTTCATGATCGCCTGCATGATGCGGAGTGAAGGTCTCGCCAGCCTGGAAGCGTGCGCGCGCCTCGGTCGCGTGCGCCAGGCTGCCGTGATGGGCGTCCTCTTCACCACGCTATTCTTGGGCGTTGTCGCCGAGGCGAAGTGTATGCAACGCCTCCACCGGAGTGCCCAGCGCGGAGAGAGTGTTCTCTCGGATCTGCGGACGGTCGTGCGGCAGCACCCAGAGCTGACCATCGCCATGGCCTACGGCGGCGAGGGGGTCGAATACGAATTGACCTTCTACCGTCCGCATCTCTTGTTCGCGGGACAACCGCTCCTGGTCGACATCATCGCATGCATGGAATCGCAACGGTCGCGGCGCCCGCTGTCCGCCGAAACGTACGAGGCGCTGCAATCCGGCGCCGTCCAACTCTGGCTCGTGCCCAAGGGTGGGAAACCGTTCCGGAAGAAGAACTGGTACCCGCCCCACCAGAACGTCTTTCCGCCGGATTTCGTCGACATTCTCCTCGAACGTTATCGGCGGCGTGAGTCCTCCGAATACTTCGATCTCTGGTTCTATGAGGAGCAGATCGACGTCGAGCCGGCCGCCGCATCTGCTGCACCGGCTAGGAGTTGACCCCGGCGGCCGTTCCGCAGCATAATCGCCGCGCCGCCTGCCGTCCCCCACCGGCCTATCCACCCCATCCGAGCCGGGGCATGTCAAACATCCTCCGCCATACTGCCTTGGCCGGCATCGTATGCCTGTTCGGCTTGCCCATCGGTCGGGCATACGCCAGGGACGACTACGCGCGGCACCCCTTCCTCGACTACACCGACAAGGAGGTCGACGGCAGTTTCGTCCTCGACGGAAGCTTCGTCCACGACGCCGGCGAACTCCAACTGAACATCACCAATTGGGGCCTGATCGGCAGCCGCCCGCAGCAGGACACTCCATACAGCGCGGCGCCCTCGGCCATGTGGCCCGCGGGCAGTGGCAACGACTTCCTCTTCGCCGCCGGACTCTGGGTGGGGGCGATCAAGAACGGGGAGCCGCTGGTCAGCACCGGCCAGGTGGAGAACGAAATCCTCCCCTCCAACGACCCCCGCGACACGATCTACCGGACAGGCGAGGGCGACCCGAGAGGCGGGCGCTATCCCTTCGGCGTCGACGACGACGACGGGGACGGACTTCTCAACGAGGACATCCTCGACGGCATCGACAACGACGAGGATGGGCTCATCGACGAGGATTTTGCCGCCATCGGGACGCAGAACTTCCGTTTCAAGATGGCCGACAACACCGCGCTGAGTCAGGAACTCTGGCCCAGTCATCAGCCGTTGGACATCGAGATCACCCAGCAGAGCTTTCAGTGGGCCACGCCCCTGATGGAAGACGTCGTCGCCTTCGATTACACGATCAGGAACATCGGCGGCAACGACTTGGAGCAGCTGGTCGTCGGATTCTATGCGGACGCCGACATCGGTCCGCGCTCGGATGGCGCGTCGGGGCAGGATGATCTGGTCGGATTCACGAGGGCGAGCTTTCGAGGCTCGGACCGTCTGCCGATGACCGTCAACATCGCCTACATGTATGACTGTCCCGGCGGCGACGGGGATGTCGCGGGCTACATCGGCTTCATCTTCTTGAATTCCAGTGACCCTCCGACCTTTCCCAGCGTGCCGAGCTTTCAGCACTTCGCCGCCCACGCGCCCTTCGAGTTCGGCGGCGAGCCCACCAACGACGCACAACGCTACGAACTGCTCACGCGCGGCGAGATCAGAGATTTTCCCACTCGTTGCCAGGAGGCGAACGACTATCGCGTTCTCATGGCCTTTCGGCCTTCAGGAGGCTTCTTCCTGCCTCCCGGCGGCAGCGTCCGCTTCCAGCTGGCCATCGTCATGGGGGAAGATCTGGACGAACTGCGGGAGAACGCCTCTGAGGCGACGCTCGCCTACTATGGGAAGTGGTTCGACCGTGACGGCCTTCCGTCGACCGGCCGCTTTGGCCGTGAGACGAAGCTCTGCAAGGGCGATTTCGGCGATGACCGCGGCGGACCCAACCCGATCTTCGGCTTCCAGATGGACTGCGGCGATCCCGTTCTGAAGGAATGCGGCGGACAGCTCACGCGGCCCCGTCTGGTCACCGCCGCGGATCTCGACGAAGACGGCTGCACGTTCATCAACATGGACTGCAACTACGAATTCGACCGCGGCCGCGGCGAATGCTCGTGCTACGGCGCCCAGTACGACCCCTACACTCCGGACCTCGACCTTCCATGCACGGGACTCGATGGCAAGGAGCACAACGTGCGCTGGGTCACGACGGCGCCGCCGCCATCGCCCCGCATGCGGATCTGGTCCACGAACAACCGCGTGCACCTGTTCTGGGACAGCGAGGTCGAGGGTTACATCGACGAGCTCAACGAGCGTCCAGCCTTCGAGAGCTATCAGATCTGGCGGGCCGACGATTGGACCCGGCCCGAGGGAACGTCCATCGAGACAGGGCCGAGTTCATCGCTCTGGCAGCTCGTCAACGAGTTCGACGTCGTCGACTCCTACGAGCGCATTCGCGGTCCCATTCAGGAGACTCTCCCTCTCGGCTTCAACACGGGACTCGCCGGGATAGGCTATACGCCGCGCGCCCTGCGCGAGGACGGCCCAGAGTGGGAGCGCCTCGAACCCCTGCGTCGGCTCGTCGAGCGCATCGTCCAGGAGAACCCGACACTCGATAGCCGAGATCAGATTCGCTACCTGGCGCCCGGTGGCTCGGTAAGCCCTCTCGGCCGGGTCTATCCAGGGCTCGCAGATTGGGAGTGCTGCGCCTCGGAAATCGATACGCTCGCCTGGGATGCCATGGGCATCAATTTCTATGAGTACATCGACCGCAGCGTCCTGAACGGACTCTATTATTTCTATGCCGTGACGACCGGCACCGTCGGCTACAGCTTGGTCGACGGCGAGACCATCCCCACGGGCTTCGGCCTCTCGAGCAATCCCCGCACGAACTTCGAGTTCGGGATCCCTCAGTCCGACGCTCAGAGCACCGCTGATCGCGACTCTCGCGGCCAAAATATCTACGTGGTCCCCAACCCCGCCACGCGCAGCTCCCTCTCACGGTTCAGCCAGCTGGAACCCAACGAGGACGATCCGACGGGAATCCGGATCGAATTCCGCAACCTGCCGCGAGCGCTCAACCGGATCAAGATCTACACCCTCGCTGGGGACCTCATCACAGAGCTTCGCCATGACGGCCGTGGCGGAGCGGGCTCGCAGTCGTGGAATCTCGTGACGCGCAACGGCCAGGAGATCGTCAGCGGGATCTATCTTTATTCGGTCGAAAGCGATAACCCCGCGTTTTCAAGGGTCATCGGTCGTTTCGTGGTGGTCCGCTGAGCCCGACGAACGACTGGCCATCGGAGCACCCAGGCCATCGAAGATGCGTTCGTGGTCCGGGCCATAGTGCGCGTACACGGACTCGCACGTGCGGTCGATCATGTCGAGAAAGCTGCCCACCTGCTGTCGGCTGAACGCACGAACGACACGATCGGGGATGTGCCCACCGACGACCGTGCTCAGGTTGTAGACGACGAGTGTCTGCTCGTCCCGGTACGCCGCCGCAACCAGCCCACCGCGATTGACGGGGAGATAGACGGCGGTCGCCACATCGGCGGCGTCGATTCCTTCGAGGCGCCCCTCGTGCACCATTCCGGCGGCGACGCGTTCGCCACCCTCGCTGAGATCCCAGCGGTGCTCCCAGACGTAGCCCTGGGCGGCCTCGGCGAGTTCGCGGTTCTTCCAGAGATCGGCGACCCAGTGACGGTCGGCGACAGGCCACGGAAGATCGAGATAGACCCACCAGCGGCTCGATCCCATGCGATCGGACTCCAAGCGGACATCGTGGAAGAAGCCACTGATGGGGACGTCCGGGTCCAACGCCGTCAGCCAGACAAGCTCGCGGGCGTGGTTCAAGAGCCGAATACCGACCACGCGATCCACCGTCTCACCCTCTTCCACCGCGCCGGGCCGGGGATCACGCTGGACCAGATGCACGGATTCTCCGCGCGCGAGTTGCTGGATCTGTTGCGTGCTCAGCGCGGGAAGCGGCAGATCGCTGCGCTCGTTGTAGAATGCGAAGAGGTTCGAGAGATAGGTCTCGAGTTCGGCGACAGACACACTCTCCCCGCGTGCCGTCGTGAGCGGCAGAAGCAGTGCGGCGAGGCCGAGGAAATGGAGAACTCTGGACTTGCTCGTCATGGCTCGCTCTGGGAGACGGACATCACGTTACCGCACTTCTACGCGTTTTGCCCGCCCGAGGTTTGATTTCCGCGACCAAAATGCGCTACTGTATGGGTGCCGGGCCGCTCCTTCCTGCCCTGCCGTACGGCACGGGGTGCCTTGATTGACCCCTGCGGAGCGGATCCTGTTCTTCCCGGCTCGGCCTCGCTGACCCCACATGGCAACCCTCGTCACTCGTGACGGGTATAGCGGAGGTTCGAAATGCATCGTTCAAGCCATGGCACACGCGCCATACTCTTTCTCCTCGCCGTCGGCGCCCTCGTGCTGGCCTCGGGTTGCTCCGAGAGCGTCGAGTCCCCCCCGGTCGGGGGCAACGGCCCAGTGAGCTTCGAAGGAAGCCTGGATCCCGCCGCCGGGACGTTCGTCCTCAAAGAGATCGACGCACTCCCCCCTGAGCACCAACGTCTGCGGCTGCAGCTCATCGGGCGAAATCTCGAAGTCGACGCGGAGAATTCCAGCGTCAGTCTCGAGGTCGGGGTGCGGAATCTCTCCGAGGCGACCCTCTATCCCGACGTCATCGTCTGGCTGTCGGACTTCCTCCCCGAAGCGGTCATACCGACGAATGCCGATCTGATTCCGCCAGACAGCGGAAGTGTCACCGACTCCCTCGCCAGCGGACTCTGGGGGTACCTCTACTCCGATCTGCTCGGCGACGACGGCATGCTGTCGCCGCGGGAGATCAGCGGCTTCAAGCAGTGGATCTTCTACGATCCCGGCCTGGCTTCGTTCTCCTTCGGGGCCTCCGTGGAATTCTCGCTTCATCCAGCGGCCGCCGCGCTTTCCGGCATCGTATTCGACGACATGGATGCCGATGGCGAGCTCGATCCCGACGAGACCGGCTTCGGCGCCGGCGTGATCTTCGCCGACGGCCCCGGGCGGGACGCCACACAGGTCATCCAGGTCGGCCCGAACGGGCGCTTCGGATTCCCCGTCGACCAGCCCGGCCTCTACACGTTGACATACATCCCGCCGCCGACCATGGCGCCATTCGCCGCGCTCATCTTCACGACTCCCAACCCGCTCGAGGTCTTCATGGCGCCGGGACCGGACAGGCTTCCACAAGCATTCCACGACGCGAATTTCGGCGTCCA
>Ga0326597_10006911_pt1 | contig 15471 bp, 12 predicted proteins | sample RVTome_12_FD_203789 | JGI IMG/M metagenome (GOLD analysis project Ga0326597, IMG submission 203789) | Soil microbial communities from uranium-contaminated site in the Upper Colorado River Basin, Wyoming, United States - RVT100D185 | ecosystem: Environmental > Terrestrial > Soil > Contaminated >...
AGTACGTCGAGAAGGACGCCGCGCTCGAGCGCCGTTTCCAGAAAGTGCTGGTCGAGGAGCCGTCGGTCGAGAGCACGATCGCGATCCTGCGCGGGTTGCAGGAGAAATACGAGGTGCATCACGGTGTGGATATCACCGATCCGGCAATCGTCGCCGCGGCCGAGCTGTCGCACCGTTACATAACCGACCGTTTTCTGCCCGACAAGGCGATCGATCTGATCGACGAGGCGGCTTCCCGCATCAAGATGGAGATCGACTCCAAGCCGGAAGTGATGGACCGGCTCGACCGCCGCCTGATCCAGTTGAAGATCGAGCGCGAGGCGGTGAAGCGCGAAACCGACGAAGCCTCGAAGAAGCGGCTCGGACTTCTCGAAGGCGAGATCGTGAAGCTCGAGCGCGAATATGCCGACTTCGAGGAAATCTGGAAAGCCGAGAAGTCGCAGGTGCAGGGTTCCCAGCATGTCAAGGAAGGGCTGGAGAAACTCAAACTCGAGATGGAGGCTGCGAAGCGCAAGGGCGACTGGCAGCGGGTTTCCGAAATTCAGTACGGCAGAATCCCGCAGCTCGAGGCGCAGTTGAAGCAGACGGACAAACCGGCGGCTCAGGAGCAGAAGCCGAGGCTGTTGCGCACCGAGGTCGGCGCCGAGGAAATTGCCGAGGTCGTGTCGCGCGCGACCGGCATTCCGGTTTCCAAGATGATGCAGGGCGAGCGCGAGAAGCTGCTGCAGATGGAGCAGCGCCTGCACCAGCGCGTGGTCGGCCAGGACGAGGCGGTACGGCTCACGTCGGACGCCATCCGCCGCTCGCGCGCGGGACTTTCCGATCCCAACAAGCCGTACGGCTCGTTCCTGTTTCTCGGACCCACCGGCGTCGGCAAGACCGAGCTATGCAAGGCGCTTGCCGAATTCCTGTTCGACTCCGCGGACCACATGATCCGCGTCGACATGTCGGAATTCATGGAGAAGCACTCGGTCGCACGTCTGATCGGCGCACCTCCCGGATACGTCGGCTACGAGGAAGGCGGGCATCTGACCGAGGCCGTGCGGCGCAAACCGTACGCGGTGATCCTGCTCGACGAGATCGAGAAGGCGCATCCCGAGGTGTTCAACGTGCTGCTGCAGGTGCTCGACGACGGCCGCATGACCGATGGCCAGGGCCGCACCGTCGACTTCAAGAACACGGTGATCGTGATGACCTCGAACCTCGGTTCGCAGATGATCCAGCAAATGGCGGGCGACGATTACCAGGTGATCAAGCTCGCGGTGCTGGGCGAGGTCAAGGCGCAATTCCGCCCCGAATTCGTCAACCGTATCGACGAGATCGTGGTGTTCCACGCGCTCGACGAAAAGCACATCAAGTCGATCGCCAGGATCCAGCTCGCGCTGCTCGAAAAGCGGCTCGCCAAGATGGAGATCAGGCTCGAGGTGAGCGACGCCGCGCTGACGGAACTCGTGGCGACCGGGTTCGATCCGGTCTACGGTGCGCGTCCGCTGCGGCGTGCCATCCAGACCCAGATCGAAAATCCGCTGGCGAAGCAGATACTCGAAGGAAAGTTTTCAGCGAAGGACACGATCAAGGTTGGCGCGCGCAAAGGCGCGGTCGTATTCGAGCAGGCCGTGGCGCCACCCGCCACGGCTGCCAGCAAGGTGTAACGCGGACGCACCGAATTGTCGTCACTCCCGCGTACGCTTCACACTTCGTCACCCCGGCGGACGCCGAGGTCCAGATAGTTTGTACTTTACATTCCTGGTTTCCGGCGTTTGCCGGAATGACGAAGTGCGGAACACACATCACGAATCACGAATCACGAGCCACGAATCACGTTCATCGGCACCGAGTAGAACTGGTAGTTGTTTCTGCCCCGTTCCTTGGCGCGGTACATCGCGCCATCTGCGTTTTTCAGCAGGTTCAGTTCGTCCTTGCCGTCCTCAGGGTAGGCGCTGATGCCAATGCTCGCACCGATCCGGAATTCCTGTGCCGCGAGGATGAACGGCCTCGCGGCGGAGTCTAAAATTTTCTGCGCCACCGCAGCGACATCCGCGAGTGACATTATTTTCGGTGAAGGGTGCGCTTGCGCATCCTCAATTAATCCTGCGGCACTGCAATCTTGAGATAGGATGACCGCCCACCGTCGGCGGAGATTACCGTGCCGGTCAGCATGCGCGATTCATTCGAGGCCAGGAACACGGCGATCGATGCGATATCTTGCGGCTCGCCCACCGAGAACGGATAGTTTTTCTGTATCGCCATGCGCGCCTGTGCCGCCGGGGTGGGCTTCTCCGCCAGCAGCCAGTCTTTGTTTTCCCAGCGCTTGATCGAGCGTTCGGTGCGCACCACGCCGGGGGCGATAACGTTGGCCCGGATGCCGTTCTTCGCGTACTCATAGGCCAGCGATTTCGTGAACGCTACGATGCCCCCCTTGGCAGCGGCATAGGCCGGCTTATACGTGCCGATCTGCCCCACCCACGAGCCGAAGTTGATGATCGAGCCGCCGCCTGCTTTGATCAGGTGGGGGACCGCGTGGCGGCAGCACAGGAACGGCCCGAGCAGATTGAGCGCTATGGTGCGCTCCCACACGCCCATATCCATTTCATGCACCGGGACGTCTTCCACCAACGAGCCGCCGGCGCAGTTCATGATCACATCGATCTTGCCGTAGCGCGCCGCGATCGCATCGATCGCGTGCTTGACGCTGGCGTCCTTGGTAACGTCGGTCTCCACGAAGCTCGCGTCACCGCCCGCCTCGCGCACTTGTTTCTCGGCTGCCTGTCCCAACTCGCGGTTGATTTCCGCGAGCGCGACTTTGGCGCCTTCGCGGGTGAACATCAACGCAGTCGCCTTTGCGATCCCGGAGCCCGCGCCGGTGATGAATGCGACTTTACCTTCGAGCCTGCCCATGTTCTTACTCCTTTCTGACCAGCGGCGCGCCGCCTGCCTTCATTTGAGCATGATACGACGTCGCCGTTTGGTCCGCGCATCTGCCCGCCCATTCGCGGGCAATGGTTTTCAGCCGCACGGGATCATTTTGCCCGGTTGCGCCCCGCAGCTCCCACGACCTTCACGTCAGCCCACTCCTCGAGGTACGTGATCAGTGTGGACGAATCGCGCTTGGCCCCGCCGCGCTGTACCCCGTACCCCCAAAGCTGCTTCGCCATGTTCCCCAGCAGCATGGTCACCCCGAGTTTGTCCGCCTCCTTCATGCACAGGGAGATGTCCTTGTAGGTGATCTCCATGTTGCTGCCGTAATCGAAGCTGCGCGGCAGCACCGAGCGCGGCATCTTGTATTTGGTGCAGTTGTTCCGGCCGGTGCTGTCGTTAATCACCTCGAGCATGGCGTCCGGGTCGAGACCGCCCTTCGCCCCCAGGACGAAGGCTTCGTAGGTTGCTGCCGTCGCCACCTGGGACAGGAGATTGTTGACCAGCTTCATCATCTGGGCCTGACCCGAATCCTCGCCCATGAAATATGCGCGGCCGATGGGCTCGTAGAGCGGTGCGACCCGCTCGAACAAGCTGCGTTTGCCCGATACGATGATGGCGAGGCTGCCTTCACGAGCCCTGCGCACGCCTCCGCTCACCGGAGAATCAAGCATCCCGATGGCGTGCTTGGCCAGCTCGGCGCTCAGGGCCCGTGCAAACTCGGGCCCCGTGGTGGAACAATCGACGAGGACCTCCAGCGCAGTGCCATGGCACAGGCCGTCCTGGCCGAGGGCCACCTCCCGCACGGTCTCCAGGCTGGGCAGGCAGGTAAAGACGATGCCGGCCTGCGAGGCCACCTCCCGGGGGGATGCGGCAGGGTGTCCGCCGGCCTCCAGCAGCGGGGCCATCGCCGCCGGTAACGTGTCGTACAGAACCACGTGATATCCCCGCTCGATCAACCGGCGCGCGATCGGCGCCCCCATTTTTCCGAGCCCGATGAAACCGAGCTTCAAGTCAGAATTCGCGGCACTCATGCTTTACCTCGCGTGCTGTCCGGCGTCACGCCCGCCGGAATGGAGTTGCCGCCGGTCTCACCGAAGACCTGGCGGCGGGTGCGTTTGCCTCGCTCGAACAGTGGCAGATTTTCCAACGGTAGCCTCCCTCCGGTTGTGGTGTGCGCCGCGTGCCGGCATCTGCGTGCACGGCCGCGGCAACACGTAACGTCCATTTAGTCTAACAGCTGTTCAAGTGGTAGTCGAACCATCGCTACGGCCGACCACCAGCCCGCGCAGCGGTCATTTCCGGCGCTTCTTTTCTTCCTCGGCGATGACCTGGTTGGTCATTCTGACTGCTTCCCTCACCGCGAGTACGCCGCCGTATACCGCGACCTGCATCAGCACGGCACGGATTTCTTCCTTGGTGCAGCCGTTACGCAGCGCCCCGCGGGTATGCACTTTTATCTCGTGAGAACACCTGAGCGCAGTGGTCAGAGCGACATTCAGCAGGCTGCGCGTCTTGCGTGACAGAGTGTCGTCAGCCCAGACCGTGCCCCAAACATTCTCGGTCGTCCAGTCACGAATCGGCTGCGAGAATTCGGTTTCACTGGATTGAATCACGTCATCGTACTCCGCTCCAACGACTTCACGGCGGATTTTCTTTCCCGTGTTGTAACGCGTTTCGTCCCTCATTTGCGATTTCCTCTGTCAGGCGCCTTCACCGCCAGACTAGCCGCGTCCGGTTGAATTGACGACAATTCCACAATTCTGCCGGAACGCGGCCACCACCCCCACTCCCGCGGCGGCTCAGGCACGCAGGGGTTGAACCCTGAATCGTAACATCGCAGGGAAGCAAGGCCGAAATCGATGGTCCCGACTGCCGGAAAGCCGCATGGATATTGGCCAGGCCGATTAGGGCAGGACTCGACGCGCCCCGATGCGCGTTTCAGAAGTTATCAGACTGATTGATTGATTCGGCGTTTAGTGGATAATCGTCAGGCGCAGGGAGAACGTCAATCAAGCTTGGGCCGATAACCTGTGAAAAAAGACAGTAAGTCGTTCAGGGTAATTACAACGGGGAGGGTGCTCATGAAGTGGCTCACATGGTCCGGGATCGCGTTCCTGTACAAGAAGCTGCCCTACGACATGCTCAACAGCCAGCTCAAGAAGGTGCTCGCCGATCCCGGTGTTGCGGCCAAGCTCAACTCCCTGACGCTTGAGCCGATGCATATGACGCCGGACGAGTTTGCGCAGCGCCTGAAGGCCGATTACGAGAGATACGGCAAACTCATAACGGCAGCCGCCACCAAGGCGAACTGATCTATATTGCGCGTGCCAGATTTTGCTGGTAACGGCGCTGTTAATGTAAATAACATTTTGTGAAGGGAGGATCACCGTCGTGCCTAAGATGACCGGTTCGAAGCTGTTTGCGGAAATGATGCGCGGGTATGGTGTTACGCATGTGTTCTTCGTGCCCACGATCCTGATGAAGGCCCTGGGGGAAATGGAAAGCCTGGGCGTCAAAAGAATCATGACTCATGGGGAAAAAGCTGCGGCTTATATGGCCGATGGTTATGCGCGGGCGAGCGGCAGGCCGGGCGTGTGCCTCGCGCAGCAGATCGGCGCGTCAAATCTTTGCGCGGGTCTCAAGGACGCCTTTCTGGCGCGCGCGCCGCTGCTGGCGATCACCGGGGGTTCCACGATTGCGTCGCGTTACCGGTACGCGTATCAGGAAATTGAGGATTTTTCCCAGTTCGATGCAGTGACGAAATTTAATGCGCAGGTCGATGACGTCACGCGCCTGCCGGATTTGCTGCGTCAGGCGTTTCGCATGGCGACCTCCGGTTGCCCGGGACCGGTGCATCTGCGATTGCGCAACAAGCAGGGGGACCTCCCGCCGGAGGAGATGGATTTTCAGCTTCTTATCGAAGCGCAGTTCGGCAAGCTGCCGCCTTTCCGGCCCGAGCCCGAGATGCAGCGGGTACGGGATGCTGCCGCGCTGCTCGCCAAGGCGCAAAGACCCATCATCGTGGCGGGAGGTGGGGTCGTCGCGTCCCAGGCGCAAGCCGAACTCGTGCAACTCGCCGAGAAGCTGCAAATCCCCGTTGCGACATCGCTCAACGGCAAAGGAACCATCCTCGATAGACACCCATTGTCGGCGGGTCTGGTCGGCACCTACTCTCGCACTTGCGCCAACCGTGCGGTATCAGAAGCCGACCTGGTGTTTTTCATCGGGAGCCCCGGCGGCGGACATGTGACCGCCGATTGGAAAATCCCGGCGCAGGGTATTACGGTCATTCAAATCGATATCGACCCCGCGGAATTGGGCAGGAACTATCCGAACGCCGTGTCGGTACTGGGTGACGCCAAGGTCACGTTGCAGCGGCTGATCGAGACGGTTCAACGCAAAGCACCGGATGCCGCCAAAACATGGACGGGCCGCGTCACACAATTGGTTGATGAATGGCGAACGGAAGCCGACCGCATGCGCAAATCCGACGCCATACCGGTGCGCCCCGAGCGTATCTGCGGCGAGATATCCGAAGCGCTGCCGCCGAACGGTGTGTTGGTTTCGGACACGGGACATGCGGGAATGTGGACCGGCGGCATGGTCGATATGACGCACGCGGGACAGCGGTATATCCGGTGCGCGGGATCATTGGGTTGGGGTTTTCCGGGATCGCTTGGCGTCAAATGCGCGCTGCCTGAGCGCCCCGTCATATGCTTCACCGGCGACGGCGGCATGTACTATCACCTTGCCGAGTTGGAAACCGCCGCGCGCTACGGCATCAACGTCGTTGTCATAGTGAATAACAATAGCGGGCTCAACCAGGAAATACCGCTGGTCGATGCGATCTATGGGGGAGGCAGCACGCAGGGCGATGATATCTGGCGTTTTCAGAAGAACGCGAATTTCGCAAAAACGGCGGAATCGCTCGGCTGCGCCGGCATTCGCGTCGAGAAGCCCGGCGAGTTCAAGGATGCGCTGCGCCGTGCGCTTGGCATGCACAAACCCGTGGTGATCGAGGTCATGAGCGACGAGCAGGCGTTGGCCCCCACGGCTTGGACTCCCAAAGCACGCTAGGGTCGCATGCCGGGCATCCGTTATTCTGGCTTGATGCCGGCAGCTTTGATCAGCCCGCATATGGACAAACACCTTCCGTATGATCGCTTGCGCGATTTCGCGCACGTCGCGATTTACTTGCTGCGGATCGTCGGCGAATTTTGTAAACTAGTGCGTCCCGTCATTGACAAGTCAGCTTGCCGGCGGGACACTACACAAGCACTTAGGCAGGGGCAGGCGTTCGCAAACACACCAATGAGGAGAGTCGGATGAAGCCATTAATAATTGCAGCAGGCGTCGTGACAGTGGGAGTTTTGGCAGGGTGCGCCACGACGGGCAGCCCGGAGCAGATCTCTTGTCTGCAGCCTAACCGGCGCGTCGTGGTTGAGATCGGCGGAATCAAGATCAAACCGCCTGCCAAGGCGAAGCCGGGCGCGAAACCCGGCAAGCCGGGGCGTCAGTCGGTCATGCTCAAGGCGCTTGCCCAGGGCGACAGCGCCTTCGATTTCAAGGGTGCGGTGCTCAAGGACGGCGGTCAAAAAGAGCTCGACAAGCTCGTGAATACGGTCGCGAAAGGTGCCGGCCGTGACAAGCGCCCGACCAACGTCGGCTCGGTGGTCATCACCGGTCACAGCGATCGATTCGAGTCGGACGCGGGAGACAACAGCCTGTCCGAAAGTCGCGCGAAAGCGGTCATGGCGTATCTCGTGAGCAAGGGCGTCGACTCTAAGCTGATATTCTGGGAAGGAAAAGGGTCGAAAGAACCGGTGCCTGTGACGAAGTTCTGCGAATCTTGATCCCGCCCGGCACGGTCGAGAAGCACCGAACCGCTGCCGGCGAACATGAGCTTGACCAATCGTAAAACACCCCGCGTTCGCGGGGTGTTTCATTTCATTAAAGCAGCCGGCGACGGGAGGAGGAACATGAAGACATGGTCAACAAGTTCTGCGCGGCTGTTGTTGGTCGCGCCGCTGGTTTTGGCGGTGGCGCCGCTGGCAGCATCGGCAGCGGATGACTATCCCAATCGGGTGATACGCATCATCGCGCCGACTGCGCCCGGCGGCGGCAGCACGGTCAGCGCCCGCCTGATCGCGGAAGAAATGGCCAAGCGCGCCGGCCGGCAAGTGGCCGTGGTGGAGAACCGGCCCGGCGCGGGGACGAGAATCGGCAGCGAAATCGTCGCCAAGGCACGCCCTGACGGTTACACGCTGCTGATGACTCCAAGCACGATCGCAACCAACCCGACCGGCTTTAAGAATATGCCTTATGACGGATTGCGCGACTTCGCCCCCATTACGCAAGTCCTGTCGGTGCCCAATCTGATCGTTGTGCACCCCTCGTTGCCGGCGAAATCGCTGAAGGCGTTCATCGCGCTGGCGAAAGCGCGGCCCGGCGAGATCCTGTATGCATCGGCGGGATATGCCACCAACCCTCATCTGACGTTGGAGTTGCTGATGAGCATGGCGCAGATCCGCATGACCCACGTCGCCTATCAGGGCGGCGCCCCGAGCATCATCGCCCTTCTGGGGGGTGAGGTCGCGATCACGGCCTCGAGCAGCATGTCTTTGCTCATTCCCCACCTGCGTGCCGGCAGATTGCGCGCGCTCGGAGTCACGAGCGCAGCCCGCAGCCCGGCGCTGCCCGATGTTCCGACGATTGTCGAGGCGGGCCTGCCGGGCTACGAGGCGATCCAGTGGGCGGGCCTGGTGGCCCCGGCCGGAACGCCCCGCGCCATCATCGAAAAGCTGCACAGGGAGGTGGTCTCTATTCTGCACACGCCGGAGGCCGCAAAATTTTTTGCCAAGCTTGGCAATGACGTGACCACGAGCGCCTCGCCCGAGGAGTTTTTCGCTTTCATCAAGGCGGAAACCGTGAAATGGGCGGAAGTGGCGAAAACGGCGGGAATTGAGCCGAAGTGACGGATTCCGCGCTTCGCCGCAACGTGCCGTAAGATTTTCCGGGACCGCACAGGACGCTAGTGCGCAACCCGCTTGGCAAGCACGTTCCGGTCGCTTACCGCGTCTATCACCACCGGTTTGTTCAGGCCTAACGCCTTTTTCAGCGAATTCTTCAATTCGCCGGGCGTCTCGGCCCGCATGCCTACGCAGCCGTAGGCTTCCGCGATCTTCGCGAAATTTACCTCGTTGAAGGTCCACATTTCGGTCCACTTCCCGCGTGGCTTGTTGTTGTAGGCCACTTTGTTGAGGGTGATCTCCTGATTGAGCGAACTGTTGTTATTGACCACCACCACGAGGTTGATGCCACAGCGCGCTGCGGTCTCGAGTTCGGCGATGTGATAATGGAATCCACCGTCACCGGTGAAACATACCACCGGCTGATCCGGCAGCGCGCACTTCACGCCCAGCGCGCCGGGAAATCCCCAGCCCAGTGAACCTGCACACCGGAAGTAGCGCTGCGTAGCGTGCTCGAGTTCTATCATGGTGCCGGTCCAGATGCCGGAATGCCCGGTGTCCGATACCACCACGCCATTGGGCGGCAGCGCCTGCGAAATTTCGCGGCAAATTCGTTCCGGGCGCATGGGCATCGCATCCGAAGTAAGATTAGGCTCTTCATCGGCGCGCCACGCGCTCACCAATTGCGCGACGCGACCCGTCCACGCTTGCGCGGCTTCAGGCGATTTGCGCTGCGCCGCTTCTATCATTTTTCGCAGTGCGGCCCTGGCGTCTCCCATGATGGACACCGCGTTTGGATAATTGCGCCCCAATTCGGCGGGATCGATGTCAAGCTGGATCACCGGCGTGCCCGCGGCCGGGAAGTGCCAATTGTGCGTGACCTGTCCGCCCGCATGGCTGCCGATGAAAAACACCAGATCGGCTTCGCGCAGCGTATTGTTGGCGCACGAGCGCGAGTAGCTTCCCGACACGCCGACCGCCAGGGGATGATGGTCCGGTATCGTCGCCTTCGCATTCAGGGACGTAACCACCGGTATCTGCAGCTTCTCCGCCAGTTCCACCACTTCGCGTTCGGCGCCGGAGCGTACGACACCGCCGCCGGCGACGATGACCGGCCTTTGCGCCTTGGCCAGCGCGGCCAGCGCATTGCGCACCCGCTGCATGTCGGGCTCCGGCCGGAACGCAGGCACGCGGGTGAATTCCTGCTCGATCAGCGCGACGAGATCGGCTTCCTGCTCGGCCAAATGGGCGCCGCGGCTTTGAATCTGCAGGTGCACCGGACCGGGGGCACCCGAAGTCGCTTCGCGAAACATCTGGCGCAGCATGTCGGGCAGCCGGGCGACGGTATCGATACTGGCATTGAATTTAGTGACCGGATCAAACTGCGAGAAATCCTCCACCTCCTGATAGGCATGACGGTAACGCCAGTCGGGAAGCGGCCCGCCGGTGACGGCGACGATCGGCGAGCCCGCCATGTAACCGTCGCGCAGGCCCGCAGCCAGGTTGGACGCGCCGATCGCCTGCGCCATGCACACCCCGGGCTTGCCGCTCGCGCGCGCATAGCCGTCAGCCATGTAGGCCGCGGCTTTTTCGCCATGCGTGAGCACTCTTTTGATGGGCATGTCCTCCATCTCGGCGAGTGACTTCGCGAGAACGGCGGGCACGAAGAAAATATGTGAAACGCCGTAGCCCTGCATCATTTCCGCAAACAATCGCGCTCCAGTCATCTTTGGCATGTGACTCTCCGATCGTGAATTATGACGGACGCAATGCAGATGACTGCGCCGCGAATAATTCTAGGTCAATTCACGGCTTTGTGCCAATTGCAGCCGCCAGATCGCCTGCAAGTCGGAAACGATGCAATTTGCCGTGCTACGATATGGCCCGCGCGCTTTCGACTATCGATTGCAAAGCAAGCGGCCCCTGATTGAAACGTCGCCATGTTAAAGCCATTGGATGTCCTGAAACTGTATTCCGATCACGATTACACGCTTGGCGGTGTATTTGACAGCCGGGCAGCGGTGGCCGGTGACCGCCCATTTGTGATTTTCAAGGGAAGATCGTGGTCATACCCCGAATTCAGGCAGGCGTCTGACGCCACGGCACGCATACTTGCGGCGCGCGGCATCAAGACGGGTGACAGGGTCGGAGTCATCGCACGCAACGACGTCGGTCACCTGCTTCTGCTGTTCGCCTGTGCGCGCCTCGGCGCGATCATGGTGCCCACGAATCCGGAGTACGGCGTGAATGAGGCGCGCTATGTGCTGAGCCATGCAGGTGTATCAGCCGTTGCCTGCGGCTCTGAACTATTGTCGGTGGTGCGCGAAGCGTGCAAGGACATCCATCCTGTTCCATGGTTCATGCTGTTCGACGGGAGCGTGGCCGGCGCGCCCAATCTGCTTGATCTTATCGCGGATGCGCCTGATGGTGCGTTGCCTGCGGGGCAGGCTGCCGATGCTACGTGCGTCATCATCTACACTTCGGGTTCGACCGGATTTCCCAAGGGCGCCATGCACAGCCAGCGCAATTTCGTCACTGCCGGCGAGGCCAATGTGGCGCGTCTCTGGTTGCAGCCGGAAGACCGCCTGCTTACCATGCTGCCCCTGTTTCATGTTAACGCGCTGTTCTATTCGCTCGCGGGCACGCTTGCTGCGGGTGCAGCGATCGTCGTAATAGAGAAATTTTCCGCCAGCACATTCTGGGAAACGGCGGCGGAAACCGGCGCCACCCGCGTGAATTTCATCGATACCGTTGGCCGTATCCTGATGGCGCGGCCGCGCAGCGAATTCCGGCGTGAACATCGGATCAATACGGTTTACGGCGCCCGGCCGGAGGTACAGGAATGCTTCCGCAACGATTTCGGAATTCCCAATCTCATCAATGGTTTCGGCATGACCGAAATCCCCGGGGTTCATTGCAATCCGTTCGAGGGACCCCAAAAGGCGAACAGTCTGGGGCCGGTCGGACGTCATCCTGATCCAGCGCGGCCCTGGGCGCAGTGCCGGCTCGTTGATGACAGCGGCAACGACGTCGGCACTGATGAAACCGGTGAGTTATGGGTTAAACATCCAATCGCAATGCAGGGCTACTTCCGCGATCCCGAGCAGACGCGCGCGGCATTCCGTGACGGATGGTTTATGACCGGTGACCTGATGCGGCGCGATGCGGACGGGCACTATTACTTCGTTACCCGAAAGAAAGATATCATCCGCCGCCGCGGCGAAAATATCGCGGGCCTCGAAATCGACCGTACCATAGGGTCGCATCCGGGCGTGGCTGAAGTGGCTGCGGTGGGAGTTCCATCCGAACTGGGTGATGAGGAGATTCTCGCGGCAGTCGTGACGAAGGCGGGCGCCGTGGTCAGTGCTCAGGATATAGCGAAATGGTGCGCGGAGCGGCTTGCGGCGATGAAAGTTCCGCGTTTCGTTCTGTTCCTGGATGAACTGCCTCACACCGCGACGCACAAGATTGCGAAACACATTTTGAAATCCGACCAGACGCTCAAGTCCCGCGCCGTGGATCTGCAGGCAGCGCCGTAGCCGGGAGGAAATACTCCGTCGGCGGCGGGCACATGCGTGTGGGAGGTGAGGTTGACAAGGTCTTCGCAGCCCTGCACAGTGTCCCAGTGCAGGATTCCGCGTCGCGCGTTGCGAGCCGGAAGCTTTCCCCAAGAATGTGGAGCGAGAAAAATCCGTGAAGGCTTTCCTCTGGAATCAACATTTCATCACAGGAATTGAGCGCGTCGACGAGCAGCATCATCGACTGGTCGATCTGATCAATCGGCTCGGAGAGTCCCTGATTGCGGAGAACGCGACCGGCGGCGCGGCATTGCGGTCCGTGTTCGATGAGGTTGCCGAATACGCCAAGTATCACTTTGCGGAAGAAGAGCGCCTCCAGCTGGAGGCTGGCCTTCCGTCTGCGTATCGGGACCGGCATCATCAGCATCATGCTCAATTCGTCGAGCAATTGTCATCGATGTGGAACTCCCGGGGTACGATGTCGAATGCCGGCGACGTTCTGCACGGTTTCCTTTGCTCTTGGCTCGCGTTTCACATCCTCGGCGAAGATCGGGAAATGGCGCGGCAGATGGCGCTCCTACGCGCGGCCGAGTCGTCTGATAAGACCCTGGACATTGCCTCGCAGCCCTTGGACAACGGCACTGCCGCCCTGTTGGCAGCGTTGCGCGGCCTGTATCACGTGCTATCCGAGCAGAATCGCGACCTGGCCACGGCGAATCAGCGCCTCGAGGAGCGCGTTGCCGACCGCACCGCGGAACTGGCGCGCGCCAATCGGACGCTGACTGAATTCAACCTCCGGCTCGAGGTGCTTTCCAATACCGATAGCTTGCTTGGCATTGCGAACCGCCGCTATTTCGATCACAGGCTGGCGGCGGAGTGGAGCCGTGCCGTGCGAGAATCGCAAGCCGTGTCGATTCTGATGATCGATGTCGACCACTTCAAGCATTACAACGACGCCTACGGACACCAGGCCGGGGACCTTTGCCTGCAATCGATCACGCAGGCCGCGCTGTCGGCGATCAGACGGCCGACGGACCTGCTGGCCCGTTATGGCGGCGAGGAACCGGTGGTGCTGTTGCCGAATACCGATCTGAACGGCGCCGCAGGGATGGCGCAGGACATTCGCAAGGCGGTCTCGAACCGGCATATCCCGCATGCCGGTTTGCCGGTCGCCGGAGAGGTCACGGTGAGCATCGGTGTTGCGACGATAATGCCGGATCAGGCGACTGGATCCGCAGCACTGCTGGCTGCAGCCGACAAAGCCTTGTACGCGGCGAAGGACGGCGGCCGCAACCGCGTGTGCTTCGGATAGCGGGGCTATCGCGCGAAGGTGCGGAAGTCAACATCGTCATCGCGCTCGATTTGCGTGACCAGGTTCACTTCCCAGGTGAGATAGTCCTTCATTGCCTCTTCGATCTTGTCGGCGCGGTCGTAGGGCCGGTACCTGACATCATCCGTGGCATCGGCAAGATGGGTCATGCCGGTCTCGACTGGCAAACCGGCAGCGCGCCACGAATTGGTGCCGCCTCGCAGCACTTTGATCGGGGTTTGCGTCAGCTGCGCTGCTTCCCGTGCCGCGAGTCGCGCAATGATGCCGTCGGGGGATGCCAGCACCAGTAATTTCGACCGCGGGATTTTCTTGAGGTTGTCCGCGAGATTGGCGCGGATTGCGAACCATGCGCCGGGAATGTGGCTGTCGCGGTAGCGCAGGCTGGTGTCGAAATCGATTACGGTTGCGTTGCCGGCGTCCAGCTCGCGTTTGAGTTCACGTGCGGCGATGTCGCTGCACTTGACCTGATCGAGTCCGAGTACTTCCGGGCTGGAATGGCCTGCAAGCAACGGCCCCGATTTGAGCGCGTCCTTGACGACATAGACGTCCTGCCAGCCCATCTGGATCAGCCATGACGCGGTCATGGTCGCACGCACGCCGTCATCGTCGATCAGCGCGATGCGTGCGTTACGCGTTGCGGCAAACGCATCGGTGGTCTGCACTAGTTGGCCGCCCGGAGCGCTTACCGTGCTGTGCAAGTGGCCGGCCGCATATTCCTCCGGGCTGCGCACGTCGAACAGATAAAGCGTGCGGCGCTCCATTTCCTGCGCGAATCCGGCAACGGTTGCGACATCGATGGTGCGCACACCGAAGCGCTTGGCGACACGAGCCGCAGCCCGCTTCGCTTTCGCCAGACCGGCTTGCGTCGGTTGCGAGGGGAGCAGATTCTGCCCGCGAGCCAGCTCGAAGCCGGCGAGGTGCCAGCCCATGGTGCCGTCTTTGAGCGCGACCACGCGGTTGGGAATGCCGGCGTTGATCAACGACTGGGCGCCGATGATGCTGCGCGTACGGCCGGCGCAGTTGACGACGATCAACGCATCCGGTGTTCGAACGATGTCGTGCACGCGGTAGACAAGTTCGGCGCCCGGGCAGTCGATGCCGCCCGGTATGCTCATGTTGCGATATTCAGCGAGAGGCCGGCTGTCGAGGATCACCACTTTTTCGCCGGCTTCGAGCCTGGTCTTGACGTCCTGCGCTGCCATGCGCGGCGTGTTTTCCGCGTGCTCGACGAATTCGCCGAACGCCTTGCTCGGCACGTTGACGCCGCTGTAAATCTCATAGCCTAGTGCCGCCCACGCATCAACGCCGCCCGCGAGCACCATCACCGCGAGATAGCCGTGCTGCGCGAGTTTATCGGCCGCGCGCTGCGCGAGCCCTTCGCCGCCATCGCAGATCACGATGCGGGTCGAACGCCGTGGCACCAGCAACGGCACGCGCATTTCAAGCCGCGACAGGGGGACCGACGCCGCGAGCAGCAAATGGCGTTTGGCGAAGATGCCTTCTTCCCGCACGTCGAGCACTGCGATTTCAGCCCCGTCGTGCAGCATGGATTTCAGCTGCTGCGCGCTGATGCCGCCGGCCGCTGCGTCGTGGCGCTCGAAGCCCTCACGATTCATCCCGACCGCCGCGGTCAGGACTTCTTGGCGGCGAGTCCCCCAAGAAGCGCGGCCGTTGGCCGTCGTCCCGGCTTGATGTGGGCGCGGGCGTGGCTAGCGTGACCGGTGGTGGGGGCAGA
>Ga0326597_10006912_pt1 | contig 15471 bp, 14 predicted proteins | sample RVTome_12_FD_203789 | JGI IMG/M metagenome (GOLD analysis project Ga0326597, IMG submission 203789) | Soil microbial communities from uranium-contaminated site in the Upper Colorado River Basin, Wyoming, United States - RVT100D185 | ecosystem: Environmental > Terrestrial > Soil > Contaminated >...
AGATCGGTCAGCGGCCCCGCGACGAAGAGGTCCTCCTGCCAGCGTTCCTGTCGTCCGATCATGCGTTCGCCTCCATGCGAAAGACGCATGTATCATCGTGCAGGCTGGAGGTTTTTCAACAGGCCCATGGGCACCTTTTATCTACCTTAACAACGTTTCCGGACCATTCCGGAGCAGCTTGGATTCTGCCTTCATAGAGTTGACGCCCCGTTCAATTGGTATTTCCGGCTTGGTGAGCGCCTCTGCTGGTGGGTTCTTTGTGTGGGAATCGTAAAGTCCATCGAACGAATCACGATTCCCGAAGGCGGGTTGAAAGGCCAAAGTTCACATGTCGCTTGCATCCACGAACATGAACGCCTCATGGTCCAACGGCCGCGGCACCCGCCGGGGCGATGTGGTCCGGATCGCGCTTTATTCCCACGACACTCAGGGGCTCGGGCATGTTCGCCGCAACCTGCTGATCGCCAGCGCCCTTGCGAAGCGCGGCCTCAATCCCATCGTCCTTCTGCTCTCCGGAGTGCACGAAGCGGCGGCGTTCGAGATGCCCGCCGGTGTGGATTGCATCACGCTGCCCTCGCTGGGCAAAGATGACAGCGGCGTCTATTTCCCCCGCTCGCTGGGTGTGGGCATGAAGGACCTGATCGGATTACGCCGGCGGACGCTGGGGGCCGCCTTGCGATCCTTCCAGCCGGACCTTTTCATCGTCGACAAGGTTCCCGGCGGAGCGTTTCAGGAACTGCTGCCCGCCCTGCGCACCGTGCGGGCCCGCAAGAGCGCGCGCATCGTGCTCGGCTGGCGCGAGATTCTCGACGATGCTGAAGAAGTCGAGCGAGAATCGCATCAGCAGGGCTGGGAAAAGACGATTCGCGATTACTATGACCGCATCTGGGTGTACGGCGACCGGGAGGTCTTCGATCCGGTGGCGGAATACAACCTCGCGCCCGACATCGCCGCGAAAGTGCGTTTCACGGGATATCTGAATCCCCTGGCGGCGGGAGGCGATGCGATTGATGAGCCGGCCGCGGACCTCATGCTGCCGCCGGGGCGGCTGGCGCTGTGCGTGGTGGGCGGCGGCCGCGATGGTGTGCCGCTGGCGGAGGCGTTCATCCGGGCCCCGATGCCGGCGTCGACCAACGGCGTGGTGATCACGGGGCCGCTCATGCCTGCGGCCGATCGGGCCCGCTTGCGCCTGCTGGCGGCGGGGCGCAGCCGGCTGCGCGTGCTGGAATTCGTCACCAATCCGCTGCCCTATCTGCGGCAGGCGGACTGCGTGATCTCGATGGCCGGCTACAACACCATGTGCGAAGTTCTGGCGATGAAGAAGAAGGCGCTGATCGTGCCGCGCACGCGGCCGCGCCTCGAGCAGCTCATCCGCGCGCGGCGCTTCGCGGAATTGGGCGTGGTGGACATGCTGCATCCCGATGATCTCACGCCCGCGGCTCTCGCGGAGTGGATCGACCGCTCCGGGGAATCGCGTCCGGTGGATGCCGGCATCGACCTCGGCGGGTACCAGCGGCTGCCACTGCTCCTCGACGAAGTCCTGTCGGCGGGCGCGGCGCCGTGTCGCGAGCGCATCCGGATTGCGAGCTGAATATGCGCATCGGCTATGTGCTCAAGATGTATCCGCGCCTCTCGGAGACATTTATTGTCAATGAGATCCTCGCCCACGAGCGCGCGGGACTGTCGATCGACATCTTCTCCCTGCGGCCGCCGGTGGATGGCCGGTTCCACGAGATGCTCGGGCGCGTGAACGCGGAGGTGACGTGGCTGCCCTCGCTGCGCATCCGCGGCTCGGAACTGTGGGATGCGCTGCGGCCGGCGGCCCGCGAGTTTCCGCGGCTGTGGGACATCATGACCAGCGATGAGCCGATCGAAACGGGGGATCTTTATCAGTCGCTGATCATCGCGCGCGAGGTTCGCAATCGCGGCCTGACGCATCTGCACGCACACTTCGCATCCTCCGCGACGACGGTGGCGCGCCTGGCGGCCAAGCTCGCCGATGTCACCTACTCCTTCACCGCTCATGCCAAGGACATCTTTCACGAAAGCGTCATCGACGACGACCTGCGGCGAAAGCTCGAGGATGCCAGCGCCGTTGTCACAGTGAGTGATTTCAACTTTGACTACCTTCGTGACCGTTTCGGATCCGCGGCGAGCGGCGTGCAACGAATCTACAACGGGCTGCAGGTCGGAGCGCTGCCGTTCTCCGAACCCATCGACCGGCCGCGCCGCATCATCAGCGTGGGGCGGCTGATCGAGAAGAAGGGGTTCGAATACCTGATCGACGCCTGCGCCCTGCTGGCGCAGAGTGGCTGTGAGTTCCTTTGCGACATCATCGGCGATGGCGAGCGCTATGCGGAGCTGGGGACACGGATCGAGCGGCATGCGCTGAGCGGCCGCGTGCGGTTGCTGGGCGCCATGCCGCAGGAAGAGGTGCTGGCCGCCCTGCGCGAAAGTGCGGTGTTCGCGGCCCCGTGCGTGATCGGCGCGGATGGCAACCGCGACGGTCTGCCTACGGTCCTGCTCGAGGCCATGGCCGTGGGAACGCCCTGCGTCTCGACTGACGTGACCGGCATTCCCGAGGCCATCATCGACGGCGAGACCGGCGACATCGTTCCACAGCACGATGCAGCAAACCTGGCAAAAGCCATTGAGCGGCTGTTGAACGATCCGCCACGGGGGCGGCGATACGCCGTGAACGCCAGGCGGCTGGTCGAAGAGCGTTTTGACATTGATCGCAATACCGCACAGATGCGCCAACTGTTCGGCGGCGCCGCACCCGTTCCTGCCGGCGCCGAGCTCGTCGAGGTGGGCGGGTGAGGCGACTGGCCTACATCTCCGCTGATCCCGGCGTTCCTGTCTTCGGCCGCAAGGGGGCATCGGTGCACGTGCAGGAAGTGATTCGCGCGTTGCGCAGGCAGGGCGTGGATGTCATTCTCTTCACGGCCAGCCTTGGGGGCGAAGCGCCTGCCGATTTGTCTGATCTTCATGTGATCCTGCTGCCTGATGTGGCTGGCGCGGATTCCGCGCAGCGCGAGCGGAACGCATTGGGCCAGAACCCGGTGCTGGCGCGCCTGCTCGAGGAACACGGTCCCTTCGATGCACTCTATGAACGACATTCGCTGTGGTCATTCGCGGGACTTGAATGGGCCCGGTGCGGCGGGGTGCCGGCACTGCTCGAAGTGAACGCTCCGCTCCTGCTCGAACAGGCGAAGTACCGTTCGCTGCACGATGCCGACTCCGCCCGCGACGCGGTGGCCCGCGCCTATGCCGCGGCCGACGCGATTCTCGCGGTCTCGGAGCAGGTGGCCGACCACCTTCGATCATTCGATGACGGTCTGGCGAACAAGATCCACATCGTGCCCAACGGAGTCGACCCGTCAAAATTCTTTCGGGATAGAGAGCCCCGTGATACGCCTTTCACGATCGGCTTCGTCGGCACACTCAAGCCGTGGCATGGTGTTGATCTGCTCCTGCGGGCATTCGCACGCGTGCATGGGGCGCATTCCGATGTTCGACTCCTCATCGTGGGAGATGGGCCGGAGCGCGAGACGCTGGAGTCGATGGTGCGCGATCTGGGCCTGCACAGCGCGGTCGAGTTCACGGGCGCTGTCGACCCGGCAGATGTTCCGCAGCACCTGGCGAGGATGGATGTTGCGGTGGCGCCCTATCCCGACTTGAGCGACTTTTACTTCTCACCCCTCAAGATGTATGAGTACATGGCGGCGGAATGCGCCATCGTCGCCAGCGCCATCGGGCAGATTACCGATGTGCTCGAGGATGGCGAAAACGCACTCCTTTATCCGCCGGGTGATATCGATGCCTTGGCGCAGGCGATCGAGCGCCTGCGCGGCGATGCGCCCCTGAGGCGTCGGCTGACAGCCGCGGCCCGGCACGCGGTTCTCGAATCTCACACGTGGGATGCCGTTGCCCAGCGTATCCTAGAGCTTGTGGACGACGCCTCACGAAGATCCCAATCGCGTGAGGCGCGAAAGCTGCGGATGGTGCACTGACGATGGCACGGCCGACGGACATGACCAAGGCGATGCCGATCCTGAGGCGGCTGCTGGTGCGCCTATCACCCCAGTTGCGCCCCCAGCGCGCTCTGATCGCGGGATCGACGGTCGCGCTCTTTCTCGAGATCGCCTTTCGTTTGCTCGAACCCTGGCCGCTCAAGCTGGTCTTTGATCGCGTGATTCCCGCGAGTCCCGGTGCGCCCGCGGGCGAACTCCCGCTCGTCGAGGGCTGGAGCGGTTCGACACTGCTCCTCGTCTCCGCGGCACTCGTGATCGCCTTCGCACTCTTGCGGTCGTTCTTCGCCTACTGGAGCACCATCGGCTTCGCCATTGCGGGCAATCGCGTGCTGACGGCGGCGCGGAGCGAACTCTTTTCGCACATGCAGCGGCTGTCGCTGTTGTTCCATTCCAAGGCGAAGACGGGCGACCTCTTGACGCGAGTGATGTCCGACATCGGCCGCTTGCAGGAGATCACCGTCACCGCGCTGGTGCCCATGCTCGCCAACCTGCTGATGCTGCTGGCCATGCTGGGTGTGATGGCGTGGATGAACCCGGAACTGGCCCTGATCGCCCTCCTGATCCTGCCGCTTTTCTACCTGACGACGCAGCGGCTGGGACGGCGGATTCACCACGCGGCTCGCAAGCAGCGCGAGCAGGAAGGCCGCATGGGGTCCACCGCCGCGGAGGCGATCAGCGCCATCCGCGTCGTTCAGGCCCTGTCGCTCGAAAAGGTGCACGAGAAGTCCTTTGCGCAGGACAACGTCGCATCGCTCAAAGAAGGCGTGAAGGCCAAGCGGCTTTCGGCCCGGCTGGAACGATCGGTTGATGTGCTGATCGCCATCGCGACCGCGCTTATTCTCTGGCGGGGAGCTCGGCTGGTGATGGAGGGCCTGATCACCGCGGGCGACCTGATCGTGTTCCTCGCCTACCTCAAGAGCGCGTTCAAGCCCATGCGCGACGTGGCGAAGTACACCGCCCGCATCGCCAAGGGAGCGGCGTGCGCGGAGCGCATCCTCGAAGTGCTCGATACCACGCCCGCAATCCGTAATTTTCCGGGAGCTGTCGAAGCTCCGCAGTCGATCGAAACGCTGCGCTTCGACAACGTGTCATTTTCGTATGAGCCCGGTACCCGCGCTCTCGACCATGTCTCGATCGCAGCCCGAAAGGGCGATGTGATCGCCCTGGTCGGGCCTTCAGGCGCGGGGAAGACCACGATCATCAATCTCCTGCTGCGGCTGTACGATCCGACTTCGGGCTGCGTTTTGCTCGACGGGCGCGAATACACAAACTTCACAGTCGAATCGCTGCGCAGCCGGATCGCGATCGTCCCGCAGGAGAACATTCTCTTCGGCGTCAGCGTGCGCGAGAACATCGCCTTCGGCCGCACGGGCGCGACGGAAGAGGAGATCATCGCCGCCGCAAAGCTGGCCCGGGCTCACGAGTTCATCATGCAACTCCCGCAGGGATACGACACCATTCTCGGCGAGCGCGGTGACACGCTGTCGGGCGGGCAGCGGCAGCGGATCGCCATCGCGCGGGCCGCCGTGCGCGGGGCCACTGTGCTCGTGCTCGACGAGCCCACGGCGTCGCTCGATCCCGAGAACGCCCGGCTGGTGCGTGAGGCCCTGCGCGATCTGCGGCGCGACCGCATCACCTTCATCATTGCCCACGACTTTTCCACCACGCGCGAAGCGGGTCGCATCATCGTCCTCGATGGCGGCCACATCGTTGAAGAGGGTGTCCACGATGATCTCGTGGCCAAGCGCGGTCGATACGCTGCGCTGTATGGTTCGCACCAGCGCGGGCGGCAGGATGATCCTGCATGGGAGGAGTCGCATGCTGTCGCCTGATGATGCCATTCTTGCCCGCGGCGATGATGCCCTCCACGGGCTTTCGACGATTCTGAGCGAACAGTCGATGACGGAGATCGTGCGCGGTCTCGCGTGCCAGTGTGAAATCACCGGACTGACGGCGAATTACGTGCGCTACAAGCCCGGCACCAGTTGTCTGGTCGGCTTCGCCGCCCATGTCGAGGGCGGAACGGTGCCGGTCTATGCGCGAACCCATGCCACGCACTCCAGGGTCAAGCTCGCCAAGGCGGTGACCCGCGAAGGCCTGCCGGGGCCGCTCGGCTTCGGTGCGGCCGCAGTGCGAGGTCCGGCCCTGGCGGTGTACGAGATTCCCAACGATCATGAGCTCCGCGGGCTGCCGCGCCTGCTGCGCGCCGAGCCGTGCCGACTGCGGCTGGCCGACGTCACCTTCGGCGAGCACGCGGTTTCGGATTCCCTCGTCACCACGCTGCGCTACAAGCCCGAGCGCCGCTTTGTGTCCCGGCTGGATTCGTCCGGCAGGCGCGCGGTCCTCAAGGTGTATACGGAAGAAGACTTTGCGGCGACCCGTGACCGCAGCAAGCGGTTTCGCAGCCAGGGCGCGCTTGTGGTCGTTGAAGCCATCGGTCGCCGCGAACGCCACAACGCCCTTCTCTTCCCGTGGATCGAAGGCGAGTCGCTGCTCGCGATGGCGGCGCGGAATTTCCCGCAGGCGCTCGCCGCAGCCCATCGCATCGGCGAGGCGGTGCAGATTGTTCACGCCCATGAACCTGGTGCGCTGCCGGAGTGTACGAGTGCCACCGTGGATCAGTGGATGCGGGCGACGTGTGATTCGGTCCGCGGCCTCGACCGCGAAGCGAGTGAGCTGGCTGCGGCGGTTGGCGCCGATCTGCGCGCGGGACTTGCGACATTCGACTGGCCCGCAACCGCCTTGCACGGAGATTTCTCCTGCGACCAGATCATCGTGGCGGACGGCGCGGCAGCCATCCTCGACTTCGATCGCGCAGCCCGTGGGCATCCGTTGCTCGACCTCGGGCGTTTCGCGGCATCTCTCGAGTTGGAGACGCTTCACGGGGGCATCAATTCAGTGCGGCGTGATGAGCTCATCGCGGCTTTTGTCGCTGGATACGGCGTGCCGGTCCCGGGAGGCGATTCGACCTTCAACGCGTTCACGGCGGCACATCTGCTGCTCAAGGCCGATGAGCCCTTCCGCCACCGCTGGCAGAACTGGCGCGCGCAGATTCGATCGATTGTCCATCGCGCCGGGGAATTGTGTGGGAGCGGGTGCCTTGCGGGTCGCTGATTTCGCAGCCCTGTCGTTGCCCCGCGCTGAGGCGGCCGCGATGTCCCTTGCGGGTCATTCGCTGGTTCTGCGCCGCGCCTGGCCGCGCAGCGCCGACCATCTCCTCCTCGAATATGTCTCCGATCGCGGCGAGATCGTTCCCGGGCAGTGGACGCGCGATGAAAGAGAATTGGAGCATGCCTGCGCGGTGACGCGCCGCGGGGCATTGCGGCCGGATCGTGTGCGGACTGTCGCAATTGGAACGGCCGATTGGCGCATCCTCCTTCAGGCTGGCGGCGAGGATCGGGTGCTGCACGGACTCGCCCCATTGCTTGAACAGCCGCAGACTGAGTTGATCGTCCACCGCCCGGAGCGGCGGGCCGTCGTCCGTTGCGGCGCGGGAGACTCGACAAGAACCTACGCGAAGTTTCTGCCGCCCAGGAAAGTGGCCGACCTTGTGAGGCGGGAACAACTTCTGCGGGCCGGTGCTGCACGCGGCTTCGACATGCCGCGCTTGCTCGCAGGGAATGTCGAGGCGGGCATGGTGCGGTACAGCTCCGCGCCCGGCACATCGCTGCACGACCTTCTGCCCGATGTTGATGAGGGAACGATGGGCGCAATGGGGGATGCCCTGCGCGGACTGCACGAGATATCTCTCGAAGCAGGATCGATGCCTATACACGGGCCGGCCGAGGAACTTGGTGTGCTTTCGCGCTGGATGCACCATCTTCGCGCCTTCGACCCTCAACACGCGGATCAAATGGAGGAAGAGTTTCAGCGCATCGCGGAAAGGCTGCGCGGGGACAGCGGCGAGTGCGCGACCATCCATCGCGACTTCTACGACAAGCAGGTGTTCATCGATGGCGGGCGAATCACCTTTCTCGATTTTGACACGGTGGCCATGGGCGATCCGGCGCTTGATATCGGAAACATGATCGAGCATCTGGAGCATCGAAGCGCTCCGGCCGCGCTGGCCGCCGCGTTTCTCGATGGTTATGGTCCCGCAGCGAACGCGATGCTGTCGCGCATCGACACCTACCGCCAAGCCGCGCACGTGCGACTGCGCTGCGTGCACGCATTCCGTCCGCCGTTTTCCACGTGATTGAACGGGGGGCGCGAGCCATACTGAGGCGGACACCTCGCCCGTCCCACAAGTCGAAGCGCTCCTTCGGTTTTTGGCGAAAAACTAAAACGCCCTGTGGTATCCCGAGACTCATGCATGGGCGCACGTGAACATGACGGCGGACTTGCCGCGGACCGTGGGATAGCGATCGCTGATGATGGCGCCGATGGTCAGGCCGACGATCGTGTGTCCGACCGGGGTCATGGCGGCGTTTCGCACTTCCACTCCCCGCTGAAGACTTCCGTGGCGGGGCCGGTCATGAAGACATGGTCCGTCTTCGCATCCCAGCGCAGTTGCAGGTCGCCGCCGGGGAGGTGGGCGAGGATGGCGCGATCGGTGAGGCCGGTGAGCACGCCCGCTACGCACACAGCGCATGCGCCGGTGCCGCAGGCCATGGTGAGCCCCGCACCACGCTCCCAGGTGCGCATGCGAATCTCGATTCTCGCAATCACCTGCACGAGGTGAACATTGATCCGGCGCGGGAATGCGGCGTGATGCTCGATCTTCGGGCCGAGGCGATCGAGCTCGAACGCGGCGAGGTCGATGCCGGCAATCTGCGCGTTTTCAGCGTCGAAAAAGACCGCGTGCGGGTTGCCCATGGAAACGAAGGCGCCGATCCAGACATCGGCGCGTCCTGGTCCGGTTTCGACGGCATGGTGCGGCGTGCGCGACCACGAAAGTTCGCGATGCTGGACCGGCTGGAGGGCGAGATCGAGTATCGGAGCGCCCATGTCCACCGTCGCCGTCGCCACGTTTCCAGCATCATCGAGCGCGTAGTCGATCGGGAGAATCCCCGCGCCAGTTTCCACGCGCATAGGCTTTGCTCGCGTCAATGCATGATCGTGGGCATACTTGGCGACACAGCGGATGCCGTTGCCGCACATCTCCGATTCCGAGCCGTCGGCGTTGAACATGCGCATGCGCACATCGGCATTCTTCGCATTCTCGGGGGGCAGGATCAGAATAAGGCCGTCGGATCCGATGCCGCGATGACGGTCGCTCATTGCGATCGCCAATCGCCGCAGCACATCCGCTTCCATCTCGCGCACGCGCGCATCCGCGAACCCATCCAGGTAGATGTAATCGTTCGCGATGCCGTGCATCTTGGTGAAGCGCAGGGTCAATCGTTCATCCTCCGCCATTCTTCCCAGGCGCGACGAAGCTCAGCCCGTGTATCGGTGGGAGTCGGGGGCTGTTGCTGCGACATCATGATGACATCCTGAATGATGAAGGGAAGGAGGACCAGAAGGACGACCGCAACCGCGGCCTTGATCCATTGGACGGTGCGGTCGATGGGCAGTCGCCGCAGCGGCCGCCCTACCAGTGAAACAAGATTCCGCTGCCGCCATCGGATCGATCCGTGCCGCCAGGAGCGGCGTTCCGGGTCCACCGCGTTGAGGGTGCCGACCAACTCCAGAGCGGTCGTCATGGCAGCCGCCGCGTCCGGAGTGATCTCGCTGCCTTCATCTTGCTCGCCGCGGGCCTCGCGCAGGCCGCTGAGATGTTGGACCGCGAAGGCATCTGCCTGCCGCTCGAAGCGGCGGCTGATCCAGCCGAACATGACGAATGCGACGCCGAGGATGGCGAACATCCCCCCGGCATCCATCCACCATGCAGGCGGGCCGTGCAGCCAGTCGCTCGCAATCGCAATCCGCATGGTCCAGTCCGCCACGAAGCTGGGCAGGAGTATGGCGCTCATGAGGGCCGCGATCAGCCACGGAATGTGATGCCTTCGCACGTGGCCGATCTCATGGGCCATCACCGCGTGCACCTGCTCCCTCCGCATCGATTCCAGCAGTGCATCGGTGAGCATGACATACCGCAGCCGGCCGAGGATCCCCATCACCGCGCCGTTGATCATGGCGCCGTCGGTCTCCCACAAGAGGACATCGCGCACGTTCACCTTGTGGTCCCGGCAGATCTGGAGCAGGTCGTCCCGCACCTGTCCCGAGGGCATCGTGCGAAGTTCGAGCACCAGCCGGGCGATCACCGGGGCAACCGCGAAGACGATGACCGCGCCCGCCAGCGTGGCGGCCTCGCTCAGGAGCGCCTCGGTGGGATCGACGCCCGCGCCATCGAACCACAGTTCGACGATCTCGCTCCAGGTCACGATCAGGAGCAGGGGAATCAGGAGGAAGAGAACGTGCAACCGCATTTGCAGCAGCGCGTAGCGCAGCCGCCCCTGCACCGGGCGCAGCGGCACGCCTTCGTCAAGGGCGCGCAGGGCGATCGCGTCGCGCAGCCGCCGGACGATCGGATAGTGAATGATCCATGTGAGCCACAACCCAAGCAGCGGCGGGGTGATGGTGATGATGAGATCGGCGAGGATGACGTCGCCGCCGAAGAAAACCTGCACCCAGCGGTGCCATCCGCACGCCAGGACCGAGCCAGCGTAGGAAATCAGGATGATCCACTGTGCGCCGAGAAGGGCGCGCTCGGCAGCGACGATCCATCTCGCCCCGCGCCGGCGGGCCAGCCTGCTGGCAGCCACGCACACCACCAGCCATTGCCCGAGGAGGGCGAGGAGGATCGGCGCGATGGCAGCGGCCGCCGAAATCTCGGGAGTCAGCCACTCGCGCGGAAAGGCGTCCAGCAGGTAGCCGCGATCCGCCGCGTGCGCGATGCCGACGATGATGATGGCGTAGAGCTGGAACACGAGGAGATTGACGATTGACGATTGAAAATTGACGATTCGCGGTCGGTCGCACACGCATGAGGTGAGCTTCGCAGCTTATGGCCGCGTCATTTCTCCCAGGTCCACGATGATTTCGTCGTGGCGGTAGAAATCGACGTTGAGCGTATCGCGATCGATGAAGGTGAACACCAGGCAGTTGGCCCGAGTGGCGTTGGCGTAACGGCTGTCGCCCAGTCCCGGGCCCGAGTATTGGCCGTTTCGGTATTCCTGCGCGTGGAGGTGGAAGTGGAAGACGGCCGTGTAACCGGCGTCAAACATCTCCTGGGTGGCGTTGAATTCGCGGTCGTGCCGGCGGATGCGCGGCTGAAACTCCAACACTTCAAAACGGTTTCGTTCGTCGAGGTCGATCACGCCGCCGTATTCGGTCGATTCATCCACCCGGTCGCGCTCGGCGTAATCAAAGAGGTGCGATGCGACCTCGGGGACTCGAATCGAGCGCACCACCATCAGCATGCCGGCGAGATCGCCCCATGTCAGTTCATCGCGATGCTCCGCGAGTGATGAGCGCACGCTGGCTGCGAAGCCCGAGGCATCCACGCCGGAATGATGATGCTTCTGCGAGCGCACGTGAGCGTCGACCAGGGCGTAGAGATCGGTCTTGGTCTTCTGAAGCAGCTCCGGCTCGTGGCGGGCGATGGCGCGCAGCACCGAAAGGTCGCGCAGTTCAAGCTCGGACCGGCGTTCCTCCGGCAATTGGGCCACCACCGCCACGGCGTCTTTCCAGACCGCCTCGCGTGCCGGCTCGCGCAGTTTGCGGATCCAGAGGATCTCCTCGCGATTGGAGGCGACGATGCCCAGTTCCACGGCAGATGCCCGCAGATCGTTCAGGAAGGCATCGTCAGCCGCGACATCGGTATCCTGCAGCAGCGCGATGAGGCGCTCGCGCTGGCCGAGATCGTGCAGCAGGAACCAGGATGCGGATCGCAGCCCCTGAAAGGCGACGCTGTTGTGGGTGAGGAGGATGTCGAACACGGCATCCATCACGCCCGCTTCGCCGTGCAGCTCGCGCAGGGCGAGATACTCCGGCCGGTCGTACATGGTCTCCGCCCAGCCGGGGATCGGCCATGCCCACGCGCGGACCAAGGCGGGCGTGAGGTCGCGCCAGTTCCGCTCGGCGATGATCTCGCACAAGCGGGCCCGCCAGAGGCGGGCTTCGTCAATGCGCGGCAGATGGAAATCGATCGTCTCGTGCAAGAGCTCCGGCTCGCGCTCCGCCAGAAAATTCAGAGCAACCTCGCGCACTTCGATGGTGTAGCCGTTGCGGTACATCATGCCGCGCACGACTTTGAGTTCCTCCTCGGTCAGGTCCCGGGCGCGAAGGACATCGAGGGCGGCACGATGCCGGCCCGGCCGGTTGGCAGGATTGTCCAGCTCCACCGCGGGATCCTCGATGACGGGTGTGGAACTGCATCCGCCCAGCCACAACAGGGAACCCGGGAGGAGCGCGAGGAGGATGAGGAGGCGGCGTGAAGTTCGCGTGAAGGAATCGGATCGCATGGGCGTGAGTGTATCTTCGAACCCGGCGGCGGAACTCGAAGCCGCGTGGCGGGATGCCGAGTTCCGGACGCCCGTTTGGTCAGGTCCGCGGTCAAATGGAGGGTAGTGACGCAGTTTGAAATCCCACGGGTGCCACGGCCAGCGACCGGAGGGAGTCGGCCGTGCGAACATCGGCAGTCGTTCGACGATCGCGGTTGCATTCGCACTGACGACTCCGGTCGCAGAGCCGACCTCCGCTGTCAGTGGCACCCGTTTCAAACAGTGTCACTACCAAATGGAGAGTGCTTCTGTCTCCGGCCTCCCACCTGCGATAGAATGTATCGCAATGATTCCGCAAAGCCCTTCCATCCAGGCGCAGTCGATCGAAGCGCGGGTGGCGGCGGTGCTGGAGCGCATTCGCCCGGCGGTGCAGGCCGATGGGGGGGATGTCGAGTTCGTCGCCATGAGCGACGGTGGCGTGGTGCAGGTGCGTTTCCGCGGCGCGTGCATTGGCTGCCCATCCAGCAACATGACGCTGCAGGCGGGCATCGCGCGAACCCTCAAGGCCCATGTGCCCGAGGTCACTGCTGTTGAGGCGGTGGAGTAGTCGTCGCGGCGATGACAATTCGTGGAATCCCCACCCATTAGCCCCCGACTCTGTCGGGGGGTCGCGAACTGGAACGGGCGCAATCGGCGCAACCACGCTCGGCCAGAGGCCGGGACTAACGAGTGCGAGCTTGCGCGCACCAGCGGCGGAGTTCCTTCGTCTGGGAACACAGCCTCGCCGTACACTAGCCTGCATGGCCGAGCGCCCCTCCGCGAAACTTCAGAAAACGCTCTTCGCCGCCGCCGCCGGCGATGAGGACGCGTGGCGCCGGCTGGTCGAGGCCTATTCGCCCCGCGTCTTCGGCCTCCTGCGGGCCCAGTGCAACGATGCCGATCTCTCCGAAGAAATCGCCCAGTCCACCTTCTGCACCATCGCCGCCAAACTCGTCGAATACACCGAACTGGGCAAATTCGAGTCGTGGCTGTTCCGCATTGCCATGAACCGGCTTCGTGACGAGATGCGCCGGCGCAAGCGGCAGGCCGTTTCAGTCGATGACGAGGCCTTGACCGGGTTGGCTGGCGCCGCCGGTCCCACCACTCACGATCGGGCCGAAGATCGCGATCTCGACCTGCTGCGAAGGGCCATGAGCTCCCTCTCCGAGCAGGACCGCGAGGTCATCCACCTGCGTCATTTCGGCGACATGAGCTTCCGCCAGATTGCCGACCTTCTCGGACAGCCCCTCGGGACCGTTCTTGCCCGCCAGCACCGGGCCCTGCAGAAGCTGGCCGACCTGATCGAAACGCTGCGGATGCAGGAAAGGCCCGCAACCGGCCCTGCCGCGCCCGCCACAAGGGAAAACAGGCAATGAAACCGGGCGGCATTCGTTTGACCCATGAAGGAGGCAGCCGCCCCAATGGCTGCCGATTGGACGACGCGATGCACATGCACGATGGGGATATTCCGGAGTCACTCGACCCCCGCCTCGAGTACGTTGACCGCCTGCTCGCGATCGAAGCGGCGCGGCTGGTGGCGAGCGCGCCCTCAGGGGTGGCGCAGCGCGTGCACGAGGCCTCGGCGGGAATGCTGCCGCGGCGGATGCAGCCCGTCGTTGGCCAGCATTCCTCGATGATCGAATCGCGGCGCGGGTTCACGGTGTCCTTCGCCCGCCGGTTTGCGATGGCTGCCTGCATGGGGTTGGTGTTTCTGGGTGGGGTGTGGGCCGTTCGGCAGGAAAGGGAGACATTGCCGGAAGGAGGCGACGTCTTCGTTGGCGGGGAAGGATCGGCAGGACTCTCGGCATTCCTGACCCCGATCGGCGATGACGAGATCTCCGACGAGCGGATCGGCGTTTCCGTGATCGAGCTGGGCGATGCCGAGTTCTGGGCGGTGGAACGCGAACTTTCGGCCCTCGAATCAGTGCTGCAGCTTCGGTGAACGGGTGTGAAATCAGTTTGCCGCGCGGGCGCGACGCCAACGCGTTGCGGCGATGGAGATATCGACCATGCTTCGGATTCTGGAACTCGTAGCGGGCGGCGTGATGGCCGGCGTCATCAGTACCGCCTCGTTCAGCGGGGTCGGCGTGCAGGACACGGCGGAGCGGCCGCAGCGGCACGAAGCGCCGCCGCTTGCTCCGCCCGGCGAGCGCGGAGGCGGAGATCCTTCCGCCGAGCCGCAGCGCCCGATGTCGCCCGAGCCCGGACCGGGGCAGCGTGACTGGCGGCGCGATGGCGGTGGATTCCGGCTGACACCCGAGAGTCGCGAACACGTCATCGCGGTCATCGCCGACCTTCGCCCGCTCAGCGCCGAGGAGCGCGATCTGCTGGCCACCATGTCGCCGGATGAGCTCAGGAAGAGGCTGGCCGAGCAGGGCGGGATGATCCTCGGCCTGGCGCGCCTGCGCGAGATTCAGCCGGAACTCTACGAACTTCGCATCCGGGACATGCGATTGCTGCGGCGAATCCAGGATCAGCTTCAGCAGCTCAGGATGGCCCGCGAGGGGGGTCAGGCCGAGGCCGTCGCCGCGGCCGAGCGCGAGCTTCGCGTTGCGGTCGCGGAGCAGATCGATTTGCGTTTCGCGATTCGCGAGCGCGAGATCACCACCCTCGAGGAGCGCGTTGCCACGATGCGCGAGGAATTGCAGCGGGAGCGCGAGCAGCCGCGCGATGAGCTGATCACCCGCCGGCTGGAAATGTTCGAAAACGGTGACGGCCGGGATGGGTGGCGCGATGGCGAGCGGCGCGAAGGCGACCGCGGGCCCATGCCGCAGCCCGGCGACCGCGGGGGAGATTGAAGTCGCTTCCTCATCCATGGCGCGATCGCGTGGCCTTCGGCGAAACATCTCGGACCACGGCGCCCGTGATTTCAAGCCGGAAGCTGGCCTACGCGGTCTTCTGTAAATTTGTTTCGGCAGGAAGAGATTGAGTCGATGAATGAACGACGCTCATCAGGACGTTGGATGAAAGGATTCGTCCATGTCACAAATCTTGTTCGTTCGTCGATTGAC
>Ga0326597_10006913_pt1 | contig 15470 bp, 14 predicted proteins | sample RVTome_12_FD_203789 | JGI IMG/M metagenome (GOLD analysis project Ga0326597, IMG submission 203789) | Soil microbial communities from uranium-contaminated site in the Upper Colorado River Basin, Wyoming, United States - RVT100D185 | ecosystem: Environmental > Terrestrial > Soil > Contaminated >...
GGTCGAGAAAGGGGAACGTGGAAATAAAGGCGCCGCCTTAACCACTTTTATCAGCCTCGCTGGCCGTTACCTGGTGTTAATGCCCAATAATCCCCGCGCAGGGGGTGTTTCCCGCCAGATTGAAGGCCATGATCGCAGTGATGCGAGGGAGGCCATGAGCCAGCTGAATATCCCGCACGGCATGGGCATAATTTTACGCACTGCGGGAGTTGGCAAATTAAGTGAAGAACTGCAATGGGATTTGGATTATCTACTCACTTTGTGGCAATCGATAAGCAATGCCGCCAAAGACCGTCCTGCCCCATTTCTCATCTATCAGGAAAGTGAAGTCATTATCCGTGCGATACGTGATTATCTGCGCAATGATATCAGTGAAATCTGGATCGACGATAAGGATGTCCATAAGCGTGCCTATGATTTTATGCAACAGGTTATGCCACAAAACCTGAACAAGCTTAAATTGTATGAAGAAAAGGACCCTTTATTTACGCGCTATCAGATCGAAAGTCAGATTGAATCCGCATTTTCACGCGAAGTCCGTTTACCTTCGGGCGGTTCACTGATTATTGATCATACCGAGGCCCTGCTTACCATTGATATCAATTCAGCACGCTCTACAGCCGGTGGTGATATCGAAGAGACAGCGCTGAATACCAATCTGGAAGCCGCTGAAGAGATTGCCCGGCAACTACGCCTCAGGGACCTGGGTGGACTCATTGTGATTGACTTCATTGACATGGTGAATAACCGAAACCAACGCCAGGTCGAAGATTCTTTGAGAGAACATCTGAAGGTGGACCGTGCGCGGGTGCAAATCGGCAGAATCTCCCGCTTTGGTTTGCTGGAAATGTCACGGCAACGGTTACGGCCATCACTGGGTGAATCCAGCCACATCCCATGTCCCCGGTGTGATGGGCAGGGTGCTATCCGTAGTGTTGAATCATTGGCGCTGGCTGTCTTGCGCATTCTTGAAGAAGAGGCCTTGAAAGACATGACGGCAAAGATCATCGCTCAATTACCTGTTGATGCAGCAACTTTTCTTCTGAATGAAAAACGTCAGGTCTTAAATGAGGTGGAGCAGCGCCACGATGTAAAAATCATATTAGTGCCCACTCCAAAAATGGAGACGCCCCAGTATCTGGTACAAAGGATTCGTCTGTCAGAAGCCCAAAACAAGGAATTCACACAATCCAGTTACAACCTCGCAACAGTAACTGATGAACCAGCGCATGAAGCACAGGGCGTGAGTGCGAAACCGCGAAGTGAAGAGCCTGCGCTAAAACAGATTATCCCGGCCAAACCTGCCCCTATTGCCAGGAATAATAAAGCCGAGAAACCCAAGGGGTTAATAGCGCGGATTTTTGGTAGCCTATTCGGTGTACCCGATACGGAACAATCCACCAGGGAATCCGGCACGCAGGGTGATCATCGTCGGCATCGACACGCCCGTGATCGTGATTCACAGTCAAATCCCCAACATCGGAATAAATCAAACCGTAATCCAAAGCATGGGAACCGTCAGCGGAATGATGCACGGAAAAATAACCCAAAAGAAAATGACAGTCATCCCCAATCTTCAAAGCCCCACCGCCGAGGCCGGCGGGGTGGGAGAAGGCGCCACAGGGATGCTGAAACAAAAGCTGAACAGTTTAAAGGGCTGCCTTCTGATTCTGATATAAATCCTGTTGAGAAGAATTTACCAATTCAGGATAACAATAATATCGCACCAGCGACATCAGCAACTGTGACTTCAACTGCCGGTGTTCAACATGGCAATGAATCAAGTGAGCCCCAGATGAAATTCGAGGAAGACAACCACTATTCACAAAAGAGCGGAAACAATTATCAAACATTCTCCGAACCATTTTCAGGAGATGATGCGAGAGATGAAGATGTCACAGAAATTAATCCTGGAATCAAAATAACTTCTTCGCCACCAGATACTCTGTCCAACAAGGAAGATAATACAGTTAAAGACACGGATTAATCTCAAAAAGATATCATGCGAATGAATGCTCGCAGGTGGTATGGAATTTTATTTCCGGCCAGCGTTCCATTGTGAGATTCAGATTAACAACAGATGGGGCAAGGTAAGTCAATCGATTCCCGCCATCGAAAGCCAGATTGCCTGCCGCCTTGTGGCGAAATTCCTTCATTCGTTTTTCATCATTACATTCAATCCAGCGTGCTGTTACGACAGGTATGTTTTCATACTGGCATTTCACACCATATTCTTCCTGTAGCCGCCAGGCAACCACTTCAAATTGCAATACGCCAATAGCACCTAATATTAATGCATTGCTCTGCACAGGTCTGAAGACTTGAGTTGCACCCTCTTCTCCGAGTTGTAGCAGACCTTTCAATAAGGCCTTGGTTTTCAAAGGATCCTGCAATAGGATGCGTCTGAAGAGTTCAGGCGCAAAAAATGGAATGCCGGTAAATGTGAGTGATTCTCCTTGAGTAAATGTATCACCGACCTGAATCGTTCCATGATTATGCAGGCCAATAATATCACCACTAAAGGCACATTCAGTATGTTCACGCTGCCCCGCCATGAAAGTTAAGGCATTTGATATTTGAACATCCCTGTTCAACCGCACATGGTGCATCTTCATACCTTTCTCATATTTCCCGGAACAAATGCGTACGAACGCAATACGATCACGATGTGCCGGGTCCATATTCGCCTGAATCTTGAAGACAAAACCAGTGAATTTCGATTCTTGTGGCCCAACATTACGTTCCACACATTCACGCGGTTGTGGTGACGGGGCATATTCAGTCAGGTAATCTAAAAACTCTTTAATACCGAAATTATGCAGGGCGGATCCAAAAAATACAGGGGTTTGTTTTCCTCCCAGAAACTCCGCCAGGTTTAAATTTTCGCAGGCTCCTTGTATTAATTCTATTTCTTCCCTGAATTTTTCCTGTACGGAACCAATCAAGCTATTATGATCATATCCTAAAAAATCCCTGATCAATTTTTGATCATTATAATTGATCTTCTTATCATAGAGGCGCATGTATTTTTCATTAATATGATAGATACCTTTCAATTGATTTCCCATTCCGGCCGGCCATGTTATAGGAACACATCTGATACCGAGTTCATCCTCAATTTCATCCAACAATTCAATCGGCTCCCTTCCTTCCCGATCCAGCTTATTAATAAATGTAATAATTGGGGTATGCCGCAGCCTGCATACGTCCATTAATTTCCTTGTGCGTTCTTCAACACCTTTGGCTGCATCAACGACCATTAATGCAGAATCAACAGCACTCATGGTACGGTAGGTATCTTCTGAAAAATCGGCATGCCCTGGCGTATCAAGGAGGTTAATTACCTTGTTATTGTATTCAAATTGCATGACAGAGCTGGTAATAGATATACCTCTCTCTTTTTCCATTGCCATCCAGTCAGATGTTGCATATCTTGATGATTTCCGTGCCTTTACTGTTCCGGCAAGTTGTATTGCGCCGCCAAACAATAATAGCTGTTCAGTGACGGTTGTTTTACCGGCATCGGGATGCGAGATAATGGCAAATGTTCGACGTCTTGAAATCTGCTCTTCAAGTTCAGACATGAAAGTGAAATGAATCAGTGGTGAATCAAATGAGATTTAAACAAAGAAATGATTTACAGGATTACTTTTTCCAGTACAACGCACGCGCACGCGTAATGTTTTTCATCAGTGATAGTCAAGTGACTGAATTGAATGCCATATGAATTCATGATTTCAGTTGCCCTGCCGTCACACTTGATCCCCGGTTGTCCATTCCTGTTGTGATTTATACTGATATTCTTAAGTGACAAGCCATCTCCAAAACCCGTGCCCAGCGCCTTGGCCACGGCTTCCTTTGCAGCAAAATGTTTCGCCAGAAAATAGGCTGGCTCATTAGTCCCACGATAATTATCCAGCTCCATGTGACTCAGTATCCTTCTGGCAAAACGGTCACCATAGCGCTCAATATTGGTCTGCATACGGGCAACATCCACAAGATCTATGCCAATACCATGAATCAACGGCGTACCTCCGACATAAGTTGTTTCATTTCTCTAATCGCTCCAGCCAAACCTGTAAACACAGCACGCGCGATAATAGCATGACCAATATTTAATTCTCGAATATTGGATATACAGGCGATTTCCTGCACATTCTGGTAGTTAAGACCATGCCCTGCATTCACCCGTAATCCCGATCGTATGCCCTGTTCAACCGCCATGATAATTTTTTGTAACTTTCCTTGTCTCTCTTGATCACTTTTAGCATCAGCAAAATGGCCAGTATGGATCTCAATAACCTTCGCCCCTGTATCACAAACAGCTGCAATCTGATCCTGATCCGCATCAATAAATAAAGATACCCTGATTCCCGCCTCCTGCAGGCGCTGGCAGGCTTCTGTTGTTCTGGTTAATTGTCCAGCAACATCCAATCCCCCCTCTGTTGTCAATTCTTCACGTCTTTCCGGGACAATACAACAAAACTCCGGCCTGACTTTCTCTGCGAATAAGAGCATGTCATCGGTCATTGCCAGTTCCAGATTCATCGGTGTCAGCATGACATCCTTGAGCAAATGAACATCGCGTTCTTGTATATGACGCCGGTCTTCGCGCAAGTGAATTGTAATTGAATCGGCTCCCGCCTGTTCTGCCACAAGAGCAGCCTGGACCGGATCGGGGTAACGCGTCAGGCGTGCCTGTCGAATTGAAGCAACATGATCGATATTTACTCCCAGCAAAATTGGGGACATATTAAAATTTGACTAATTAAATTAGCTGCTAAAAACGGGGCATTTTAACGACAATCGGAATAAAGGTATAGAAATAGATATATTACAGCTCAGTTAAATTAGTCATATAGGACTGATATAACTTCTTGCTGGCCAATGGTCTTGTTCCAAGGTGCCTCTGTAGCGCGTAACGCATAAGTCGTTTAGCTTCAAGCAATGATCTTTCCGTATCCAGGCACTCTTTGTCAATTGCTGACAATGTCTTCCCTGAGATTTGTATATAATCAGATGTTGATGGTGTATTTTGTGTTGGTCCTTGTTCTGCCTGATAATAATACTCACAGTCTGTTTCAACAGCGCAACCTGATTGAACATCATGATCCAGCACCAGACCATAGCCAATTGATTTAAGTAAATGTTTCTCAAATATTCTTAGCGCTTCCTGCACACTCTTGTCCGCATGAGCCAATGTACTCAACGTCACATCATAGATTGAAAATAATTCCGGATGTGCTTCATGCTGATGCAACATACGGATAATCAATTCATTCAGGTAAAATCCTGCAATCAATTCTCCATTTTTTAACGCATAAGCGACCGTATCAGATTCAACTGTTGTCAATGTCATTAATTCACTTTTTCCGCTCCATGCCAGCTGTAAACGCTGAAATGGTTGCAATAACCCTGCTGCCTTGAAATATTTACGCTTGGCGCCTTTGGCAATTAAGCCAACACGCCCATGATCACGGGAAAACACATCAAGCAGCAGACTGGTTTCCCGATAAGGACGGCGGTGCAGTATAAAACCGGGGTGAAGATTTACTCTCATTTATATTAGGTGTTAAAAGTCATATCCTAATTGCTTCAGTGCCTGGATGTTATTAGTCCATTTCTCCTTAATCTTGACCCGGGTCTGCAAAAATATTTTCTTGCCAAACATTTTTTCCAATTCCTTGCGGGCCTGTTCCCCTATAGATTTTAACATTGATCCATCTTTCCCAATTACGATAGCCTTTTGCCCTGAATTGGACACCCAGATAACAGCGTCAATATTCAGAATATTGCCTTCATGTTTAAAAACATCAATCATGACGGAAATATTGTAAGGTAGTTCAGCGCCAAGTCTCCGTGTAAGTTTTTCACGTATATATTCTGCGGCAAAAAACCGCTCATTTTTGTCGGTAATCTGATCTTCAGGATATACAGGAGGACCTGGTGGTAATAATTTCCTGATGTTTTGTTCTAATATATCCAGGTTATCACCGCTGCGCGCAGAGAAAGGCACAACTTCAGCGTACGATCTTTCTTTAGTAATTTCATCAATAAATGGCAATAACGCTTTTTTGTTCTTAACCCTGTCAATCTTGTTCAGGGCTAGAATGACCGGGGATTTTATATTTTCGGTGAGTTCAAGAACATGTTTGTCCAAATCCGTCCAAATCAACGCCTCTATAACATGCACCACAACATCTACATGGATTAAGGCATTTAATACCTGACGATTCATATAGCGGTTGAATACATTGCCCGGTTGCCTTTGCAGCCCCGGTGTATCGATATAGATCACCTGGTTATCTTTGTCTGATTTAATGCCGAGCAACTGGGCACGTGTAGTCTGGGGCCTGCGCGAGGTAATGCTTAACTTCTGCCCCAAAAAACGGTTAAGCAATGTGGATTTGCCTACGTTTGGCCGACCTACGATTGTCACAAAACCACAATGATGCTGCATATTTTGATATTACATATAATAGAAATTTATATTTGGCTGCTAGATATTTAACAAGTCCAGTGCCATTTGGGCTGCTGTCTGTTCAGCACTACGTTTGCTACGTCCCTCTGCCTGTACAGAAATATTAAATTTCCCGATTAAACATTGGACTGTAAAAATACGAGCATGTGCCTCACCATGTTCTGTGATCACTTGATAATCAGGCAGGTCCTGCTGCAGGGATTGAAGATATTCCTGCAACCTGGTTTTGGGATCCTTGACAAGATTCTCCAGAGAAGCGTGTTTAAGCAAGTCTTCATACAATGCCAAAATAAATTTACGGCAAGTATCCATTCCTGCATCAAGATATATAGCCCCGATGATTGCTTCCAGTGTGTTTGCCAGGATTGATTTACGGCGCCATCCACCACTTTTTAATTCACCGCTTCCTAGTTTAAGGTAATTACCCAAATTCAATCGCCGTGCAATACTGGCGAGTGTTTCACCTTTAACCAGTGTTGCACGTAGCCGGGTCAGTTCACCTTCCGATGCGGTGGGATGAAGTTTGTAAACAGCGTCAGCAATAATAAAACCTAACAGGGCATCACCCAGATATTCCAGACGTTCATTATTATCTTGCCCGGCGCTGCGATGAGTAAGCGCTGTGAACAGATAGACTTTATTATTAAAAACGTGTCCTAATACTTGCTCTAGCTTATGAAATGCGTCATTCATTCCCTCCAACAGCCCCTTTTCCTAATGGAACAGTTTTGTCAAACGCGAGCACAAACTCTATATCATCAAAAAATGTATTCCTGGTTTCAAAGGCAACTCGTAAAAGTCTTGGTTCGCCTTTTTTCGTCGGTTTTTCAATTGAAACATATTCCTTGGTAGCCTGATCATCAAAAATCTGTGAGCCTGAAATTTGCACATTGCGCTGAAAAAATTTTTCTGCATCCTTCTCGGTATAATCTGCCGAACCTGCTTGATCTGCTACTGAATTCATGGCCGACACTACCCGGAATTTTTCATAAAACAAGGGATAGAGTTTGACCCCAAGTAACACAAAAACACCGAAAATAGCTGCAATAAAGCACAACCCCAGAAAAGTAATACCGCGTTGTTTATCGATCATTTTTTTCATAATTGCACCTTTTCATTCATGTTTATTTCATCATCGTACCAATTCTTTTCCAGTCAATTCCACCATTTTTGATATCCCAATTCATCCAAATCAGAAAAGCCCGGCCTATGAGATTACTATCAGGGACGTAACCCCAATAACGGCTATCCTTGCTATTATCCCTATTATCCCCCAAAACGAAATAGTGTCCGTCCGGAACGATACCTTCAACATTACTGGAATACCGCTCTATATCAACAAGGATGTCATGTTTTAAATCCTTGAGGTCTTCAATACGTAACGATGCGCCATCCATTATCATGCCTGCCCCGTTTGCCTTATACGGACCTGATATTGTCTGCTGCATGGGTTCGCCATTGACATATAATGTCTTATCGTAATAGGCAATGTGATCACCTGGCAAGCCCACAACTCGCTTAATGAACGGAATACTGGGATTTTCAGGATATCTGAACACGATAATATCACCCCGTGCAGGGGTCTTGTTGGCGATTATCTTGCTGTTTAATACCGGCAACCGGATCCCATAGTCATATTTGTTTACCAGTATGAAATCACCGATTAATAATGTTGGCATCATCGAACCTGAAGGAATTCTGAATGGCTCAATTATAAAAGAACGTAATATCAGGACAAAAAGAAAAATAGGAAAAAATGACTTCGCGTAATCTACGAAAAGAGGGGTTTCCACTCTGCTGGAAGATTTGTCTGCCGTATCGGATTTAGCATCGCTATTCCGCCTTTTGGCCGCGAAAAAAAGACTATCTATCAACCAGATTATCCCGCTCAGAAATGTTAAAAGCACTAAAATAGTGGCGAAATCGAAATTCATCTATCTTTCCCCACATGTAATATCGCCATGAACGCGTCCTGTGGTATCTCAACAGATCCAAGCTGTTTCATCCGTTTCTTCCCTGCTTTCTGTTTTTCCAGTAATTTACGTTTACGGGTAATATCGCCGCCATAACATTTTGCAGTAACATTTTTCCGGAATGCCTTGACCGTCTGACGTGCAAGTATTTTTGAACCAATTGCTGCCTGAATCGCAACCTCAAACATCTGCCGTGGAATAAATTCTTTCATCTTTTCGACTAGTTCACGTCCGCGAACCTGCGCATGATCCTGGTGAACAATACAAGATAACGCATCAACACATTCACCATTAATCAAAATATCCAGTTTGACAAGTTTTGATTCCCGGAAACAAAGAAAACTGTAGTCAAAAGAACCATATCCACGACTTACAGATTTTAAACGGTCAAAAAAATCCAGGACAACTTCATTTAACGGTAATTCAAATTCAAGTGAAATTTGTCTGGCGAGATACATTAATTTTTTTTGTATCCCGCGTTTCTCTACACATAGAGAAATAACATTTCCAAGATAATCTGCGGGCACAAGTATATCAGCAGTGATAATGGGTTCACGAATCTCTTTTATCTTATCAGTAGCCGGCAGGCGTGACGGATTATCCACATAGACTATTTGGCCGGTTGTAGTTTCAACTTCATATACTACTGTGGGGGCCGTGGTGATTAGACTCAGATCGTATTCACGCTCCAGACGCTCCTGAACGATTTCCATGTGCAACATACCCAGAAAACCGCAGCGAAAGCCAAAACCCAATGCCTGTGAAGTTTCGGGTTCATAATGCAGCGCTGCATCATTCAATTTAAGTTTGGCCAGCGCCTCGCGGAACGCCTCATAATCTCCCGAATCCACAGGATAAAGACCGGCAAACACATTGGGTTTTATCGCTTGAAATCCTGTTAACGGTTTTACGGCAGGATTGTTGGCCTGTGTCAATGTATCACCCACAGGTGCGCCATCGATCTCCTTAATCCCTGCGACGACATACCCTACTTCACCTGTCTCCAATATACTCTTTGCCTTGAATTTGGGTGTAAATATTCCCACTTCATCTACCAGATAATCGTGACCAGTAGACATGACCCGTATTTTTTTCCCTGACGGAAGCACTCCGTCAACAACCCTGACCAGTGAAACCACGCCAAGATAATTGTCAAACCATGAATCAATAATCAGTGCCTTCAACGGCGCATCAGGATTACCGGAAGGTGGTGGAATCTCTGTAACTATTTGTTCCAGCAAATCAGCTACTCCCTCTCCCGTTTTTGCACTTATTTTGAGTGCATGTCTTGCGGGAATACCAATAATCTCCTCAATTTCCTGAATAACCCTCTCCGGGTCAGCGGACGGCAGATCAATCTTGTTCAATACAGGCAGGACTTCAAGATTCAAATTGATTGCGGTTAGGCAATTTGCCACACTTTGAGCCTCAACACCCTGTGCTGTGTCTACAACCAGCAACGCTCCTTCACATGCTGCAAGTGAACGTGAAACTTCATAGCTGAAATCAACATGCCCTGGGGTATCAATGAAGTTTAACTGATATGTCTTGCCATCCCGTGCATTGTAATTCAGCGTCACACTTTGTGCCTTGATGGTAATACCGCGCTCACGCTCCAGATCCATGGAATCCAGGACCTGCTCCGACATCTCTCGTTCGCTCAAGGCGCCACAAAACTGGATAAACCGGTCGGCCAGGGTTGATTTACCATGGTCAATATGGGCAATGATTGAAAAATTCCGGATATGTCGCATATGCGGTTGGTACAGGCCCAGATGATTTGCAGGCGTAATGTTATTTCTTGAGTACTTAAATAGCGGGCGATTCTAGCTTATCCATAAATAACTTCACATATAAATGATGTGATAAAAGACGGGATTAAGTAGATAGGCTATCCTGCCTGATTGGCAAGATAGTCAGTGACAGCCTGTTTGTCTAAGGCATGTTTACATAAGACATTATTATCAATCGTGGACAACACGGGAATATGCAGTGCATAACGACATTGCAGTTCAGGGTTATCATCAATATCAATCACACGCACCCGGAAGGTGCCGGCCTGCTCCATAGCCATAAGCTGATCCAACATTTCACTACATAGATGGCAACCGGATCGGCTATAGAGAATGAATTCCACACTCACGGATTATCTGTGAGCTTTAATGCAAGAAATATTGGGCTACCGCGTCGTTGTACCAGGATTGGAATTGATTTGTCTTTTGGAAGTTCCTGCACTATTTGTTCAAAGTGAACAACATCTTTGATCTTTATGTTATTGATGAGCAATATAACATCACCCATGTGTACCCCCGCCTTTTGTGCAGGTCCTTCTGATACAGAGGCAACGAGCACACCATGATCTTCAAGTTCAAGCTCTTTCTTCTCCTGTGCACCAAGTTCCTTGACCGTAATGTTCAATGCATTTGATTGGGTGCTACGGCCCTCGCCTGTTGAGGCGATTTTTATATCATCATCAGGCGGTAACTCGGCAATTTTGACCTGCAATGTTTTAGTTTCTCCCCGGCGTATTATTTCAACCGGTATTTGACTGCCAATCTTGCTATTACCCACCATGGGAGGCAAATCGGATGAAAAACTGATCTCCTGTCCATTAAATTTCACCACAACATCGCCGACCTCAAAACCGGCATCCTCTGCAGGACTATCAGGCAAAATTTTTGCAACCAACGCTCCATGTGGCCGTTGCATACCAAATGATTCCGCCAGTTCCCTTGTAACATCCTGGATCAATACACCCAACCAGCCGCGTGAGACATGTCCTTGTTCCCGGAGTTGATTATAAACATTAGTAACCACGTTAATCGGTACGGCAAATGACAGTCCCATAAATCCGCCAGTCCTGCTGTAGATCTGCGAATTCACTCCTATGACTTCACCGTCCAGATTGAACAAAGGCCCGCCTGAGTTCCCGGGGTTGATTGCAACATCCGTTTGAATAAAAGGCACATAATTTTCATTTGGCAAGCTGCGTCCCATGGCACTGATAATGCCGGCAGTAACCGAATGATCAAATCCAAAAGGCGAACCAATAGCAAGTACCCATTCACCGACCTTAAGGATTGATGAATCACCCAGCTTGACAGTGGGAAGATCATCAGCCTCGATCTTCAATACGGCAATATCACTGCGTTCATCCGTCCCTATGATTTCAGCCACGAATTCACGCCTGTCCTGCATGCGCACAATAATTTCATCGGCATCTTTAACAACATGGTTATTGGTAATGACGTAACCGTCCTTCGACAAAATGAATCCTGAACCCAATGAGGAGCGTTGTTCAAACGGATCTATACCTTCCGGTATTTCACCAAAAAATTTCTGGAAAAAATCATAAAAGGGGCTGTCTTCAGGGATATCCGGCATATTAAATCCGTGTGGTGTCCCTTCCTTTGATTTTTTAAGACTCGTACTGATATTCACCACTGCAGGGGCATTGGCATCTATCAGTGGAGTGAAATCGGGCAGTGATCCTGCCTCTGCACTCTGGAAGGTAAGAAAGACCCCCAGTAACAATAAATACAGGATATGAAGAAATTTACCATTTATACGTTTCATGTGTTCACCGCAATAAAATCTATTACTCTCTGATGTATAGCAATTCTGTCAACTGCATATGATCTATCCCGAGTGGACAGGCGTTTTACAAATTTACCTGCCCTGCACTACGGAATTTGCCATCAATTGAACAGTTTTTTGTGGAACTTCGCCAACCGCAGTAACCTGATATCCATTTGATAAAGTGGCAAACGCATTGACCCCACCCATCCTGGAAGGTCCCTGCATGGCATCAGGATCATTTTCCAGCTTTTCTACAAAAACAGACACTATGGCAAGACCATCAGTATACACCATATGATCTACCGGCATATCGTTTGCCACCATGGCCTGTTTTTCATGATCACTCATCTCAAACCCTGCGGGCATCCAGGTCACCCGCCATTCACCATCACCTGCATGCACTGGAATATCGTCAGAAGTCCCGACATACCTGGTATAACCGCTCCCGGAAATTGCGGGCTCCAACAATTGTTCAGGTATATCCTCGACAACATCCAACTGGGTGAAGAGTATTTGTTCTACAGGCCAACCTGAATCGTCTTTTAATTCGGACTTGAGAAGCAATTTGGACTCTTCATCAACCCACAATTGATAACCATAGCGATACCCGTCTTTGGGGACAATATTTACCACCCAGGTGGCGCGCCCGACAACCCGATCCCGGCCTGTCACGGAAAACTCATAATAATCGGCAATTTTTTCTATTGGTTCAGGCAACTGGGCAGTTAAAAGTTTCTGCGGCCGGCTCTTTTCGACCATTACCGCCTGATTATCCGGAAAGATACAGGTGACTGACTTGCCGTCACGTATGACTTCTCTGGCATAGCCGGTGAGGGAGACCATACGTTCGCGTTCACCGTTTGCGTCTGCCTTATGTATGAGGCGCATTGCGTCAATACGATTGCCGCGCCGGTATACAAAAATGCCGTCGTAATTAAGTTCACGACTGGCACTGAACATCTCATTGATCAGTTGCTGGGCCTGCCTGGAAGAATCATCATCAGCGACGGCAACGGTGAATGAAGATACGATTATGATGGGAAGGCTGCACAGCAATGAGCTGCACAGGGTAATGATTCTATTCTTCACCTTCATCGGCCACAATCCTGACATAGGGTAACATCCCCTGAACACCGGCATTGGTTCGATACTCATTATAATTCACCAGGTAACGATTTAGCCGCGCTGTGGCATTTGCCGGCATTTTATACGTTGGGGACACTTGTTGTGTCTCCTGCTCTGTGGAGAGATTTGCTAGTTGAGGGCTGGTAATATCTGGTTGATGAACGGCTACGGATTGAGTGGGGGTAATTGATGGGCCGGTTCCGGTGTGTCTGACGCCTAATATTGCCACGACGGCGACTGATGCAGCGATCGCAAAACCCAAAACAGGTTTGAGAAAATGGGTCACCGTACGCTTGGGGGCAAGGATATTGGGTTCGTTTTTAATCGCGGCACTCACCCTGTCTGCCAACCCCAGGTCAACATGACTCGGTAGATTGCCCCTCAGGCTTTCACCGACCAAATGATAACGGCACCAGATCTGCCGGTGTTCATGGTTGTCGCTCAAATCCTTCAGAATTGAGAGCGACTCATCGTCCAGTTCCCCGTCCATCAGGACAGAGATCTGTTCACGGTAGTTCTTGTTCATCGTCATTTACTCACCTGTCTAATAGTGGCTTAAGTAGTTTATCAATCGCTTCCCGGGCCCGGAAGATGCGTGACCTTACCGTCCCAATCGGACAATCCATTGCCACTGCAATATCTTCATAGCTCAGACCTTCGACCTCACGCAAGGTAATCGCAACCCGCAGATCATCAGGCAAACCGTCGATGGCCTTGATAACGGTCTCCTGAATCTCGTCCCTGAGCAACATATGCTCAGGAGTTGCATACTCCTTTAGAGCGTTCTCCCCGCCAATTTGTTCAAAATCTTCAATATCTTGTTCTGCCTCCATTGGGCGCCGGGATTGTACCGCCAGGAAATTTTTGGCCGTATTGACGGCAATCCGGTACATCCAGGTGTAAAAGGCACTCTCCCCCCTGAAGTTTGGCATGGCCCGGTAGGCTTTTATAAAGGCTTCCTGTGTGACATCCAGGGCATCGCTTGGGTTCCGTACAAAACGCGAGACCAGATTGACAATTCGTGACTGATATTTTAATACCAGCAAATCGAATGCCTTTTTATCCCCTCGTTGAACACGTTCAACCAGTTGTTGATCTGTAACGTTGTTGCCCATCCGGGCTGACCCCATGTGGTATTATCTTTGTTAACAGTAAGCACTTTAGTGTCGGACCCATGCAGGAACGGGAACTTCAATATCATGCCGTAATCAATGGCTTACGTTTGAAACCAAGTATATTATCTTAAGTTATATGGCACACCAACACCAATACGATATCCTCATCATCGGCAGCGGCGTATCGGGTCTCAGCCTGGCCTTGCAATTGGCCGAATATGCGGATGTTGCGGTGTTATCCAAAAGTGAGCTTAGCGAAGGGGCGACATTTTATGCGCAGGGAGGCATCTCGGCAGTTTTGGATACCTGCGATTCCATAGATTCTCATATAGATGACACGTTGATCGCAGGCGCCGGGTTATGCAAGCCGGAAGTCGTGCGTTTTGTGGTTGAACACGGCAGAGAGAGTATTCAATGGCTGATTGATCTCGGTGTCAGTTTCACCAAGGCATCAGATACCAGCGGGAATTATCACTTGCACCAGGAGGGGGGACACAGTCATCGTCGCATCATTCATGCGGCCGATTCTACAGGACGTGCCATTGAAACGACGCTGGAGAGCAAGGCGCGAGCCCATCCCAGGATAGAATTATTCGAACATCATACGGCCGTTGATCTCATCACCAGGGCAAAAATAGGCCAACCAGTCAATCGTTGCCTCGGGGCCTATGTCTACGATCGTAATAGTGATACCGTCAGCGTCTTCCGGGCACGATTTGTCATACTGGCGACGGGTGGTGTAGGCAAGGTGTACCTGTATACCAGCAATCCGGACATCTGCACCGGGGACGGTATCGCCATGGCCTGGCGCGCGGGTTGCAGAATCGCCAACATGGAATTTATCCAGTTCCATCCAACTTGCCTGTATCACCCGGCAGCCAAGTCATTTCTCATCTCAGAGGCCCTGCGTGGGGAAGGGGCAAAATTATTGCTGGCCAATGGTCAACCATTTATGGGGCGTTATGATTCCCGTGCTGAGCTTGCCCCGCGTGACATTGTAGCCCGCGCCATTGACCACGAAATGAAACGTGGGGGTTATGACTGTGTGTATCTGGATATCAGTCACAAACCAAAGGATTTCATCACCTCGCATTTTCCGAATATCTATCAGCAATGCCTGAATTTCGGTTTTGATCTGGCCGCAGGCCCGATCCCGGTGGTCCCTGCGGCGCATTACACCTGTGGCGGTGTGGTCGT
>Ga0326597_10006914_pt1 | contig 15468 bp, 14 predicted proteins | sample RVTome_12_FD_203789 | JGI IMG/M metagenome (GOLD analysis project Ga0326597, IMG submission 203789) | Soil microbial communities from uranium-contaminated site in the Upper Colorado River Basin, Wyoming, United States - RVT100D185 | ecosystem: Environmental > Terrestrial > Soil > Contaminated >...
CGAGCCGTAGAGCCTGATGAGGTCGACGTGCACCCCTTTCGCGGCGAAGTGCTCGCGCGCGGTCTGCACGTACTTGGTGGCGACGCGCAAGCGCGCGCCCTGGCGCACCGCGCGCCGATAATCGAACCCCGCGGCCACCGCAACCACCATGCGGCAGCGGGCGATCCCGAGGTCGAGCGGCTGGTAGAGCCCCTGACCGCCGTGCTCGTCGAGCACGTCCTTGCCGGCGACGCCGAGGTCGGCCGCCCCGTACTGCACGTAGGTCGGCACGTCGGTCGCGCGCACGATGACGAGCCGCAGGTCGCTGCGGTTCGTGCGCAGGATCAGCTTGCGCGAGCGCTCCGGGTCATCGCGCACGACGATCCCCGCGCTCTTCAGCAGCGGCGTCGTTTCGTCGTAGATGCGGCCCCTGGAAAGGGCGATCGTGATCACGGTGGTAAACCAAACCGCCAATAAAAACAGCATTTTACCGCAAAAACAACAACACGCCGCCAAGACGCCAAGCACACCCAATACATGAACGAGATCGAAATCAGAAGACACCACCGAACCGCTGAAACATCAGGGGGGTTACGAGTAGTTTCCCCGCCCTTGTTTCGATTTGCTTCTCATGGCGGTTCAATTTTGTTCTTGATTTTCTTGGCGGCTTTGGCGTCTTGGCGGCTATTTTCCGTCAGCGAACGCGTTTGATCCGCGCGCCGAGGCGCGAGAGCTTCTCCTCGATCCGCTCGTAGCCGCGGTCGAGGTGATAGACGCGCTCCACCTTGGTGGTGCCGCGTGCGACGAGCCCGGCGAGCACCAGGCTCGCCGAGGCGCGCAGATCGGTCGCCATCACAGTCGCGCCGTCGAGATGTGGAACGCCCTTGACCACTGCGGTATTGCCCTCGACCTCGATGTCAGCGCCGAGGCGCTTCAGCTCCTGCACGTGCATGAAGCGGTTCTCGAAGACGGTTTCGGTCACGCGCGCGGTACCGCGCGCGATGCTGTCGAGCACCATGAACTGCGCCTGCATGTCGGTGGGAAACCCGGGGTAGGGGGCCGTGCGCACGTCGACCGCGCTCAATGCGCCGTTGGTCTCGAGCGCGATCCAGTCCGGCCCGGCGGTAACGTGCGCTCCCGTTTCGCGCAGCTTCTCAAGCACCGCATCGAGGACGTCCGGTCGCGCCCCCGTGAGCCGTATGCCACCCCCGGTCGCCGCGGCCGCCACCAGAAAGGTGCCGGTTTCGATGCGGTCCGGCATCACCCGATAGCGCGCGGCGTGCAGCCGGTCAGCGCCTTCGATCGTGATGACGTCGCTACCCGCTCCCTGCACGCGCGCACCCATGGCATTGAGGCAATAGGCAAGGTCCACCACCTCGGGCTCGCGCGCGGCGTTCTCGATCACCGTCGTGCCGTCCGCAAGGGTGGCCGCCATCATGATGTTCTCGGTGCCGGTGACGGTGACGAGGTCCATGCGGATGCGCGCGCCTTTCAGGCGCTTCGCGCGCACCGAGATGTAGCCGTGCTCGATCGCGACCTCGGCCCCCATCGCCTGCAGGCCCTTCAAGTGCTGGTCCACCGGCCGCAGCCCGATGGCGCAGCCGCCGGGCAGCGACACCCGCGCCTCCCCGCAGCGCGCAGTAAGCGGTCCCAGGACCAGCACCGAGGCGCGCATGGTCTTCACCTGTTCGTAGGGCGCCACCGGGTCTGCGATGCGCGCGGCGGAGAGCTCCACGCCGAGCTTATCGTCCATCGAGACCGCGACGCCCATCTGCGCGAGCAGGTTGAGCATGGTGGTCACGTCGCGCAGATGCGGCACGTTGGAGACAGTCAACGGCTCCGCGGTGAGCAGCGCGGCGGTGAGGATCGGCAGCGTCGCGTTCTTGGCGCCTGAAACGGCGACCTCCCCCGCGAGCCGCACGCCGCCCTCGATGACGAGCCTATCCATGCCGCGCCGTTAAAAAAACAAGGACTCTAGCCACAGAGAGCACAGAGAACACAAAGGGTTGAAATTTGAAAGCCGATCGCACCATGTTTTCCTTCTCTGTGAACTCTGTGTCCTCTGTGGCTTGTTTTGGGTATTTATCTGCGTCCATCTGCGTTTATCTGCGGCTGATTATTTTTACTGGCGTTTGGCGGCCCAGTCCTCGGGCGTAAAAGTCTGCATGGAAAGCGCGTGGATTTCCGCTCCCATGCGCCCGCCAAGCGCCGCATACACCCGCTGGTGCTGCTGCACGCGCGACTGGCCACGGAACGCGGGGCTCACGATCACCGCCTCGAAATGGTGCCCGTCGCCGTGCACTGCCACGTGCTCGCATGCAAGGCCATCCTGGATCCAGCTCTTGATTTGGTCGGGGTTGATCATGGTGGTCTGAGGTTTGCCCGGCGGACCGGGAAATCGAATCACGAATCACGCATCACGCTTCTCGCGCTCAGTGCCTGAGCTTGTAGCCGGAGCGCAGCAGCCACAGGGTGGAAAATGATAAAGCGAAGAAACTGGCGGCGACAATCGCCAGGGAGAGCCAGGGCGAGACATCGCTCGCTCCGAAGAAGCCGTAGCGAAATCCATCCACCATGTAGAAGATCGGGTTCAAGTGCGTTGCCGCCTGCCAGAACGGCGGCAGGGAGTGGATCGAGTAGAACACGCCGGAGAGGAAGGTCAGCGGCAGGATGATGAAGTTCTGGAACGCGGCGAGCTCGTCCACCTTGTCTGAATGGATGCCGGCGATGATGCCGAGCGCCCCCATCACGCCGCTGCCGGCCAGCGCGAACGCGGCCGCCCACAGCGGGTGCTCGAACCTGAGGTCCACGAACCACGCCGTGGCGATGAAGACGCCCACGCCCACCACCATGCCGCGCGCGATGGCCGCGAGCAGGTAAGCGCCGAAAAACTCCTCGTGCGACAGCGGCGGCAGCAGCACGAAGACGATGTTGCCGGTCATTTTCGACTGCATCAGGCTGGAGGAACTGTTGGCGAACGCGTTTTGCAGCACCGACATCATCGCCAGTCCCGGCACCAGGAACGCCGCGTAGTCCACGCCGGGAAAGATCTCGACGCGCCCGCGCAGGGAGTAGGCAAACACCACCAGGAACAGCAGCGCGGTCAGGACCGGCGCCAGAATGGTCTGCACGCTCACCTTCCAGAAGCGCAGCCATTCCTTGCGGAACAGGGTATAGAAGCCCTGCAGCGGCTGGAAAGGAGGGGGTTTGGTCATATCGGTTCGGTGAACAGTAAACAGTGAACGGTAAACGGTGAAAACACAATCTCCGGCCAAGCGAAACGAACATAGGGGGTTACAGTTCACCGTTCACGGATCACCGTTCACGTTCTTTTCATGATCTGGACGAATATCTCCTCAAGGTCCGGCTGCATGACTTCCAGCTCCTGGATTCCCACCCCGGCGGAGCGCAATTCGGCGATCACGCGCTCGACCTCGGTGTAGTCGCGCAACGCCAGGCGATAGCCGCCCTCGCGGCGCAGCGTGACGAGCGCGGCGAGCGTCTCCGGCACATGGTCCGGCTGCAGCCTCAGCTCCAGGTAGCACCCCGAATGCAGGCGCAGCAGGTTCTGCGTGGTATCGAGGGCGACAACGCGCCCTTGCTTGAGCATCGCGATGCGGCCGCACAACGCTTCCGCTTCCTCCAGGTAGTGGGTGGTAAGCACGATGGTGTGGCCGTCGCGGTTGAGCCTGCGGATGAACTGCCACAGCGCCTGCCGCAGCTCCACGTCCACCCCTGCGGTCGGCTCGTCGAGCACGATCACCGGCGGCTTGTGGACCAGTGCCTGCGCCACCAGCACGCGCCGCTTCATCCCGCCGGAGAGCGCGCGCATGTTGGTCGCCGCACGCTCGGTCAGGTCGAGGTGGTGCATCACCTCCTCGATCCAGTCGCGGTTGTCGCGCAGGCCGAAGTAGCCGGACTGGAACACGAGCGCCTCGCGTACCGTGAAAAACGGATCGAACACCAGCTCCTGCGGCACCACGCCCAGCGCGCGCCGCGCCGCGCGATAGTCCTTGACCACGTCATGGCCCAACACCCGGGCGGAGCCGCTCGAAGCGAGCGCGAGGCCGGCCAGGATGTTGATGAGCGTGGTCTTGCCCGCGCCGTTCGGCCCGAGCAGGCCGAAAAACTCGCCCTGCGCGATCGTCAGGCTTACCGCGTCGAGCGCCCGCGTTCCGCCGTAGCTCTTGGAGACGCGCTCGACCTGGATGGCTGGAGTCATTTATCCGGGAGGCGAATCCCCCCTACCCCCCTTTGCCAAAGGGGGGTGGCGAAGCCGGGGGGATTTTCGCCTTACACCTCACCGAGGAGCTCGGTTACGCCGTAGAGCTCGGCGAGGCTCTTCAAGCTGGCGGGCAGATTGTGATAGCGGATCTCGCGGCCGTTGCGGACTGCCTCACGCCTCCATTCGAGCAGCAAGCTGAGCGCCGATGAGTCCACTTCCGTGACGCCGGAGAGGTCAACCATCACGCGCGGCCCCGTGAAGCGCTCAGCGCCCTGCGCCAGCAGGGACACGACGTTGTTCGCGGTAACCGGCCCCTGCACGGTGCAGCAGCCGTCGTTGCAGGCGATCATTGCCGGGAGGCGAGCTGCTTGTTCTTCTCGGTGAGCGCCTTGACCAGCCCGTCGATCCCGCCCTTCTGCACTTCGCTGTTGAAGCTGCCGCGATAGCTCTGCACCAGGCTCAGGTCCCCCACCACGACGTCGTACACCTTCCAGCCGTCGCCGCTCTTCTGCATCTTGTAGTCGACGGTGACGGGCTTGCCCCCGGGTTGGTTGATAAGCGACCTGACCACCACGTCCGTCTCATCGGGCTGCAGGCGCAGCGGACGGTACTCGATCGCCTGGTCGCGATAGGCCGTGAACGTCGCGGCGTAGGTCTGCACCAGGAGCGTCCGGAATTCCCCGACCAGCAGCTTCTGCTGCTCGGGGCTCGCCTCGCGCCAGTGCCTGCCCACGGCGAGCTGGGTCATGCGGACGAAATTGAAATGCGGAAGCACCTTTTTCTCGACCAGATCCATCACCTTCTTCTGGTTGCCCGACTGGATGTCCCGGTCCGCGCGCAGCACGGCCAGCACTTCATCCGTCACGCTCCTCGCCAGCGCGTCCGGCGGCGTCATGTTCTGCGCCCCCGCCGGTACGGCCGCCGCACCGAGGACCGCCATCAATCCGATCAGCAATCGCTTGGTCATCGCATCTCCCATCAGTCGTGAGGACTTCCGCGCGATGAGCGGCAGGTGCGCCTGTCCGCTCCATCGCGCGGAGTTAAACCGGCGCGACGCGCCCGGGTTTAACACTACTTGGACCCGCCCTCGGCCGCTTTGTTGTAGAGGAATTGGCCGATCAGTTTCTCCAGTACCACCGCGGACTGCGTCAGCTTAAGCGTGTCGCCGTCCTTCAACATGGCGCTGTCACCACCCGCGTCGAGGCCGACATACTGCTCGCCGAGCAGCCCCGAGGTGAGGATGGACACCGAGGTGTCCGTCGGGAACTCGTAGCGCTTGTCGATGTTCAGCGTCACCCGGGCGATGAACTTCTTGCCGTCGAACTGGATGTCCTCCACCCGGCCCACCACCACGCCCGCGCTCTTCACCGGCGCGCGCACCTTGAGCCCGCCGATGTTGTCGAATTCGGCGTTGACGCGGTAGGTCGCTCCCGTCTTGAACGTCGTGCCGGCATTGCCCACTTTCAGGGCAAGCACGAAAAGCGCCGCGACCCCGATGGCGACGAAGATGCCAACCCACAGATCGAGCAGCGTCCTGTCCATGTCTAGATTCCCTTGAACATGAAAGCGGTGAGGACGAAATCCAGCCCCAAAATGGCGAGCGAGGAGGTGACGACGGTGCGCGTCGTCGCTCCCGACACCCCTTCCGCCGTCGGCGGCGCGTCATACCCTTCGAACAATGCGATGGCCGTGACCGCCACGCCGAACACCACGCTCTTGATCACGCCGTTTACGATGTCCTGCCGGAAATCCACCGCGCTCTGCATCTGCGACCAGAACGCGCCTTCGTCCACGCCGATGACGACCACCGTGATCAAGTAGCCGCCGAACACGCCCACCGCGCTGAACATCGCAGCGAGCAGCGGCATGGAGATCACGCCGCCCCAGAAGCGCGGCCCGATAACGCGCGCGATCGGGTCCACCGCCATCATCTCCATTGCGGAGATCTGTTCGGTGGCCTTCATCAGGCCAATCTCCGCGGTCATCGCCGACCCGGCCCGGCTGGCGAACAGCAGCGCCGACACCACGGGCCCCAGCTCGCGGGTGAGCGAGAGCGCGACCAGCGTGCCGACCGCCTCCGAGGAGCCGTATTTCTGGAGCGTTTCATAGCCCTGCAGTCCCAGCACCATGCCCACGAACAGACCCGAGACGATGATGATGATGAGCGAGAGCACCCCCGCGAAGTAGATCTCCCTGAATGTCAGCCCGCGAAACCGGCGGAAGCTCATGGCGGAGCGCGTGAGCGTGAGCAGGAAGAACCGGCTCGCGTAGCCGAGCCGCCACACGCCGTTGATGACGCGGTGTCCGACGATGCGCAACCCCCTCGCGGCGGGCTCAGGCACGAGCGGGCTCCAGCTCAAGGTCCATGCGGTACGGCGCGCCCGGGTAATGGAACGGCATCGGACCGTCGATCTCGCCCCACACGAACTGGTGGACGAACGGCGCATCGGACTTGCGGATCTCCTCCGGCGTGCCCTGAACGACCACCACCCCGTCGGCCATGAAATAGACGTAATCGACGATCTTCAACGACTCCTGCACGTCGTGCGTGACCACGATCGAGGTCGCCCCCAGCGCATCGTTGAGCCGCCGCACCAGATTGCTGATGACGCCCATCGAGAGCGGGTCGAGCCCGGTGAACGGCTCGTCGTACATGATGAGCATGGGGTCGAGCGCGATCGCGCGGGCGAGCGCCACGCGCCGCGCCATGCCACCCGAGAGCTCGGACGGCATCATGTGCTGCGCGCCGCGCAGCCCCACCGCGTTGAGCTTCATCAGCACGAGGTCCTGGACCATGGCTTCCGGCAGATCGGTGTGCTCGCGGATCTGGAATGCCACGTTGTCGAACACGGACATGTCGGTGAACAGCGCGCCGAACTGGTAGAGCATGCCCATCTTGCGTCGCATCTGATAGAGCTCTTCCTGGCCCAGCTCGCTCATGTCGCGGCCGGCAACCGTCACCGTGCCGGTAGCGGGCCGCAACGCGCCCCCGATCATGCGCAGCAGTGTGGTCTTGCCGCAACCGGAGAGACCCATGATCGCCACTATCCTGCCGCGCGGCACGGTCATGTTGATGCCCTTCAACACCGGGCGGACGTCGTAGGCAAAATTGACGTCCTTGATTTCAACTAGGTTTTCCATCAGGGCGGGACGCGGGGGACCAGAAGGGCGTTAATTTTAAACTACCGCCGGGGACACAACAACGACGATTGGAGCCACATCGAATCAAGTTCAGGGCAAGCCCGGCCGCCGACTAATTCGCCGTTTACTGTCCGCGGCCGTTCGGATAAGTTACGCTCATGAGCGAGATCGCGTTGCGTTTCGCGCAGGTCGAGAAGCGTTACGCCGGCGTGCCGGTAGTGAGCGGTTTCTCGCTGGAGGTGCGGCGCGGGGAGTTTTTCGGGCTGGTCGGCGTCAACGGCGCAGGCAAGACTACGCTCATCAAGTGCCTGCTCGATTTTTGCGACGCCGATGGCGGAGCGATCGAGATCTTCAGTGTCCCGCACACGACCACTGCAGCGCGCGCCCGGATCGCCTACCTGCCGGAGCGCTTCAACCCGCCGTTCTACCTGACCGGGCGCGACTTCCTCCAATACATGCTCGGACTCCATCGCACGCGCTATGACGCAGCCGCGGTCGCGCGCATCTTCAGCGCGCTCGACCTCGAGCCGGCCGCGCTCGACCGCCCCGCGCGCCTCTATTCCAAGGGCATGACGCAGAAGCTGGGACTCGCCGCCTGCCTGCTCTCCGGCAAGGATCTCTACGTGCTCGACGAACCGACCGGCGGTCTCGACCCCAAGGCACGAGCGCTGGCGAAACGCGAGCTGGCTGCGCTGCGGCGCTCCGGACGGACCGTGTTCTTCACCTCCCACGCGCTGGCGGACGTTGCCGAAATGTGCGACCGCCTGGCCGTGATGCACGGCGGCCAGCTGCGCTTCGCGGGCACCCCGCAGGAGCTTACCGAGCGCGCTGGCGCGCCGGACCTGGAACGGGCCTTTTTGGACTGCATCTCGACGTGACCAGGGCCTCGCGCAAGCCCCGATAAGCCTTTGCTATACAATTACTACCAAGCCAGACTTGGTACGCTGGCTTAATTCCGCGCGTTGGAACGGACGACGGCTCGCCGCTCAACGCGCGCAAGGGGCCTGACCCGGTGTCGCAAGCGAAGCAAGATGAAATCGCGAAGCCCGATCTGCTGATCGTTGACGACGATCCGCTGATCACGGACACGCTCAACTTCGTCCTGAGCCGCGACTTCACCGTGTACGTCGCGGACTCCCGCAGTCGCGTCAAGAGCCTGCTGCGCCAGCTCGACAACGCGCCCGAGCTCGCCCTGATCGATCTCGGGCTGCCGCCCGCCCCGCACCGCCCGGACGAGGGTTTCCGGCTGATCAGTGAGCTGATCGCTTACTCCCCCGGCATCAAGATCGTGGTGCTCTCGGGGCAAAACGACGAAGCCAACGCCCGCCACGCCCGCACCCTCGGCGCGATCGAGTTCGTGGCCAAGCCATGCGAGCCGGAAGCACTCAAGGCGCTGCTCATGCGCGCGCGCGAGGTGCGCGAGGCCGAGCTCGGCGCGCCCACGGAAGGCGGGCTGCTCGGCAAGAACCTCCTCATCGAGAAGCTGCGCCAGCAGATCGCGCAATTCGCGAGCGCTCCCTTCCCGGTGCTGATCGAAGGCGAGTCCGGCAGCGGCAAGGAGATCGTCGCGACCTCCCTGCACCGCATGAGCCAGCGCGCTGCGCGCCCCTTCCTCGCCCTCAACTGCGCGGCGATCTCGCCGAACCTGGTGGAACCCACCCTGTTCGGCTACGCCAAAGGGTCGTTTACCGGCGCCACCACCGCGCGCTCGGGCTACTTCGAGGACGCCACGGATTCCACCCTGTTCCTGGACGAGATCGGGGAGCTCCCCCTCGAGCTGCAGGCGAAGCTGCTGCGCGTTCTGGAGAATGGCGAGTACCAGCGCGTCGGCGAAACCCAGAGCCGCGTCTCCAACGCACGTGTGGTGGCCGCGACCAATCGCGATATGCGCCAGGAAATCCGCGCCGGGCGCTTTCGCGCCGACCTCTACCACCGCCTGTCGGTATTCACCATCAACGTGCCGCCGCTGCGCGACCTCGGCGAGGACAAGCGCGTGCTGCTCGACCATTACCGCGAGTTCTACGCCCGCCAGGCGCGCGTGAACCCTTTCGAGCTCGACGCCGGCGCGCTGCAAGCCTGGCTCGATTACGGCTTTCCCGGCAACGTGCGGGAGTTGCGCAATATCGTGATCCGCCTCACCACGAAACATGCCGGCCGGCGGGTCGGCACGGGCGAGCTGCAGCCGGAGCTCGACATGGAGAACCTCGACATCGAGCTGCCGGGCCTGGCGGCGGGCCAGGACTTCAAGGCGGTACTGGAAGCCGCCAGGCGCCATCTGCAGCTGCACAAGAATTTCAGCCTCGACAACACGCTCGCCCAATGGGAGCGCGGCTATATCGAGGCGGCGCTGCTGATCACGCAGGGCAACCTGACGCAGGCCGCCAAGATGCTGGGCATCCACCGCACCACCCTTTACAGCAGGATGCAGAGCTACGGCGAACCGGAGGAAGCGGCGAAGACACCGCGACCGGCCGCCAAGAGCCCGTAACGCACATGACGGCGCCGCGCGCCCGTGGTGCGCGCGGCCGGGGGAAACGACGATGTATTACAGCCATTTCGGACTGACCCAGGCACCGTTCAAGATCACCCCGAACACCGAGTTCTTTTTCACCGGCGGCAACCGCGGGCCGATCCTCGAGGCGCTGATCTACGCCATCACCCACGGCGAGGGCATCATCAAGGTGACCGGTGAGGTCGGCAGCGGCAAGACCATGCTGTGCCACATGTTGCCGAAGCGGCTGCCGCCGAACGTCGAGACCGTGTACATCGCCAACCCGAACGTCTCGCCGGAAGAAATCCTGCACACCATCGCGATCGAGCTGCAGCTCGCGGTGGACCGGAGCGCGCCGCGCCTGGAAGTGACGCAGGCGCTCCACGACTTCCTGCTCAAGCGTTACTCCGAGGGCAAGCGCGTGGTGGTGTTCGTCGAGGAATCGCAGGGCATGCCTCTCGCCACCCTGGAGGAGATCCGGCTGCTCTCGAATCTCGAGACGCACAACGACAAGCTGCTGCAGATCGTGCTCTTCGGCCAGCCTGAGCTCGACAACAACCTGCGGCAGCCCCACATCCGGCCGCTGCGAGAGCGGGTCTCCCACAGTTTCCGGCTCGAGCCGTTCGGCGCGGGCGAGATCCGCGAATACCTGATGTTCCGCATGCGCACGGCCGGCTACCGCGGGCCCGACCTTTTTTCCGACACCGTGGTCAAGCAGGTCGCGCGCGCCTCGCTCGGCCTCACCCGGCGCGTCAACCTGATTGCGGACAAGGCGCTGCTCGCGGCGTTCTCGGAAAACACCCACACGATCCGTCCCAAGCACGTCGAGGCAGCGGTGCGGGACAGCGAGTTCAGCCAGGACGCGAGGCCGCAACCCGGTCCGCGCTTCCTGTGGGGGGCGGGTGTTTTTGCCGCTGGCGCGCTCCTGGGTATCGGCGGGTATATGGTCTTCGGGCCCGGGATCCGGGGTCTACCTCAGCCGCTCATCGCGACTGTCCCGGGAGCGCCCTCGAGCACCTCCTCCGCCCAGGGCGAAGCGCAGCCGGCCCCAGCTCCCTCAGTCATTGCTCAATCTATTGAATCCTTTAAGAACACAACCGTCAGCGCACAGCCCAAGGCGCCTCCGGCAGTGATCGAAGGGACCTCCCAAGTCCCTGCGGCTGTGGGCGGGACGGGGGTGACTGGGGACGAACGGCCAACCGTGACCGAAATCACGACGGCATTGGGGGCTGATGTGCTCGAATCCCGACTTGCGGCAACCGAGAAGTGGCTCGCGACGGAACCGAAAAATCTATACAGCATCCAGCTGCTGGGGACGGAGGATGCCGCACAGCTAAAGCTGCACCTGAATGACCTATCCAAATTCATTGAAATGAATAAGATTTTTGTGTATCGTACCGTTGCAAATGGGCGGCCCTTGCTGACGGTGCTGTATGGCAGCTTCAGCAATCGCCGCACGGCACAGGAGATGCTGGAAAAATTGCCGGAGGGCCTGAAGGCCAACCGGCCGATCTTGCGCACGGTGGAGGGCATCCGTGGCGAGCTCAAGCGGCACCAGGCATCCTGAGCGCGGCGTCAACGGACGTATGACGGGATAAGTGGGTTTTGGCCAGGGAGACGCGATGGATCCGACAACCGTTTCGCCGCATGCCGTAACCGTGGCGCGCCCCCTGCCTGCGTGCACCGTCCCCGCTTTCGCGCTGGCAATCGCGCTGACTGTTCCGGGCTGCGCCAATATCAAGCCCTACATACCGCCCTCCGAAGGCCACATCGCCAAGCCCCAGGTCAAGGCCGAGCCCGACAAGGCCATCCCGCCACCGGCCCGGGTGAGCGAGCTCGTGCCGCCTCCCAAGCCGGTGGCCAGGCCACAGACCTACAGTGTCGTGGTCAGCGAGGTGTCGGTGAAGGACCTGCTGGTCGCGCTCGCGCGCGACACCAGGCAGAACATCGACGTCCACCCCGGCATCAGCGGGCTCGTCAGCCTGAATGCCGTCAACGAGACCCTGCCGGCGATCCTCGAGCGCGTCAGCAAGCAGGTCAACCTGCGCTACCGTCTCGAGGGGAACACCATCGTGGTGTCGCCCGACGTCCCTTACGTCAAGACTTACCGTATCGGCTACGTGGACATGAAACGGGACACGAGTTCGACAGTCGGAGTTTCTGGCCAGATTGCAGCCACCGGGACCCAGGCCACAGGCGCGGCGAGCGCATCGAGCACCGTGGTAACCACCACGATGGCGTCTGATTTCTATCAAACGCTGCGCGATAACTTAAAGGGAATTCTCTCGACCATGAGAGCCCAAGGTCTCTCCGCGGAAGGGCGACGCCAGCGCCAAGAAGAGCAAAAGGCAGCCGTGGAATTGGAGCGCCAGAGACTTTCAACAGCATCCGCTGCCGCGAATGCGGCTGTACGCTCTGGGGTAATTATGGGTTCAGGCGCTGTCACAGACATGATGAGAGCTACCCAGGGAGGGGGTGTTACTGTGTCTCGCGTGGAAGATGACATCATCGTGAACTCACAAAGTGGAACCGTTACCGTCAGTGCCTCAGAGCGGGAACATCAGGCGATACAACACCATATAGATAGCATCCTGACCACGGTGCAGCGCCAGGTGCTGATCGAGGCCACCATCGTCGAAGTGGTGCTGTCCGACAAGTACCAGGGGGGCGTCGACTGGAGCCGGCTGCCGATTTCAGGCGGCCCTACCCTCATTCAGCGGACGCTCGGCGGATTCGGCACCGGCCTCAGCCAGGCCGGCGCTAACTTCTTCCAGATTGGCTATCTCAACACGACGACCAATGTTGGGAATATCAGCGCGACCGTCAAGTTATTGGAGGAATTTGGCAACACCCGGGTGTTGTCGAGCCCCAAGCTGATGGCGCTCAACAACCAGACCGCGCTGCTCAAGGTCGTGGACAACGTCGTGTATTTCGAGGTGCAGGCGACAACGACGCAGACCCAGACCACGTCGCAAACCTCCTTCAGCACAAGCGCGAAGACAGTTGCCGTCGGCGTGGTGATGACCGTCACGTCCCAAATTAACGAGGACGGGCGCGTCTCGCTCACCGTGCGACCGACGATCTCGCGGATACTGCGTTTCGTGAATGATCCCAACCCGTCGCTGGCGAATCCCTGCGGTGTCCCGGTGCCTGTCGGCGGCTGCAGTGTCCCCGCGATAACGAACGCCGTTCCCGAGATCCAGACGCGCGAAATGGAGTCCGTGTTGCAGGTTGGCAGCGGCCAGACGGTGGTCTTGGGCGGACTGATGCAGGACAACGTGCAACGGGACCGCCAGCAGATTCCAGGGGCCGACCAGCTTTCGGCGGCGGGCGAGCTGTTGCGCTTTCGTGACGAGCGCGTTTCCAAGTCCGAGCTGATGATCTTCCTGCGTCCGACCGTTGTCGCCAATCCCTCTCTCGAAAGCGACGAGCTCAGATTCTTCCAGCGCTTCCTGCCCCAGCCGGAATCCGCACCGGCGAAGACTGGCGCCGCCCAATGAGCCTGTTGATGAAGGCCTTGGAAAAGGCCGCCAAAGACCGGATCGATGCGCGCGCCGAGCCCGTCGCGGCTGCAGCCGCCACCGCGCCCGCCCCGGTCGCCAAGGAACTCACGCTCGAACCCATGGCGCCCGAAGCGCCCGCGGCGCCCAAGGCGGAGGCCGCGCCGCGCCCGGCTGCCGCCTCCGCGCCCGCCAGAGAGCAGGCCCAGGCGCAGGCCGGCACCATCATGCAGGCCAGCGCCTCCAGCCGACCCGCCAGGGGTGGAGTGGGCGCTTACGTGCGCGCGCACCCGCTGCCAGTATTGGGAACAATCGCCGGCCTGTTCGCGCTCGGCTTCGGAATTTACGTCTATCTGCAGATCGCCCATCCCGGGCTGTTCATCGAGCGGCCGCCGCTCGCGTCCGGCAAGGGGCCGGTGACACCGCTCGCCCAGGCGCCCGCCGCTCCGGCCGGCCCGCTGCCCTCGGGTCCCTTGTTGAAGGAAGCGGCTGCGGAATCCGCGGCTCAGCGTCAAAAGCCGCGGCCGGCGGCTGCAGCCGCTGCGCCAGAGGAGCCGGCATCACGCAACACGGTCGTGGTCAGCCCGGGCAGCGCCGAGCCAGTCCTCAATCCGCTGCTCCCCCAGGCCTACGCCGCGCTGCAAGCGGGACAGCTCGACCAGGCGCAGCGCCTCTACGGTGACGTCCTCGGCGCCGAGCCGAAGAGCATCGATGGGCTGCTCGGGCTCGCCGCGGTAGCGGTGCGGCAGGGCAATAGCGAGGAAGCCACGCGACGCTACCTGCAACTGCTGGAGCTTGAACCACAGAACGCGCTGGCGCAAAGCGGGCTGATTGCGCTCCTCGGTCGCGCCGACCCGGTTGCGGCCGAATCGAAGTTGAAGCAGCTCATCGCGCGCGAGCCCTCCGCGCACCTTTACTTCACGTTGGGCAACCTGTACGCCGACCAGTCGCAGTGGGCGGCGGCGCAGCAGGCCTATTTCCAGGCCCACCACCTCGAGCCGGCCAATCCCGACTACGCCTACAACCTCGCGGTCGGCCTCGAGCACGTCAGCCAGCCCAGGCTCGCGCTCGGTTACTATCAGCGCGCGATGCAGGCTGCGGCCGTCAGGGGCCGCGCCAATTTCAACCTCGCACAGGCCCAGGAGCGCATCGGCAAGCTCGCCGCGCAGGTAGAATAGCCGGCTCTGGGAAACCGACCCGTTCTCATGGCCGAACAGCGCAAGAAACTCCGCCTCGGCGAGTTGTTGGTGCAGCAAGGGCTGATCACCACCGACCAGCTCTCGATCGTTCTCGCCGAGCAACGCCACAACAACATCCCTATCGGCCGCCTGCTGGTGCGGCTCGGCTTCGTCACGGAAAGCGCCATCCGCGACATCATGGCGCGCACCATCGGCCAGGAGGCGATCGACCTGGCCCAGGTGGTCGCCGACCCGGAGGCGCTCAAGCTCGTCTCGCAGGACTTCGCGCGCCGCAACCGCGTGCTTCCGATCGCCTACGATCCTGCGGACCAGGTGCTCACCGTCGCCACCACCGAGATCTTCAACGTGGTGGCGATGGACCAGTTGCGCGCCATGTTGGGCCCGCAGATCGAGATCAAGACACAGCTCGCGAGCGAGGCGCAGCTCGAGGACTATACCGACCACTTCTACGGCTACGAGCTTTCGGTCGACGGCATCCTGAAGGAGATCGAGACCGGAGAGATCGACTACGAGAGCCTGCAGGCGCCGGGCGGCGACAACGAATATACGCAGCCGATGGTGCGGCTGGTCAACGCGCTGTTGGTGGATGCCGTCAAGCGCGGCGCCTCCGACATCCATCTGGAGCCGGAGTACGCCTTCCTGCGCATCCGCTACCGCATCGACGGCGTGCTCGAGACGGTGCGAAGCCTGCATAAGACCTACCTGCCGGGGATCACGGTGCGCGTGAAAGTGGTGAGCACCATGAACATCGCCGAGACGCGCGCGCCGCAGGATGGGCGGCTGTCGCTCACGTTGAACGGCAGGCCGATAGACTTCCGCGTGTCCACGCAGCCCACCATCTACGGCGAGAACATCGTGCTGCGCGTGCTCGACCGCGAGAAGTCGATCATCAGCCTCGACCGCATGCGGCTCTCCAAGCAGGCGACGGACAAG
>Ga0326597_10006915_pt1 | contig 15466 bp, 18 predicted proteins | sample RVTome_12_FD_203789 | JGI IMG/M metagenome (GOLD analysis project Ga0326597, IMG submission 203789) | Soil microbial communities from uranium-contaminated site in the Upper Colorado River Basin, Wyoming, United States - RVT100D185 | ecosystem: Environmental > Terrestrial > Soil > Contaminated >...
GGCGCGATTGCGAGCCGCGCGCAGCGGATCACCGACGAGATGTTCATGGCCGCGGCGCATACGCTTGCGCACGACGTCACCGAGTCCGACCTCGAGCAGGGCAGCCTCTATCCGGCGCTGCCGCGCATCCGCGAAGTCTCGGCTCACATCGGAACCGCCGTCGCCCGGGTCGCCTACCGCAACGGGCTGGCCGCCGAGCGCGAACCGGAGGACATCCCGGCGCACGTCGCGTCGCAAATGTACGACCCGCACTACCACAGCTACATCTGAGGTTCTCGCTGACAGCCATTGCACCTGGTCAACTATCGAGCACGTCCTATACTTGACGTAACCACCCCACCGGCTCTGCCGGCACCCCTCCTTGAAAAGGAGGGGAGTATTCTTGGATTCCCCTCCTGCCCGAGGGTGAGCCGGGGTTTCGAAGAACGTGCCTGCGCACGTTCGAGCCGGCGAACGCGCGACGCGATGCAGCGCGGCGGGACGGGCGGGGTGGCACGAAGTGACGGGGTGGTGGGAGCCAGATTAATCGAAAGCCGCCCGGACCTCGGGCGGGATGGCGAACGCCTTCAACCCCGCGGGCGCGTCCGGATCGGGTTTGCACCAGACGCGAATCTCGTAGCCTTCGACCGCGCGCCGCGGACCGTTCAACACCGTGTGGCTCAACTCGAAGGTCTTTTCGTTCCACTTGGCCACGTGCGATTCGACCACGATCTCGTCGCGGAACCGGCACGGGGCGAGAAACCGCGACTTCGCTTCCACGATCGGCACTCCCGACACGCCGTAGCGGGACATCAGGGTGTCCCAGTCGAGCCCCACGCTCTCGAACAGCAGCAGCGCGCTCTGGTCGAACCAGACGAAATAGTTCGGGTAGAAGACGATCTTCGCGGGATCGGTGTCCCCCCAGTGGACGATGACTTTATGGCGGTAAGTCTTCACGCAGGCAGACTCGCGGGTGGATGATCTAGGAGTTTGTCGGACTTAGGTCCGACAAACTCCTTATGCAAAACCGCCCGCACGATAATGGCAGTCAATGACAGTGAAAACCTCATTTCCAGCCTACGCGCGTGCCCAGCGGAGGGCAATCGGGGCCGTTACCCTGGGTTTCATGCGAAATTCGCGGGCGGTTTTGCTGTTAGCAGCCTGTCGGACACCTCAATCCGACAGGCTGCTAGGAGGCCCGATTATAGCGCCCGGCATTCCATGACCCCGCGGCCCGCGTGGGTCGCCGGGGTTCGGCGCTAATTTGTGGTGAACGTTGCTGGCGGAGCAGTACTACGGCCAGTTCATCACCGCCGCGGAGAGGGGCGTGCCCGCCAGCCATTCGGCGCCGCGGGCGTAGAGCCGCTCCACTTCCGGCCCCGTGAGGCCGGGCAGGTCGCGCTTGACCGCGTAGCCGATCCGGCTCTGCAGGTAAGCCAGGTGACGATAGCCCTCGGGGAACTGCGCCAGCAATTCCGGATCGAGCTTGAGCACCGCGCCCGGGTCGAGCGGGTCGATGCGGTCCTTCTCGTAGATCGGCTGGCGCAGCAGCATGCCCCACGCGCCTGTGCGCTTCTCGAAGAAGTCGTAGAAGCGCCCCGTGCAGACCACATCGCACAGCACGCCCTCGACGCCGGCGCGTTGCGATATGGTCATCCTGGTCTGGGCGATGGCTCGGTTGCCGGCGACGTCAATCGACGAGCCGCCGAGGAAATGAAGGATGCGGACGCCCCGGTTCCAGCCGTCGATGGAGGCCTGGATGAAATCCTCGAACGGGCCCTGGCACCAGGTGGCCACCATCACCCCTTCCGGGTGCCACACGGAGCGGAAGCGGTCCCATTGGCCGGCGTCGCGCCAGACGGCCCAGTTTTCGACAGCCTGGCGTATCCGCAACTGCTCGATCAATTCATCGGCCATTTGACTTCCCCGAAAGCGGGCCGCAGCCCGCCGCGGGGCCCGGTTCCGGCCGGCCCCCGCGCCTCAGTTCCAGTACAGCATCGCGACGGCGACGCAGGCGATGGCCCAGAACACGGGAAACTCCATGCCGCCGAGGTTCCACAGCCACTTCACCGAGCGGTTGAAGAAGCAGACGGCGACGGCGGCGACCGTCAAGCTCCCTGCGGCGAGCAGGGCCGCCCACTGGGTATAGAGGCCGAACAGCAGCCCGAGCGCGGCCACGCTCTCGACCACCAGGGCGAGGCGCATGTAGAGCGCCGGCGGCTTGAAGCCGGCCTGAACGAAGAAGCCCAGCGCCGGCGGCGGGTTGCCGACGATCTTGAAATAGATGTGGGGAAAGAAGAACAACGAGCAGATCAGGCGCAATACCACGGCGCCATTGGTCAGATCGAAGGCGGAAGCGGCCACGGACATATGGAACTCCTCCAGCAAGAGCTGTTGAACTTCTCCCGTCGCTTCCGCAAAGGCGGGAGCCCGGAGAAACTTCCTGCAACCGCATCACCGACTTACTGGATTCCCGCCGTCGCGGGAATGACGTTATCACTCCGCGCCACGCCTTTTTCAGGCATTTGCTGTCGCGGATCAGTTGAGCTTCATGCCGATACTCTTGATCAGCGGGGCGAGCTCGGCGTATTCGGCGCGCAGCAACTTCTCGAAGTGATCGGGCGGGCCGAATCCGGGCTCCGCGCCCTGCTGCACGAACCTCTCGCGCGTGGCCGGCTCCTTCAGCACGCTCACCGTGTCGGCATTGATCCGGGTGACGAGCCGCTTCGGCAGCCCCCGCGGCGCGATGAGGCCGAACCACGATTCCGACCGGTACTGAGGAAATCCCGCTTCCGCGCTCGTCGGCACGTCGGGCAGCGCCGCAGCCCGCTTGGGCGATCCGACCGCCAGCGCCCGGAGCGTTCCGGCCTTGATCATTCCCACGATCGCCGGCAGGGGATAGACGTAGAACTGTATGGTGCCGGCGATCAGCGCGCTGCGGCTGTCGGCGCCGATGCGGAACGGCACGTGCACCACGTTGATCCCCGCCTTCGACACGAACAATGCGCCGGCGAGGTGCGAGGAGCTGCCCACCCCGGCCGAGCCGAAATTCATTGCTCCGGGCCTGGCCTTGGCAAGGGCGATGAGATCCGGGATCGTTTTCGCCTCGACGCCCTTGCCGACCACGATCACGTTGGGGTTCGAGCCGACGAAGACGATCGCCGTAAAGTCGCTCAGCGGATCGTACGGTTTCTTGTCCCGCAGCAGCGCATTCGACAGATGCGGCTGCCCGATCATGGTCAGCGTGTAGCCGTCGGGCGCCGCCTGGCGCGTCAGCTCGCTGCCGATCAGCCCGCCCGCCCCCGGCCGGTTGTCGACGACGATCGGCTGGCCCCACATCTCGCTCAACCGCTGGCCGACGATGCGCCCGAGCGCGTTGCTCGCGGAGGTCGCCGTGAACGGCACGATCATGCGTACCGGCTTCGACGGCCATTTTTCCTGTGCGAGCGCCCCGCCCCCCAGGCCTGTCAGCGCAAGAGCCAGCGAGATGGAGCCAATGCCGCGCGATATCCTCATGGTAGCCTCCCCTGATCCGGATATATTACGACAACGACCGCAAACCGGTGTTGCTTCGGTGTAGAATAGCACCGGACCCCGCTGTTTTTCGATCCCCGTCGTTCGTTGCGACAGAATCGAGGCGTCGTGGAGACAGGCGGTGCACCTGAAGGTCGAATTCAATTCCGGAAAGCGAGCAGTCATGAGGATGATGAGGCCAGGCCGGTCGGTGGACTGGACCAAGGAAAAAATCGCCGGGCTGACCACGCCGGACGTGCGGCAGCTGCGCGTCAACGCGGAGCGGTTGAACGCGCCCGAAATCATGGAACGCTGCGATGCCGTGCTCAGCGAACGGCGAAAGGCGGCCAGCGCCAAGTCGAGGAGTGCCCGCCTGTCACGCGAAGGTAAGGACCTGAAGGCAGGCGGTGCGGCATGAGCATTCCGGTCGATCGCAAGCGATTCATGGTCGGGAAGTACGAGGTGATCGCGCAGCCCCTTCCGCACTCGGTGCACATGCTGCGCTACACCGTGTTTCTCCACAAGACGCGAATCGGCGCGATGGTGAGCGTGCCGACGGAATCCGATTGCCGGTTTCTGGAAAAGCCGCCGGTCGTCCCTCCGCTCAAGATCTTCTATGTCACGCACCGGCCCGGCCGCCCGAAGAAGGGCAGCAAGCCTCCCGTCCCCGTGGAACGGAATCAACCCGCCCTCCGGGAAGAACTCCCGTCGGACGTGTCGCTGGACGGACTGCGGAGACCGGAAGACCGTTAGCAAGTCGAGCGGGGTCAGGCTTCGATTTCGTAGTGCGCTCCAGGACTGGCATGACCGGTTGTGGATATGACAACCAGCAAGCAGGAGCTGACTCGTTCCACCCCTTCCCCGGGGCAAATCGCTCCGCCCTTTGCCGGCTCAACGGCTCGACCTGATCGGCAGCCGCCACGCATCCTGCGCCGGATCCTTGCGCTGGATGATTTCGAGGATGCGGCGCGCCGGGTTATTCCCCGCCCGATTTTCGGCTATGTGACGGGCGGCGCCGAAACGAACGCGTCGCGGCGAGCGAACCGGGAGGTGTGGGACGAGCTTGCGTTCCTGCCCCGGGTGCTGGTCGACACGTCGGCGCGCGCGTTGAAGACAACGCTCTTCGGCCACACCTACGATGCGCCTTTCGGGATCGCGCCGATGGGCGGGACCGCCATGGCCGCCTACCAGGGCGACCTCGTGCTCGCCCGCGCCGCGGCGGCGGCCAACGTTCCGATGATCCTGAGCGGCGCCGCGCTGACGCCCCTCGAGCGGGTCCGGGAAGCGGGACCGACCGCCTGGTTCCAGGCCTATCTTCCCGGCGAGGCCGGCCCCATCGCGGAGCTCGTCGAGCGGGTCGCGCGCGCCGGCTACGACACGTTCGTTCTCACGGTTGATGTGCAGGTGGCGGCCAACCGCGAGAACAACGTGCGCAGCGGCTTCGATACGCCGCTGCGCCCCACCCTGCGCCTTGCTTGGGACAGCATCCTTCGGCCGCGCTGGCTATTCGGCATGTTGTTCCGCACGTTGCTGCTCCATGGCATGCCCTATTTCGAGAACATGGGCCCGCGCGTTCCGCTCATTTCGCGGACCGGCGAGCGCGGGCGCGGCCGGCGCGACAAGCTTTCCTGGAAGCACCTCGAGCTGATGCGGCGCCTGTGGAAGGGGCGTCTCGTGGTGAAAGGGATACTCGACAAGGACGACGCCCGCATCGCCCGCGAGAGCGGCGCCGACGGCGTCATCGTCTCGAATCACGGCGGGCGGCAGCTGGACGGCGCCGTGGCGCCGTTGCGCGTGCTGCCCGGGATCGCCGCCGAGGCCGGCAGGATGACCGTGATGATGGACAGCGGCGTGCGCCGCGGCACCGACGTGTTGAAAGCGCTCGCTCTCGGCGCGCAATTCGTCTTTATCGGCCGGCCGTTCCTCTACGCAGCCGCGCTCGCCGGCGAGCCGGGCGTGCTGCACGCGATCAAGCTGCTGCGCGATGAGATCGACCGTGACATGGCGCTCATCGGCATCACGACGCTCGCCGAGATGCGGCGGGAGCTCCTGACAGCCGCGCGCGGCGCGGAGTTCTTGGCCGCCGATGAATCCCGTTCCAATGTCCGTCTTCCGGGTGTGTCGCGGACGATCAATCAATAGGAGTTGGCGAAGGTCATTGGAACGGGATGAACGCCGATAGACGCCGATAAGATCAGGACCAGAATGAACAGGACGGCTGTCCCCTAAGGGCTTCCCCATATCTCCTCACCCAATCCCCCCTACCCCCCTTTGTCAAAAGGGGGGGCATAATCCCCCTTAACCCCCCTTTGTCAAAGGGGGGTGCGCAAAGCGCGGGGGGATTTCGCCACTCGACACTCGACACCACAATGCCGCAAATCAAGGTCATGCTGTCGGCCGCCTTCAAGGAGGCCTACCTCGAGCTCGTGCCGCAATTCGAGCGCGCCAGCGGGCACAAGGTGGAGAATCTCTGGGTCCCGAGCGTGCAGATGATGACCCGCCTCAAGGGCGGCGAGACGGTGGATCTCGTGATCCTGTCGGCTGCGTCGCTCGACGAGCTCACGAAGGCCGGGCTCGTCTCCGAGCGCACCGACCTCGCAAGATCGGGCATCGGCGTTGCCGTGAAATCCGGCGCGCGCAAGCCGGACATCCGTTCGGGCGAGGCCGTGAAGCGCGCGGTGCTCGCGGCGAGGGGTATCGCCTGTTCCACCGGACCCAGCGGCATCTATCTCATGGGGCTGTTTCAGCGCATGGGCATCGCCGAGGCGATCAAGTCCAAGGTGAAGCAGGTGCAGGGCGAGCCGGCCGGAGGGGTGGTGGCGCGCGGCGAGGCGGAGATCGCCTTCCAGCAGGTGAGCGAGCTGCTCCCCGTCCCCGGCATAGACTTCGTCGGGCCGCTGCCGGCGGACATCCAGCAAGTCACCGTTTTCTCGGCCGGACTGCACGTGGCGGCGCAGCAGCCGGACGCGGCGCGGGCACTGGTCAAGTTCCTCGCCGCGCCCGCCGCGGCTCCGGTGATCAGGACGAAGGGGATGGAGCCGGCGTAGCGACAGGGCGTGACTGTGACTCTCGAATTTGAACGGCGGTTCTCTCGGGGAGGAAACAATGAGGATGATGACTTGGCGTAGTTTGATCGTGCTCGCGGTTGCGCTGGCGGGAATCGCGCCGGCCCAGGCTCAATACCCAGCCCGGCCGGTACGCCTCATCGTGCCGTTTGCGGCGGGCAGCGGAACCGACACGGTCGCGCGCTTCGTCCAGCCGCAGATGTCGGCGGCGCTCGGGCAGCAGGTGGTCATCGACAATCGCGCCGGCGCGGCCGGCAACCTCGGGGCGGAGATTGCCGCCAAGGCACCCGCCGACGGCTACACGGTGCTGATGGGCAACATCTCCCACTCGATCAGCATGACGCTCTACACCAGGCCCGGCTTCGACCTGATCAAGGACTTCGAGCCGGTCACGTTGCTCGCATCCGGCTCGTTCACGCTGGCGGCTCACCCCTCGCTTCCGGCAAGGTCGGTGAAGGAGCTGATCGCGTTCGCAAAAAAGCGGCCGGGCGAGATCAATGTCGCGACGGCGGGCGCGGCCCTGCGGCTGTCTGCGAAAATGCTCGACAGCATGGCGGGCATCAGGACGACGGAGGTCACCTACAAGAGCACGCCGCAGGCCGTAACCGCGGTGATCAGCGGCGAGGCATCCCTCGGTTTCCCCGCCACCAGCGCGGCGATTCCGCATGCCAGGACCGGGAAACTGCGCGCGCTCGCGGTCACCGGCAGGCAGCGCTCACCCATGGCGCCCGACGTTCCCACTGTCGCCGAGTCCGGCGTACCCGGCTACGAGGTGACCACGTGGTACGGCCTGATGGTCCCGGCCCGCACGCCGAACGAGATCATCGCCCGGCTGCACGCGGCAGCGGCGAACGCTCTCGGGCACGCCGAAGTGAAGAAACGCTTCGCCACCACCGACCTCGAGCCGGCCGGCTCCACGCCGGAACAGCTGGGGGCGTTCGTCCGCAGTGAAATCGCGAAATGGGGGAAGGTGATAAAAGAATCCGGCATGACGGCGGAGTAGCGCCGTCCCGGCTTGTACCAGACTGGAATGTCAGACCAGCGTCACCTCAAGCACTCCGCACTTCTCGACTTCGGTCACGACCTTGTCTCCAGCTTTGAGCCACACCTGCTGCTCGGGCGGGTAGCCCAGAATCACGCCCTGCGGCGTTCCGGTATAGATGATGTCGCCGGGCAGGAGCGTCAGATGGCGTGAACAGTAGCTTACGATCTGCGCGCAGCTGTAGATCATGTCGGCAGTGTTCGAGTTCTGGCGCTGCTCGCCGTTCACGTAGGTGGCGATTTTCAGATTTTGCGGATCCGCAATCTGGTCCGCGGTGACGACGTAGGGACCGAGCGGCGCAAAACCGTCGCAGGTCTTGCCGAGCATGAGCTGGCTGGTGGCCCGCATCAGGTCGCGCGCCGAGAAATCGTTCCCGTTCGCGTAACCGAAGACGTAGGACAGCGCCTTCTCCTCGGGCACGTCTCGCGCCTTGCGGCCCATCACGACCACCAGTTCCACCTCGTAGTCGAACTGCGAAGACACCTTCGTCGGCAACGGAATCCTGCCCCGATGGCCGACGAGCGCGTTGTTGTACTTGTTGAAAAGGATCGGCACCGGCGGAATCGGGTTACCGGTCTCCCGCGCGTGCTGGCGATAGTTGAGTCCGACGCAGATGATCTTGCCGGGTCGCGGAACGGCCGGAGCGAATCTGGCGCGCGATTCCGGAATCAGCACGCCCTTGCCGCGCTTGTCGCCGAGCGCCTTCTCGGCCAGCTTCATGAGCGGCACGCAGTCGGCCCCATCGATCACGGCATGAATATCCGTCGGCGCCTTGCTTCGAAACAGCCTGGACGTCCTGGCCACATCCAGGATGCCCCGCTCCGTCCTGATCCCGAGGGTGCTGCCGTCGCGACCAGCCAGCGTGCAGAACGTCATGTTGCGCGCCCGCATGGCTCTCGTCGCCGCGGGCTTCTTCGCCTTGTCTGTCATCTCTCCCTCCGTTCGGCCTGGTCGCTGCTTCCTGCTTGCGAGTCAACCATACCCTCGGGGGAGCGTCAACGCGGGGCCGCAACGCCAACGCCGCGTGGAGTCATCCTTCGGCTACGCACCTCGCGCCAGCGGCGGTTTGAATTACAATGGCTTGGAGTCGCGCATCTTCAAGTCCCCGCTGAAAAACAAGGAGGACCGGATGGATCTTGGTATCAAGGAAAGGTCGGCGATCGTCACCGGCGGCAGCCGCGGCATCGGCCGGGAGACGGCCCGGCAATTCCTCGAAGAGGGGGTGCGGGTGCTGATCAGCGGCCGGAACGCGGAAACGCTGGAGCGCACGCGCTCGGAGCTGGCAAAGGCGACTGGCGGGGAAATTCACGCGCTCGTGGCCGACATGATCAAGCCCGCTGACATTGAACGCCTGGTCGCAACCGCAAGAGAGAAATTCGGGAGCGTGGACATACTGGTGAACAATGCCGGCCAGATGTACTCGGGCCGGTTCGACGTGATGACGGACCCGGGCCTGAAGGAGCAGCTCGAGACCAAGTTGTTCGGATTTCTGCGCGCGATCCGGCTGGTCTATCCCCTGATGAAAGCGCAGCGCTGGGGGCGGATCGTCAACCTGATCGGCGGCGCGGGCAAGGAGCCGGATCCCTACATGTTCGGAAGCGGGATCACCAACAGCGGCCTGCTGAACATCACCAAGTCGCTCTCGGCGGAGTTCGGCGAGCACAATGTGCTGGTCAACGCGATCTGCCCCGGGTGGGTCGATACCAACCTCTGGCGGCGCAACGCCCAGGGCCTCGCCGCCGAGCTCGGCGCGCAGAGCGAGGAGGAGGCGCGGCGGCGCGCGGCGCGCAAGAATTCTCTGAATCGGTTCGGCCGGCCCGAGGAGCTCGCCAACGCGATCGTGTTTCTCTGCTCGGAACGAGCGAGCTACATCACGGGCGTCTCGCTCAATCTGGATGGCGGCAGGCTGAAGTCTCTGTGGTAGGCTGATATAAATAACCAGGAGGAGCGACGATGAACGCCACGAAAGCCGCAGGACTTCTTTTCGCCGCCATGTTCCTGTCCATGGCCCCATGGGCGCAGGCCCAGCAGTATCCGTCGCGCCCGATCCGGCTGATCATCCCGTGGCCTCCCGGCGGCATCACCGATGTCATTTCCCGCGGCCTGAGCATCGCGCTGACCGAATCGCTCGGCCAGCAGGTAATCCCCGACAACCGTCCGGGCGCCGCCGGCACGCTGGGCGTCTCCATCGCGGCGAAGGCGAACGCGGATGGATACACGATGCTGATGACCGATGTGCCGAGCCACGCCATCAGCGCGAGCCTCTACACGAAGCTGACCTACAATCCCCTGAAGGACATCGAGCCGGTCGCGCTGCCGTCGCGCTCGCCGCTGGTGCTGGTCGTCAATCCCAAGTACGGCATCAAGACGACCGCGCGGCTGATCGAGTATGCCAAGGCGCACGCCAGCGAGTTCTCTTTCGCCTCTTCCGGGCCGGGTTCGATCACGCACCTCACCGGCGAACGGTTCAACCGCTTGACCGGGATCAAGCCGCTGCACGTGCCCTACAAGGGAGGTGGCCCGGCCACCGCCGCCCTCGTCGGTGGGGAAGCCGGGATGTACTTCTCGTGCATTTCCGCCGCCATCCCCCACATCAAGACCGGAAGGCTGACGCTCCTCGGAATCACCCTGCCGCAGCGTTCGCCGCTTTATCCGGACACCCCGACCCTCGCGGAATCCATTCCCGGATTCGTGATGGGATGCAACACCGGGTTCTTCGCACCCGCCGGAGTACCGCGGAATGTCCTGGACCGGATGTACGCGGAAGTGATGAAGGCCGTGGCGCAGCCGCGAATGAAGGAGCTGCTCGCCGCGAACTCGGCCGAAGCGGCGCCGTTCACGCGCGCCCAGTTCAAGGAGCACGTGGCGAGCGAAGTGCGCGCCTGGGGCGAAGTGGTGCGCGCGGCGGGGCTCAAGGTCGACTGAACCGGCAGGCGGTGAGTGAACTGAAGGGAAAGGTCGCGCTCGTCACGGGCGCGTCGCGCGGGATCGGCCGGGCGGTGGCGCTGCGCCTCGCCTCCGGAGGGGCCGCGATCTACCTCGCGGCGGACGGCACCGAAGCGCAGCTCGAGGACGCCGCCGCGGCCTGCCGCAAGGCCGGCGCCCCGGACGCCGCCTGGGGCGTTCACGACCTCGCGCGCGCGGGAGAAGCGGAGGTCATGGTTGCCGCGGCCCATCGGCGCATGGGGCGGATCGACATCCTGGTGAACAACGCGGGCATACGCGCCCGCAAGGCCTTCGGGGAGTTTTCGCACGAGGAGTTCGACCGGCTGGTGGCGGTGAACCTGCGCGCGCCGTTCTTCGCCAGCCAGGCGGTGGTGCCGATCATGCGCGCGCAGGGCGGCGGGCACGTGGTCCACATGGCGAGCCAACTCGGACTCGTCGCTTCACGCTACGGCGCGGTCTACAACCTCACCAAGGCGGGCCTCATCCAGCTCACCCGCTCGATGGCCCTCGAGCTCTCGGCGGACGGCATTTCGGTCAACGCCGTCTGCCCCGGCCCCGTCTCCACCGAGGGTTTCATCGCGGGCCGGAATCCGGGAGAGCTGGAACAACGCGCGCGCGACGTTCCGCTCGGCCGCTTCGGCACCGTCGAGGAAGTCGCGGGCGTGGTGGCGTTCCTGGTGTCAAAGGACGCCGGCTACGTGATCGGCCACGCGCTGGTCATGGACGGCGGATACATCATCCACTAGCCCGGCCGCCCGCCGCCGTGGTTAGAAGTGGCGTGGTCTCAAAAATAGTCCCTCTCCCCCAAGACTGAGGGAGAGGGGATTATTGAGATGGCTGCTAGCGGTGCAGGTCGCGGCTGATGAACTCGCCGTTCAGCGGGGCGGAAAGGTCGCTCGCGAGAAACACCACGACGTTCGAGAAATCATCCGGCTGATAGACAAAGCCCGCGGCCAGCAGGCGCCGGATGTCTTGCTCGCTTTTGCCGACTCGCCAGAGCGGCGTGTCCGTCGCGCCGGGTCCGAAGCAGTTGATGCGCACACCCGTGTCCTTGAGTTCGAGCGAGACCGCGCGGGTGAAACCGATGATTCCCGCTTTGGAGGCGGCATAAGCCGATCCGTTCGGCTGCCCCCTGATGCCCGTGCCGGAGGCTGTGCTCAGGACAACGCCTCGCTTGCGGGGCAGCATGCGACGGATCGCGGCGCGGGAGCCCAGATACACGCTTTTCAGATTGATCGTGATCACTGCGTCCCACTCCTCCTCCGGCATTTCCACGAGCGCCCGGCGTGGAAAAATGCCGGCGATGTTGAGCAGGACGTCGAGCGGACCGAACTCCGACTCGGCGCGATCGAACAGCTGCTCGAACGCCGCGGCCCTGGTGACATCCGCCTGGATCGCGACGGCGCGGCCACCGGCCTTGACGATCGCGTCCGCAGTAGCCTGCGCGGCCGCGAGGTTGATATCCGACACGGCGACGGCCGCACCGGCCCTTGCCATGGCGAGGCCGTAACAGCGTCCCAGGCCGCCGCCGCCGCCGGTCATCGCAACTGTCTTTCCTTCGAGCAGGTTCATGCGCTCGTCCTTCTCTCGCTTTATCCGTTTCGCTTGGTGCGGCCCATCGCTCATCACCCATCACGCATCACCGGGCCCGGCGCGCAAGATAACTGCGCCAGGGACGCCAGTAATATTTCTTCCACCCGTTGTTGACGCCGCGGTAGTCGTGGTCGGGGACGTTGGCGTGCACGAGGTCTATACGGCCGCTCCTGCCCTTCGGCGTGAAGCGCAGGATCAGCGTCGAGTCGAGGTCGCCCTTCTTCCAGCCGGTCGAGCGCCAGGCCTGCACGATCAGCCGGCCGGGGACGGTGTAGAGCATCCGGCCCCGCAGCATGCCGTTGAAGGCGCTGAACATCGATCCAGGACGCGCGCTGATGACGACCTTTCCGCCGGTGATCGCCTTGTGCGTTCCCGGGTTGAGGTACATCGCATACAGCGCCTTGGCTGGAGCCTGAAGGGATACGGATTGTCTGACGAGCTTGGGCAGGATGCTCTCCTCAAGGCTCCATTTTACGTGACGAGCGGTGAGGTTTTTCCGCCCTCGTCACGGATCCTATGCCTTCATCTCGATGAACTCGAGCTGCACGCCGTCCGGCCCCTCGAAGAAGCACACCCGCCGGCCACCCGAGACCACGGTTTGCTCGAGGATGTTGATGCCCTGGGCCTTGAGCTTTTCCACCAGCGCGTCGAGTTCGTCGGTATCGATGGCGATGTGCTCCATGCCGTACTTCTGCTCGCGCTTCTGGTCGTCGAGGAATTGCGTGACATTGAGCGACAGCCCGTGCAGGTCCAGGCGGTAGCCGCCGCGCGGGGATTGATTCACGATCTTCGCGCCGAGATTGTCAACGTAGAACTTGACCGTCTTTTCCGGATCCCTGGTCTTCAGATGGAGGTGGTTGAGCTTCAAAGTCATGGGGGCCTCTTCCAAAATACCGGCATTACTCTACACCGAAGAATCAAGAACGCTCTACCGACACCTACACCTTAAGGATGAAGGATGACTTGTCACTCGTCACTTATCATCCAAGTCGGCGCACGATAAGCGGGGTTGGATTCATTCTTGATCGGCGAAATTCGGATTGTGAATGTCACTCTGGCCCTATTTTCCGGGAAAGTGCTTTCTCCCTGAGCATTTCATACAGAGCTTGCGCTGCCGGAGACAGGTGCGCCTTCCTTCTTGACAGCAGGACCAGAGTCCAGGAAACGACCGGTTCAGTCATGGCCACAACCCTTATATTCGGGTATGCGCCTCTCTGGACCGCCAACCCCGGCACCACCGCGGGCGCCACACCTTCAGCCACCATTCCAACCGCAGTCGAACTGCGTTGCACCTCGAAATAGGATTGAAGTGCCAGATTGTCGGCTCCCAAAGCCGCATCGAGTAGCGCGCGATTGGTCATGACGTGGCTCGGAACAATCAACGGATAGGCTTGAAGTTGCTTCCACGAAAGCTTTTTCCTGTCGGCCAGCGGATGATCATCGCGGCAGATCAGAACATAGCGATCCCGCAACAGGGGAATGCTCGTGAGCTCCGGGTGCTGAGAGCCGCCCTGTCTGATTCCGAACTCAGCCTCCCGGCGCAGCACCGCTTCAGTCACGCCGGACGATAGGTGATCGAGAATCTTGACTCTGTTGTTCGGGTATCGCGCCGAGTATTCCTTGATGATGCGCGGCAGGTAATGCACGCCCACGGTCGGCACGCACGCGATCGTAATATCCCCTCGCTGCGCTTTTCCGCTCACCCGGATTTCCACCAAAGCAGTCCGTAGCTCCGTCAGCAACCGCTGACCGTGAGGCAGAAAATCGCTCCCGATGCGCGTAAGCGCGACGGAGCGCGTCGTGCGCTCCACCAGCTTCACTCCGAGATTCGCCTCGAGATTTTGCAGCCGCCGCGTCAGCGCGGTCTGGCTGATGTGCAATGCATCAGCCGCCTTCCCAAAGCTTCCCGCGTCCGCTATGGCCATGAATGCCTGGATTCCGAGCGTGTCTATTTTCATGAGAATAATGCATGAATTGTGAGGTTAAATTCATTTTACTGGAGAACGCTCCTTCCCCAGAATCGAGCGCGTTCACCGGCTTGTCCGGGGACCGGGATCAGCGCGGGTCGCGGGATTTTGTTCGCATAGCGCAGCCATGAACAGGCGGCCAGCCCCCCATTGAGCGGACAGCCACGGGCAGGCCAATGCCTGCCGCGCATGACAAGCGTGTTGGAGAACAGCAGTAACTTCAGGGAGGATGCCATGCGCAAGAACTGGATAGCGGCTGCGGTACTGGGGCTATTGCTCAACGGCTGTGCCGGTGTTCAAACCGCACCCACTCAGGCGGAGAAGCAGGCCCTCGCGCCTACAGGAAAACTGCGCGGCGCGTTTCTCGCCAACCAGCCGGCCCATGCGAGGAAGGATCCTGCCTCCGGTGAGCTGCAGGGTATCGCCATCGATCTCGGGCGGGAGTTGGCGCGGCGTATCGGGGTGCCCTTCGAGGCCGTAACCTATCCTACGCCGGCAGCGCTCGTTGGCAGCATCAAATCCGGCCAATGGGACATCATCTTTACCGGGATCATTCCCTCGCGCGCCAAGGATCTCGACTTCAGCGCCCCGTACATTCAGATCGAAATGGGCTACCTTGTTGGCAAGGGTTCTTCCATTTCGAACATCTCTCAAGTGGACAGACCGGGAGTCCGCATTGCGGTGCTCGAAAAAGGCGCTACGGATTTTCTTCTAACGCCCACTCTTAAAGCCGCGACATTGGTGCGAACCCGGACAATCGCTGAAGCCGTTGATATGGTGAGATCCGGACAGGCGGACGCATTGGCCGCGATCAAGACCGTCATGTTCTCCATCACGGACCGGTTCCCGGGATTGCGCGTGCTGGACGGCCGAATCGGTGTCGAGGATATCGGCATTGGCGTCCCTAAAGGGCGCGCCGACGGCGCAGGCTACATACGAAAGGCCGTCGACGAAGTGAAGGCGGAGGGGTTCGTCAAGGCAACCGTCGAACGGGCGGCAGTGCGCGGCTTGGTCGCGGCTCCATGACGCTCTCAACGTCCGTAAGTGTTCTGGACCCGGGTCGGACCCGCACAAGGCATTTATGCCTTCATCTCGATGAACTCGAGCTGCACGCCGTCCGGCCCCTCGAAGAAGCACACCCGCCGGCCGCCCGAGACGACGGTTCGCTCGAGGATGTTGATGCCCTGGGCCTTGAGCTTTTCCACCAGCGCGTCGAGCTCGTCGGTGTCCAGACCCTATCTCAACGATAGGCGCGTGATGCGTTGTGGCCAGGACGGGATGGATGCGAGGCGCACGGCGCAGGCCATATGTCGATATGGTCAAGCCGGGCAACAAAGCAGACGCCCGTCCTGGCCACAACC
>Ga0326597_10006916_pt1 | contig 15465 bp, 11 predicted proteins | sample RVTome_12_FD_203789 | JGI IMG/M metagenome (GOLD analysis project Ga0326597, IMG submission 203789) | Soil microbial communities from uranium-contaminated site in the Upper Colorado River Basin, Wyoming, United States - RVT100D185 | ecosystem: Environmental > Terrestrial > Soil > Contaminated >...
CGTAGGCCTGATATTCCGCAAATTTCTTCTGAGACAGCACTTTCGTGATCGCCGAGGTTAATGTGGTTTTCCCATGGTCGACGTGACCGATGGTGCCGATGTTTACGTGCGGCTTCGTCCGCTCAAACTTTGCCTTCGCCATTACCCTTCCCTCCCCCTAAATACTTTCCTGCCGACCACTGGATTGGCCCTAACCTTGGACCCGGATCGTCATCAATATCTCGATTAAATGCACAGCCTTCAAAATAACATTTTTTCTGCAAATGCCCAGAAACTTACGCGGCCATGCCCTGATTTTTTGCGATAATCTCATCGGAAATATGTTTCGGCACAACGTCATAACGTGCAAACTGCATCGTAAATACGCCGCGCCCCTGCGTCATCGATCTGAGGTCGGTCGCATAGCCGAACATCTCGGCTAGCGGAACCGACGCGGAAACCACTTGGGCCCCGCCGCGCACCTTCATCCCAAGAATCTTTCCTCTTTTAGAGCTTAGCCGGCCAATAACATCTCCCATATACTCTTCCGGCACAATCACCTCCAAATCCATTATCGGCTCTAGCAATACAGGTTCCGACCTCTTGGCCCCCTGCTTAAAGGCCATCGAACCGGCAATTTTAAATGCGCCCTCGGAGGAGTCGACATCGTGATAAGAACCGTCGAAAATGGTTACCTTTAAATCGATCATCGGATAGCCCGCCACAACGCCGCTCGTGAGTGCTTCCCGCACACCCTTTTCGACGGCAGGCACATATTCCTTGGGCACCGAACCGCCCACGATCTTATTCTCAAACTCGAATCCTTTACCGACTTCCAAAGACTCTAACTTCAACCACACATGCCCGTACTGCCCACGTCCGCCAGTCTGCCGGATGTACTTCCCTTCGGACTCCGCAGATCCCTGTATCGTCTCCCGATAAGCGACTTGGGGTTTACCGACATTGGCGTCCACTTTAAATTCCCGCTTCAAGCGATCCACAATGATATCGAGATGAAGCTCACCCATTCCCGAAATAATCGTTTGCGAGGTTTCTTCGTTCGTCGAGACCCGCAAAGAAGGATCTTCATGACACAGCTTTTGCAATGAGAGACCCAACTTTTCCTGATCTGCCTTGGTTTTCGGTTCGATCGCCAGAGAGATGACGGGCTCAGGAAAGGTCATAACCTCCAGCACGACAAGACCTTTTTCGTCGCACAAAGTATCGCCCGTCTTTGTCCCCTTCAAGCCGACGGCGGCAGCGATGTCTCCCGCATAGACCTTTTCGATATCTTCTCGCTTATCGGCGTGCATCTTTAGAATTCGGCCAATGCGCTCTTTTGAGCCTTTGGTCGAGTTATAAACATAGGATCCGGCATTCAAGACACCCGAATAGACACGGAAAAAGGTGAGCTGCCCAACAAAGGGATCCGCCATAATTTTAAAGGCAAGCGCCGAGAAAGGCTCGCTGTCGTCGGCGTGCCGCAACATCTCGCCGCCGGTAAGGGGGTCAAGCCCTTTAACGGCCGGAACATCAATCGGAGCCGGGAGATAATCAATAATGGCATCGATGAGGAGCTGCACCCCTTTATTCTTAAAAGAGGCCCCACAGAGCACAGGCACGATCTGCATCCCTAAGGTGCCTTTTCGCAAGGCCGTCTTAATCTCGGCAGCCGAAATTTCGCCCCCCTCAAGATACTTCTCCATCAATGTGTCGTCAAAAAAATCGGCTGCAGCTTCGACCAGCTTCGCTCGATATTCCTTAGAAATCAACCGCAAATCTTCCGGTATTTCATCAACAACATACTTCGCGCCAAGGGTTTCGTCGTCGAAGAAAACCCCCTTCATATCGATCAGATCGACACAACCCCGTAGATAGTCTTCCTTGCCGATGGGGATTTGAATGCACACCGGTCGCGTCTTCAATCGATCGATCATCGTTTGAACGCTGACAAAAAAATCCGCGCCCATGCGATCCATCTTATTCATAAAGGCAATGCGAGGCACATGATATCGATCCGCCTGACGCCAAACGGTTTCGGATTGCGGCTCAACCCCTTGAACGGAGTCAAAAACGGCCACAGCGCCATCAAGCACCCGCAAAGAACGCTCAACCTCAATCGTAAAATCAACGTGTCCGGGGGTATCGATAATATTGATACGATGCCCCTTCCATATACAGGTCGTGGCGGCCGAGGTAATGGTAATGCCACGCTCACGCTCCTGCTCCATCCAATCCATGGTGGTGGTCCCGTCATGGACTTCGCCAATACGGTGAGTCACACCCGTGTAATAAAGAATCCGCTCGGTTGTGGTGGTCTTGCCCGCATCAATATGCGCCATAATACCGATATTACGGGTTTTCTCTAATGAATACGCCCTTGCCACCCGCGAATCCTTCCACAAAAAAGAACTAAAAAAAGGTGGAGGTGTTGCCCCCACCCATCAAACCAAACAATATCCTTACCAGCGATAGTGCGCGAAGGCCTTGTTCGCTTCGGCCATCCTGTGCGTGTCTTCCCTTTTCTTAACGGCGCCGCCGGTATTGTTGGAGGCATCGAGCAATTCGCCAGCCAACTTCTCCTTCATGCTCTTTCCGGCACGTTGGCCCGCCGAACGCGTAATCCAACGCAGCGCCAAGGTCGTTCTGCGATTATAGTGAATTTCCACGGGCACCTGATAAGAGGCGCCACCCACGCGGCGAGACTTCACCTCGACCTTAGGCTTCACATTATCCACGGCAGTCTTGAAGACGGACAAAGGATCGGCATTGCCTTTCTCCTGAATCCGCTCGAAAGCGCCATAGCAGATGGATTCCGCAAGGCTTCTTTTTCCATCCAACATGATTAGACTGATAAACTTCGAAACCAATCGATCGCCATACTTCGGATCGGGAAGCGTCTCTCTTTTAACGGTTACTTTTCTTCTTGACATGTCAAGTGAGTGTCCATTTCGTGCGGGTTATCCGCGGAATGAGTGGATTTATTATTTGGGCGTTTTTGCGCCGTACTTGGAGCGGCCCTGCTTCCGGTCCTGCACGCCAACCGTATCCAGGGCACCTCGGACGATATGATAGCGGACACCGGGAAGATCCTTCACCTTACCCCCGCGAACCAGTACGATCGAATGCTCCTGCAGATTATGGCCGACGCCGGGAATATAAGAAGTAACTTCTATTCCGTTGGTCAACCGAACACGCGCAACCTTTCGAAGGGCGGAGTTCGGTTTTTTCGGCGTCGTGGTGTATACGCGGACGCAAACGCCTCTTTTTTGAGGCGAGCGCTTCAAGGCAGGGCTCTTCGTTTTGGCTTGCGCCTTCACCCTGCCCTTCTTGATCAATTGATTAATTGTCGGCATAATGTTCTCTATCGATACCCCAAAACCTACGCATTATAGTGAAGTCCCCATGACTTGTCAAGACACTTTACTCGTTAAAGCTTCCGGTTTATTTTTTTCCGGCGAAGACGCCGAACCTTCAGCACTGTCGGACCCTTTCCCTTCCCCCGGCACCTGCGCATAGACCTCGCGATAGTGAGTGGGGCCCGTTCCTGCCGGGATCAGCCGTCCTACGATCACATTCTCTTTCAGCCCCATCAGGTCGTCGACTTTCCCGCTGATCGAAGCCTCCGTCAATACCCGGGTGGTCTCTTGGAATGAGGCGGCGGAGATAAAGCTGTCTGTCGAAAGCGCGGCCTTGGTAATCCCCAGCAGAATCGGTTTTCCCGTCGCAGGCTGCCCGCCCTTGGCCATAACCAACTCATTTTCTTCCGCAAAGGCGAACTTGTCCACCTGCGCCCCCATCAAGAAACTGGTATCGCCCGCGTTTTCTATTTTGACCCGTCTCAACATCTGACGCACAATCACTTCGATGTGCTTGTCGTTGATCGAGACCCCTTGCAGGCGATAGACCATTTGAACTTCATCCACGAGGTACTGCTGCAAGGCCCTCGGCCCTAGAACGTCGAGAATATCGTGCGGATTTGCTGAACCGTCCATTAAGGGTTCGCCGGCATGGACCCAGTCGCCTTCGTGGACATTGATATGCTTCCCTTTCGGGATAAAATATTCCCTCACATCGCCTATTTCGTTGGTCACAATCACCTTGCGCATGCCTTTGACAAAGCCGCCGTACGCAACCGTGCCGTCAATTTCGGAAATGACGGCCTGCTCCTTCGGTTTTCTCGCCTCGAAGAGCTCGGCAACGCGCGGAAGTCCACCGGTGATATCCTTGGTTTTTGTCGTTTCTCTGGGGATTTTGGCCAGCACGTCACCTGGAAAAATTTCTTGCCCTTTCTCGACAAAGATATGGGCTCCGGCGGGGAGAAGATATCGCGCCACAGCGCCCGAAGAAGCCAGCTTCGCGGTCCGGCCCGACTTATCTTTAATCGAAATACGGGGTCGAAGGTTCGATCCGGGGTAATCGACAATGACTTTCCGCGCAAGTCCGGTCACCTCATCGACCTCTTCCCGCATAGTCAAGCCCTCAACCACATCCCCCATGGCGATTTTTCCGCCCACCTCGGTCAGGATCGAAAGCGAATAAGGATCCCATTCGACCAACTTTTGCCCCACGGTGACTTTCCCACTGTCTTTCACCTTGATCTTGGCACCGTACACCACAGAGTATTTTTCTTTTTCCCGGCCGGTTTCATCAAATACGGCAATCTTCCCGTTTCGGTTCATCACCACCATGTCGCCGACCTTGTTTTTAACCGTATTGAGGTTGAGGTATTTCACACTGCCGGCATTCTTGGCTTCTAAGACCGTTTGCTCAATCACCTTACTTGCCGTGCCGCCGATGTGAAAGGTCCGCATGGTCAGCTGGGTGCCCGGTTCTCCGATGGACTGCGCGGCGATCACGCCAGCGGCCTCACCCATTTCCACCTCTTCACCGCGCGCCAAATCTCGGCCGTAACACTTTGCGCAAATCCCCCAACGGGCCTGGCAGGTTAAGACGGATCGAATCTTAACCCGATCGATCCCGGAGTCGACAACGGCCTGAGTCCGCTTCTCTTCCAATTCTTCATTGGCGGCACAGATCAGTTCTCCAGTAATCGGGTCGAGAATATCCTCGGCGGCAACCCGCCCCAAGATCCGCTCTTCCAGAGGCTCTATAATTTCTCCCCCTTCGACAAGGGCCGTGACCGAAATACAGTCGGTCGCCTTGCAATCGAGTTGTTTTACAATCACGTCCTGGGCAATATCCACAAGACGTCGGGTCAGATATCCGGAGTTCGCCGTCTTTAAGGCGGTATCCGCCAATCCTTTCCGTGCACCGTGCGTCGAGATAAAATACTGAAGCACCGTCAAGCCTTCCCGGAAGTTTGCGGTAATGGGCGTTTCGATAATCTCGCCGGAGGGCTTGGCCATCAGCCCTCGCATTCCGCCCAACTGCCGTATCTGTTGGGCACTGCCCCGCGCTCCGGAATCGGCCATCATATAGATAGAATTAAATTGGGTCCGCTCAGCTTTTCCTGCCCGATCTTTCTTCGGGCTCACCTCCACTTGGGACAACTCCTTCATCATTTCGTTGGCGACGACGTCGGTGACATGCGCCCAAATATCGACGACCTTATTGTAACGTTCGCCGTTGGTGATCAAGCCCTCGGAATATTGGCCCTGTATCTCGTTGACTTCTTTTCTGGCCTTGTCGATCAGCGCCCCTTTTTTGGTGGGGATATGCATGTCGTCGATACAAATCGACAAACCGGCCTTGGTGGCATAGGTAAATCCGACCTCTTTGACCAGATCCAAAAAGGCAACCGTTTCACGATGACCCGATTGACGGTAAGCGGTGGAGATCAAATCGACCAAGGCTTTTTTGTTCAAGGTTCTATTCACCGCGGAAAAGGGAATGTCGTGAGGCAAAAGCTCGCTGAAAATCACGCGTCCCACTGTCGTATCCACCATCTCGTCGCCAATCTTCACCTTAATCATTGCATGCTCTTCAACCACGCCGTGATCGTAAGCGATCCGGACCTCCCCCGGAGATGAGAAAATCTTGCCTTCTCCCTTTGCGCCTTCACGGTCCTTCGTCAGCCAATAGCAGCCGAGCACCATGTCTTGCGAAGGGACCATAATCGGCTGTCCGCTGGCCGGAGAAAGAATATTATTGATCGACATCATCAAGACCCGCGCCTCAATCTGCGCCTCGACCGACAAGGGCAAATGGACGGCCATCTGATCGCCGTCGAAATCGGCGTTGAATGCCGCGCAAACGAGGGGGTGCAGGCGAATGGCCTTGCCTTCGACCAAAACCGGATCAAAGGCTTGGATGCCCAGACGGTGAAGCGTTGGCGCACGGTTTAGGAGCACCGGATGTTCCCGGATCACTTCGTCTAAAATATCCCAAACCTCCGGCCGCTCTTTCTCCACCATCTTCTTCGCACTCTTGATGGTAGTCACCTCGCCGAGTTCTTCCAGCTTTTGATAGATAAAGGGTTTAAAGAGCTCAAGCGCCATCTTCTTAGGAAGGCCGCACTGATGCAGCTTGAGTTCGGGACCGACCACGATGACCGAGCGGCCGGAATAATCCACGCGCTTTCCGAGCAAGTTTTGACGGAAGCGTCCCTGCTTACCCTTGAGCATGTCCGAGAGCGACTTGAGTGGACGCTTGTTCGATCCCCGAATCGCGCGGCCTCGGCGGCCATTGTCGAAGAGGGCGTCCACGGATTCCTGGAGCATCCTTTTTTCGTTGCGAATTATAATCGAAGGGGCCTTCAATTCGAGCAGCCGCTTTAAGCGGTTGTTGCGGTTAATCACCCTGCGGTAGAGATCGTTTAAATCGGAGGTCGCAAATCGGCCGCCTTCAAGGGGGACCAAGGGCCGCAATTCCGGAGGCAAAATGGGGATGACGTCCATAATCATCCACTCGGGAAGGTTGCCCGACTGGCGAAAGGATTCGACGACCTTCATCCGCTTAGTCAACTTTTTCTGGGCGGCGACGGAGGTAGAATCGGCCAGCTTCGTCCGCAACATTTCCCAAAGTTCTTCGAGGTCGATCTTCTTTAAAAGTATCCGAATCGCCTCGGCGCCCATTTCGGCGACAAAGCCGTTGGGGCCGTGCTCTTCGACGAGTTCACGGAATTGATCTTCCGAAATGATTTCTTTTTCTTTTAAACCCGTATCCTTCGGATCGACCACGATGTAGTTTTCGAAATAGAGCACCCGCTCCAAATGCTTCAAGGTCACATCCAGCAAAATGGCGATTCGGCTTGGGATGCCCTTCAAAAACCAAATATGCGCAACGGGAGAGGCCAGCTCGATGTGCCCCATCCGCTCGCGGCGCACCTTCGATTGAATCACCTCGACGCCGCACTTGTCGCAGACAATCCCCCGGTGCTTCATTCTTTTATATTTGCCGCAATTGCATTCCCAGTCTTTGACCGGGCCGAAAATACGCGCGCAGAAAAGGCCGTCCCGCTCCGGCTTAAAGGAACGATAGTTGATCGTCTCCGGTTTTTTGACCTCGCCGTAAGACCACGAACGAATCTTATCGCTAGAAGCGATTCGGATGCGAATCGCTTCGAAAGAGACCGAATCTTTCGGTTTCTCAAAAAGGCTTTTGATTGTATCAACCTTACTGATTGTCTCCATTAAACCTCCAAACCCCTAAGGTGTGCTTTGTGTTGAATCTAGTCAAGCGTTAAGATCGAAGGGCCGCAGCCCCATTTCCAACCGGAATCAGATCCACGTCAAGCCCCAAGCTTTGAAGCTCTTTAATCAAGACATTAAACGATTCGGGAAGGCCCGATTCCAAAAAGTGCTCTCCCTTGACGATGGCTTCGTAAATACGGGAACGCCCGGCCACATCGTCGGATTTTACCGTTAAAAATTCCTGCAAAATAGATGCGGCGCCGTAGGCCTGGAGGGCCCAGACCTCCATTTCTCCAAGACGCTGCCCGCCGAATTGCGCCTTACCGCCCAAGGGCTGCTGCGTCACCAAAGAATAGGGTCCGATGGAACGTGCATGAATCTTATCGTCAACGAGATGGTGCAGCTTTAAAATATACATATAACCAACGGTTACGGGACGCTTAAATGCCTCGCCCGACTTCCCGTCGTAGAGAATGGACTGACCGGTCTCCGGAAGATTGGCCTCCTTCAACAGGGCCTTGATCTCTGTTTCGGAGGCACCGTCAAAAACGGGCGTCGCCACATGAATCCCCAAAGCCTTTGCGGCCCAGCCTAAATGGGTTTCCAAGATCTGTCCGACGTTCATTCGAGAAGGCACCCCAAGCGGGTTGAGCACAATCTCGACGGGCGTCCCATCGGGAAGATAGGGCATGTCTTCTTCGGGAAGGATACGGGAAACCACGCCTTTATTTCCATGGCGTCCGGCCATTTTATCACCGACCTGCAATTTCCGCTTCATCGCCACCAGCACCTTCACCAGCTTAATGACGCCCGGCGGGAGCTCGTCTCCCCGCTTGAGACGGCCCACTTTTTCGTCGTATACCGTCTGAAGGATATCGATCTGCTCTTTGGTGGAAGCTTCGACATACTCCACCATTTCCTGGGACTTTTTATCGCTCAAGATGACATTTTTTAGCGATTCGTCTTTGATCTGCTCAAGAACGGTCTTCGTAATCTTTCTTTTCTTCTTGAGCAGAATCTCACCCGATTCGGGATCGACGATTTCCACCCCGACTAGCTTTTCGAGCATCAGCTTACGCACCTTTTTATATTTCTCTTCCTCCATAATACGGAGTTCATCGCGATGGTCGCGGTAGATGCGAACGAGGTCTTCCTTTTCGATCGTTTTAGAGCGCTCGTCTTTTTCGACCGAGCGGCGGGAGAAGATCTTAACGTCCACGACAATCCCTTCGATCCCCGGTGGCACATAGAGGGAGGCATCCTTCACATCGCCCGCCTTTTCTCCAAAGATCGCCCGGAGCAGTTTTTCCTCGGGGGTCAGCTGCGATTCGCCTTTCGGCGTGACCTTGCCGACGAGAATATCTCCCGGCTTCACCTCCGCGCCGACGCGGATAATGCCCGATTCGTCCAAATTTGCGAGGGCCTCTTCGCCGACATTGGGGATATCCCGGGTAATCTCTTCCTTGCCCAGCTTCGTGTCGCGGGATTCGAGCTCGAACTCTTCAATATTTATAGAGGTAAAGATATCCTCTTTCACGACCTTTTCTGAAATGAGGATGGCGTCTTCGTAGTTGTAGCCGCCCCAGGGCATGAAGGCCACCAGAATATTCTGGCCCAGCGCCAAGTCGCCGTGATCGATCGCAGGACCGTCGGCCAAGACGTCACCTTTGTTCACGCGCATGCCCACGGAAACCACCGGACGTTGATTGATACAGGTGTTCTGATTCGAACGCTGGAATTTGATCAATTTATAAACGTCGACCGCAATATCGGGGTCTTCGGAAATATCCTTTTTTTCCTTCCGCGACAACTCGGCCTTCACGACGATCCGGGTCCCGTCGACACTTTCGACGACGCCGCGGCGTTTTGCCAGGACGATATATCCAGAATCGCGCGCGACGACCGACTCCATGCCCGTTCCAACCAAGGGCGCCTTAGGCGCAAGTAAGGGCACCGCCTGACGCTGCATGTTGGAGCCCATCAAGGCCCGGTTGGCGTCATCGTTCTCGAGAAAGGGAATTAGGGCAGTGGCCACACTGACGATCTGCTTGGGAGACACATCCATATATTCGACGTCTTTGGGCGACACGACGACAAACTCTCCGGAGGCCCGCGCAGACACACTCTCTGCAACGATTTTTCCATTTTTATCGACCTTGGTGTTCGCCTGAGCGATCACCGGACGATCGCGATCAATGGCGGAAAGATATTCCACCCTTTCGGTGACGCGGCCTTTATCCACCGGGTGATAAGGCGATTCGATAAAGCCGAATTCGTTCACCCGCGCATAAGTCGCCAAAGAGGTGATCAAACCGATGTTCGGTCCTTCCGGCGTTTCGATCGGACAGATTCGCCCGTAATGGCTCGGATGAACGTCACGCACTTCAAATCCGGCGCGGTCGCGCGTTAAGCCGCCGGGCCCCAGGGCCGACAAACGCCGCTTGTGGGTAATCTCCGCAAGCGGATTGGTCTGATCCATAAATTGAGAAAGCTGGCTGCTGCCGAAAAATTCCTTCACCACGGCAATCACCGGCTTGGCATTAATTAAATCGTGCGGCAGTACGGTATCGAGATCGAGCAAGTTCATGCGCTCTTTTATCGTACGCTCCATCCGGACCAACCCAATGCGAAATTGGTTCTCCAGCAGTTCTCCCACCGAACGCACGCGCCGGTTACCCAGATGATCGATGTCTTCGATTTCCCCTCGGCCAGCCTTCAATTCAACCAAATACCGAATCACCTCGATTACATCCTGGCTCGTTAGGGTGCGTTGTTCCAGGGGCATGTCAAGATTCAGCTTTTTATTCATTTTGAGACGCCCGACCGGAGAAAGGTCATAGCGCTTCGAATTGGTAAACAAGTTCTCGAAAAGCAGTTTTGCCGTGTCCATGGTCGGCGTTTCGCCCGGCCGGATGCGGCGATAAATTTCGACCATCGCTTCTTGGGGCGAGGCCACCTTCTCCATGGCTAAGGTATCTCGGATCACGGAGAGGACCTTGATATTATCGATATATAAAAGAGTCAGACCTTCCACCCCGGAGCTCAGGATTTTCTCAAGAGACTCCTCCGTCAATTCTTGATTCCGCTCGACGAGAACCTCTCCTGTCTCGGTGTCGACCACATCGTTTAACACCGCCTTCCCGACCAATTCTTCGCGCGGGTAAGACATTTTGTCGATTTTCGCAGATTCAATCTTTTTGAAAGCGCCCTTCGTAAGCTTATTCCCCTCCTTGATGAGGACCTCTTTCCCTTTCGGGGTGATAATGTCGGCAGGCACGCGAAGCCCCGAATGAATCTCGGGATCCAGCACACGGAAAAAATGACCCTCGACGATTTTCACTGTCTCGACCGGATAATAGGTTTTTAAGATCACCTCATCGATGCTGTCCCCTTCGATTCGCTTTTCCCGGTCCATGATGAAAAACCGGTTATCGCCCTCGTTTTCCACCTTTTCGACAAAGGCCTTCAAGAGCACGGTGGCGGGAAGCTTCCTTCTGCGGTCGATGCGCACATAGAGCACGTCTTTTACATCAAGGTCGAAATCGAGCCATGAACCGCGATAGGGAATAATCCGGCCGGAATACAGGACCTTGCCGCTGGGATGCGTTTTACCTTTGTCGTGCGAGAAGGCCGCACCTGGCGAGCGCTGAAGCTGACTCACCACCACGCGTTCGGTCCCGTTGACCAGAAAGGTTCCATTCTCCGTCATTAAGGGGATCTCGCCAATGTAGACCTCCTGCTCCCGGACATCTTGGAGCTTCTTCGTCTCGCCCTTGACTTCTTTTTCCCAGATGGCCAATCGGACGCGGATCTTCAGGGGAGCGGCATAGGTCATCCCACGCTCCAAACACTCCTGCACGTCACACTTGGGGCTTCCGATCGAATAGTCGATAAATTCGATCATGGCTGTATCGTTGTAATCCGAGATCGGAAAGACACTCGTAAAGGCGGACTTGAGACCAATGTCCGCCCGCTTTTCGTAGGGCAATTCCCGCTGTAGAAATCGTTCGTAAGATTCTTTTTGGATTTCTATCAGATTCGGGATGCCAATTTGCACCTGAATCTTCGAAAAGTCTTTTCGCTCCCTGACATCAACACCAGGCCGCTGCGCCATAAGGCCTCCACTTTGAATTGCGTTTTTAAATTACGTTTGACTCGTTACGGTTTACAATTTCGCCGAAATCAAAAGGCTTTCAGTTGCTTGCGTCGGGCTACTTGATTTCGACTGTGGCGCCGGCTTCCTCAAGACGCTTTTTGATCGTCTCGGCTTCTTCTTTAGACACGCCAGCCTTCACTACCTTGGGCGCGGCTTCCACCAAATCCTTCGCCTCTTTCAAACCGAGACTGGTGACTTCTCGAACGGTCTTGATGACCTGTATTTTCTTGTCTCCGACGCCGGAAAGGACCACATCGAATGCGGTCTGCTCTTCAGCCGCAGCCTGGGCTGCGCCACCGCCTGCGGCTGGAGCGGCGGCTAGGGCAACCGGGGCTGCGGCCGTGACGCCGAAACGCTCTTCCACCATCTTAATCAATTCCGAAAGCTGGAGCACCGGCATCTCTTCGACCGCCTTTAAGATGTCTTCGTTGCTCATTTCCACTGTTTTTGCACTCGCCACTTGATTAAACCTCCTCTGAATTAAGTTACGGATTGTTGATACCTTACACCTTGATTAAATAAAATTGAGACAAAAACTAAGACCCTTTACGCTGATCCTCCACAGCCTGCAAGGTCCTTGCAAACTTGCTCAGCACGCCGTGAAGACATCCCGCGAAACCCGCGATCGGTCCATTCAAACGGCCTAGCAATTCTCCAATCAAGACCTGCTTTGAAGGCAGGCCGGCGATTTTCCTAAAGCTATCGAGATCGACGACTTTGCCTTCGACCATCCCCGCTTTAATTTTGAGCTTCTTTTGCTTATCGGTGATTTCCTTTAAGGCCTTCGCAGGCGCGGCAGCATCGTGATAGCCAAAGACAATGGCTGTGGGACCCTTAAAATGCATTTGCATCCCTTCAAGCGCCGTTCCCGCAGCGGCCCGAAAGGCGACCGTGTTTTTTACGACCTGGAACTCGCCCTGAACGCCTCGAAGCTTACCCTTGACTTCTCGAATTTCCTCGACGCCCATCCCGGTAAAATCGGTTAAAATGGCCATATGGGCGCGCAACAGTTTTTCGTTGAGCTCAGATACAATATTTTTCTTGCCTTCTAAATTCATCTCCCCATCCCTTTTTCACATGAAATTTCCACTTGAAATACACCCACGACGGGATACGACTCTGTCAAAGCCCATGACGGCTCCCCAGCCCTCGACAATTCGCAGCCTGTAAAGCCTTTATGCCGCCAAATCTGGGCGTATACTGACGGCATCGATGGGGATGCCGGGCCCCATTGTAGAGGAAATCGTAATGCTTTTCAGATACTTCCCCTTGGCGGCGGAAGGCTTTTGCCGGATCACGGAGTCGATGACCGCCATGGCATTTTCATAAAGTTGCTCACCCGTGAACGAGACCCTTCCGACCGAAACGTGAATGATCCCCGCTTTTTCGACGCGGTACTCGACTTTGCCTAAGCGAATTTCGCCGATCACCTTTGTCAGATCGAAAGTCACCGTGCCCGTCTTGGGATTCGGCATCAAACCTCGCGGCCCGAGCACCTTGCCCAATCGGCCGACGACCCCCATTAAATCGGGCGTGGCCACGACACGGTCGAAGTCCATCCACCCCGACTGAATCTTTTCGACCAAATCGTCTAAGCCGACAAAATCGGCGCCGGCTTCTCTGGCTTCCTTCTCTTTTTCCCCTTTTGCAAAAACGAGAATGCGCACCTTTTTACCCACTCCGTGCGGTAAAACCACCGACCCTCTGACCATTTGGTCCGAATGCTTCGGGTCAACCCCCAAAAGCATTGCCAGATCGATACTTCCGTCAAACCGCGCATAATTGACCTTTTTAGCCAGGGCACAGGCCTCTTTTAATTCGTAAGGCCCCTGTCCGACTTCTTTTACAGCTGCGTCGTACTTTTTTCCCATCTTTTATCTCCCGCCCAAACTAAATATCTTCATTCTGGTACTCGAACCATTTTTTAGAGTACCGACCTGCAAAGGGATCTCCCCTACCCTGAGGCCTAAGTCTACGCCCTCATGCAACCTGTATCCCCATGCTCCTGGCCGCGCCCTCGATGATCTTTCTTGCGCCTTCGAGGTCGACCGCATTGAGGTCGGCCATTTTTGTTTTGGCGATTTCTTCCACTTGGGCCCGCGTCACCGTACCCACCTTGTCTTTGTGTGGTATCGCCGATCCCTTGATAATCCCAGCTGCCTTTTTGAGTAGGTCGGATGCGGGCGGGCTCTTCAGAATGAAGGTGAAGGTCCTGTCCACATAGATGCTGATAACCGCCGGAATGATCGTCCCTTCTTGCCCCTGCGTTTGGGCGTTAAAGGCCTTGCAAAATTCCATAATGTTGACCCCATGCTGTCCCAGCGCCGGACCCACGGGGGGCGCGGGGTTTGCCTTCCCAGCCGGAATTTGTAACTTCACGAATGCCTTAATTTCTTTTGCCATTTTTCCTTTTCCTCTCTAAACCCCTATCGACCGCCTTCATCGAAATCGCCCGGACGAAAAATCCTCAAACCCTAACCCTAGGCTTTTTCGATCTGAAGAAAACTGAGTTCGACTGGCGTCGAACGGCCAAAAATACTCACCAAAACCTTTACCTTCTCTTGATCGGCGTTCACCTCATCGACCACGCCGTTGAAACCCAAAAACGGACCATCAATAATGCGAACGGTATCGCCACCATCAAAACGACTTTTTTCGGAGGAAGGCGCAACCCCTTCGTCGAGCTGTTGAAGCAGGTGCTTGACCTCCTTCTTAGGAAGAGGGGAGGGCAACACGCCGCCGCCTAGAAACCCCGTCACCTTTGGGGTCTCTTTGACCAACTGCTGAACCTGATCGTCAAGCACCATCTCGACCAAAACGTAGCCGGGGAAAAACTTTTTCGTCGAGGTCCTTTTCTTGCCTTCCTTAATCTCGATCACTTCTTCGGTCGGAATCAACACCATTCCGATTTTCTCTTCCAAACCGAGTGTCTTAATCCGTTCCTCCAAACTTGCCTTGACCCGGCCTTCGAACCCAGAGTAGGTATGAATGACATACCATTCTTTTTCCATAATATCCCCTTAAACAACCAAACGCAGTAATCGGACAAGAACGACGTCGACGATCGCTAAAAAAATTGATACGACAATAGTAAAAATAATGACAACCGTGGTCGAGCCGATCGTTTCACTTTTTGAAGGAAAGGTCACCTTGAGCAGCTCGCCCTTCACATCCTTGATAAAATTATTCAGATTTTGAAAGGCCTTCTTCATTGTTTACATTCCTCCCCAGTCCTAAGGGCTTTCGATCCGACAATCGACCTTGCCCCTACTCTGCTCATCCATCGATTTGATCTGCAGGCCAGGAGGGATTCGAACCCCCAACATGCGGTTTTGGAGACCGCCGCTCTAACCAATTGGAGCTACTGGCCTGTGTGATTGCCGACAGCCAACGCTACTTCACCTCTTTATGGGGGGTGTGCTTTCGGCATCGATTACAATATTTTTTAATCTCGATACGGTCCGGATTATTCCGTTTATTTTTTGTGGTCGCGTAATTCCGTTCCTTACAATCCAAACAGCCCAATGTTATAATTTCACGCATTTAATTCACCTTTTTTTCTCAATCTCTTTTTCTTAATAAAGGAATAACATCGACAAATCTCGACTATTTAATCACCTTTGTAATCACGCCGGCACCGACGGTGCGGCCGCCCTCTCGAATGGCAAAACGCAGGCCTTCGTCCATGGCGATGGGCATGATGAGCTCGACTTCCATGGCGGCGTTGTCGCCCGG
>Ga0326597_10006917_pt1 | contig 15465 bp, 9 predicted proteins | sample RVTome_12_FD_203789 | JGI IMG/M metagenome (GOLD analysis project Ga0326597, IMG submission 203789) | Soil microbial communities from uranium-contaminated site in the Upper Colorado River Basin, Wyoming, United States - RVT100D185 | ecosystem: Environmental > Terrestrial > Soil > Contaminated >...
CGTCGCCTGGCCGTACGCCAACGGGCCGCTGCACGTCGGGCATATCGGCGGCTCGCTGCTCCCGCCCGATATCTTCGCGCGCTACCACCGGCTGCGGGGAGCTGATGTCGTGATGCTCTCCGGTTCGGACACGCACGGGACGCCGGTCTCCGTGCGCGCCGAGGCGGAGGGCCGGAGCCCGGTCGACGTGTACCGGGAGTGGCATCAGAGCTTCCTCGAGACGTTCCAGGCGCTGGGCATCAGCTTCGACCTCTTCACGCATACCGACACCCCCAACCACCACACCCTGGCCAAGGGCCTCTTCGTCCAGCTGGCCGACGCCGGCGTCCTGGTCGTCCGCCAGCAGCCGCAGCTGTACTCGCCCACGCAGAAGCGCTTCCTCCCGGACCGCTTCGTCGAGGGGACGTGCCCCAACTGCGGGTACGACAGCGCGCGCGGCGACCAATGCGACCACTGCGGCAAGCTGCTGGACGCGACGGACCTCATCGGCCCGCGGGCGCGCTTTGGCGACGGCGGCGCCCTCGAGGTCGTCTTGCGCGACCACTACTTCCTGGACCTGCCGCGCTTTGGCGGCGCGCTCGAGCAGTGGCTCGCCAGCCGCACGGGCTGGCGCGCCACCGTCCAGAACGGCAGCCTGGGCACGGTGCGCGACGGGTTGAAGGCGCGCGCGATCACGCGCGATCTCGACTGGGGCATCCCGGTCCCGCTGCCGGGATGGGACGACAAGGTGATGTACGTGTGGTTCGAGGCGGTGATGGGCTACCTGTCCGCCACGATCGAGCACGCGTCGCTGAGCGGTGACCCGGATGCCTGGCGCGACATCTGGTACGACCCGAGCGCCCGCGCGTACTACTTCATGGGCAAGGACAACATCATCTTTCACTCCGTCATCTGGCCGGCCATCCTCATGGGCGTCGGGCGCTACGACCCGGGCGACCGGGCCGGTACGCTCAATCTGCCGTCGGACGTCGTGGCCAATGAGTACGTCAACTTCGATGGCGGCTCGATGTCGACCAGCCGCGGCATCGGGGTATGGCTGCCGGACTACCTGGCGCGCTACGACCCCGATCCGCTCCGGTACTACCTGACGATGAACGCGCCCGAGACGCGCGACGTGGACTTCACGTGGCCCGACTTCGTGACGGCCAACAACAACGGGCTGCTGGCCACCTGGGGCAACCTGGTCAACCGGGTCCTCAAGCTGGCCTACGCGCGCTGCGAGGGCCGTGTGCCCGAGCCCGGCCCGCTCGACGACGCGGATCGCGCCATCCTGGCGCGCGCGGCCACCGCCTTCGAGGCGGTCGGGCAGCGGCTCGAGGAGCGGCGGTTCAAGCTGGCGCTGGCCGAGGCGATGGCCGCCGCCCACGAGGTCAACCGGTATGTCAGCGACAAGGCCCCGTGGGCGTCGCTTGCGGACGACCCGGTGGCCGGGCGCACGACGCTCTACGTGGCGCTCCGCGCCATCGACGACCTGAAGACCGTGCTCGCGCCGTTCTTGCCGCACACGTCCCAGCGCGTCCACGCGTTCCTGGGCTACGACGGCGCGCTGTTCGGCCAGACGGCCATCGAGCAGGCGGGCGATGGCGATGGGGCGCATCCGGTGCTCCGCTACCGCGCCGCGGGCGCGGTCGGCCGCTGGGCGCCGGGCGACCTGCCGGTCGGGCAGGCGTTGCGCGAGCCCGACATGCTGGTGCGCAAGCTGGACGAAGCCGAGGTGCTGGCTTCCGAGGCCGGCGGGATGCCGGGCTGAGCCCCGTGGACGACGGCCTGGCCACGGACGGCGTCGCGGCTGCCGGCGGGCCGGCCATCCTGGTCCACGGGGGCGCCGGACGCCATCCTGCCGAGACCCATACCGCCGTGCTCGACGCCGTGCGGCGGGCGGTCGACGCCGGCTGGGCCGTACTGACGGCGGGCGGGACCGCGCTGGCGGCGGTCGAGGCGGCCACGCGTGTCCTGGAGGACGAACCGCACCTGGATGCCGGCGTCGGCAGCCATCTGAACGCGGACGGTGAGGTCGAGGTGGACGCCATCCTCGTCGACGGCCACGCCTTCGACTTCGGCGCCGTGGCCGCGGTCAAGCGCGTCGCCCACCCCATCACGCTCGCGCGGCACGTGCTCCAGGATAGCCCGCACGCGCTGCTCGCCGGCGAGGGCGCCGAGCGCTTCGCGCGCCGCCTCGGCCTCACCGTGCCCTCCGCGGCGCTGGTCACCGACGGCGCGCTGGCGGGCTGGCGCCGGGCCGCGGCGGCCACGGCCGCCCCGTCGCGCGAGACGGCCGACACCGTCGGCGCGGTCGCCATTGACGGGCTTGGGCACGTGGCGGCCGCGACCTCGACGGGCGGCACGCGCGGGAAGTGGCCGGGGCGCGTCGGCGACTCGCCTATCATCGGCGCGGGGGCGTGGGCGGACGACGAGGGCGGCGCCGTCTCCGCCACCGGCAAGGGCGAGGCCATCCTCCGCGTCGGGCTGGCCGGCGTCGCTGGCCTCCTGCTCGTCCAGGGCGCGTCGCCCGTCGACGCCGCGACGGCAGGCATCCAGCGGCTGATCGCTCGCACGGGCGGGACAGCCGGGCTGATCGTCCTGGCTTCGGACGGCGCCCTGGGCTGGGCGCGCAACACGCGGGAGATGCCGCTCGCATGGCGGACGCCATCGGGCCGCGGCGACGCGCTGTAGGCCCGCGAGGCGCTCCGGCAGGGCGGCACGGCCACCGGCCCGCGCTTGGCGGCCTCCGTTGCGGGCCATGGCGCGCTCTGGCGCCGCGAGAGCCCACAGAACGGCCCTAACGCCCAACCGTATCCCGCCGTTACAACCCGCGTTCAAACCAGCGCCAGCCGCCGGGGCAGGCGCCGCCCGAGGTGCCCCATGATGCCATCACGTTTCGCCCAGGTATCGGTGACGATGCTCGGCCTCGCCACAGCCGCCGCCTTCGCCGCCGCGGCCGTCGAGCGCGCCCAGCCGCCGTCCATGCCGGCCGGCTCGCTCGCGCAACGCGACTGGCAGGTCCTCGATCGCGACAGCGGCGGGACCTGCAGCCAGGCCGATGCGGGGCGCGATGGCCTGGGATCGCTCTGGCAAGCCGACCCGCAGTTCCTTCGGCTGCGGCTGTGCGTGGCCGGCGCCCCCGGCTGGCCCCCCAACGGCGGGGGCTGGACCGACGCGCGCTACAAGTGGCGCATCAGCAGCGACCAGGGGACGTTCCTCCTGTTCGTCGAGGACCTCGAGCCGATCGGGAACGCGGGGGGCGGTTCGGATGGCGCGGGCGAGATCACGTTGGTCGACGACGCGAACGGCAACGGGTCGTTCAGCGACGAGTGGGCGCGCTCGTGGCCGCCCGAGTACCTGAACAACGCCCTCGGCTCGCCGAGCTGGCGACGCGCCTGGGCCACCGGTCCCGGCCAGGGCTCCAGCGCCGGCAGCACCGGCGACATCGGCTTCACGTTCGTGAGCGCCAGCTGCGGCCGCGCCATCGAGGTGTACGTCCGCCGCTCGCTGATCGGCGCGCCGGACAGCACGTGCCTCTTCTGGTCGACCGACCCCGAGGACCGCTCGCTGGACACGCGGCCGTCGTGTGACTCGGCGGACCGCCCCGCCTGCGTCGCGCTCAGCGAGGCGACCCCGACCGAGCCGCCGCCGACCGCGACGCGGGTCCGGCCGACCTTGACGGCCGTGCCGCCGACGGCCACGGATCCGCCGACGGCCACCAGCATCCCCAGCAACACGCCGACGGCGGTCCCACCGACCGAGACGGCCGTGCCGCCGGCGACGCCGATCGAGCCATCGCCCACCACGGTTCCGCCCAGCAGCACGCCCGTGCCGCCCACGGCCACCGCCACGCCGACCGACGTGGTCGTCCCGCCCAGCGCGACGCCGACCGCGACCGCGGACTCAAACGTCCCGACGGCGACCCAGCGCATCCGGCCCACGCTGACCCCGACGGACCTGCCGCCGACCGCCACGCCCACAGCCACGATCGCGCCGAGCGCGACCGCGACGCCCCTCGACGAGACGGCCACGTCGACGCCTGCGGACACGGCCACGGCCACGCCCGTCGAGCCGACGGCGACCAGCCCCGCCAGCCCGACGGCGTCGCCCACGCACACGCCGGTGCCGCTGCCCAACGTCCCGACGCCCGGCACCGCGACGGCGACCGCGGTCGCCGTCCTCTCCCCGACGCCGGGCTCGAACGTCGTGCCCACCGCCACGCCCACAGGCGCGCCCGGCACCGGGAGCGCGCGCGTGCTGCTGCTCGCCATCCTCGAGGGCCAGGTCCGGCCGCTGCCCGAACCGGCCGCGGTTCACCTGTTGCTGCTCACGCCGTGGGGCACGCCGGCCAAGCCGGCACAGGTGCTCTACTCAGGCCCCGACGGGTCGGTGACCTTCATCAACCAGGAGCCGGGACAGTACCGCGTCTGGGTCACGCTGCCCCCCGGTTGGGAGGCCGCCCCCGGCACGCCGCCCAGCCAGTATCTGTGGATCAGCCCGGTGCCGGTCCCCAGCCAAGCGGTCTTCCACTTCCAGCCGTGCCTGTGCGCCGGCGGCAGCGGCGGCCCCCCACCGCCACCGCCCGGCCCGCCCACCGGCCTGCCGCCCTTCCCGGGCGCCCCAACGCCGACGTCGTCGCTCCCGCCCCTCTACCCCTCGCCCTCGCCGACGCCGGTGTACGCCGAGAGCCCGCACCGGCCCGCCGTGGGCGCGTATACGGCGCTGCCCATCCTGGGCGACCTGGGCCACGACAACGTGTGCTCCACTTGGGTCGAGGTCCAGAACATCGGCGACCGGCCGGCCAAGGCCATCATGCTGGTCTGGGGCGCGCCGGGCTTCTGCCCGCCGCAGTGCGTCGGCCCGCTCAAGGTAGAGTGCTCGGGCCTCCTGGCGCCGGGCAGCGCGTGGAACTTCCTGGGCGCCCAGCTGCCGCACGGCGCGCGCAGCGGCCTGGTGGTGTCGGCCAACGCCCACGAGGTGGTCATCGACGGCCGCGGCGACGTGTTTGCCGACGCCCTGTGCGAGACGCTCTTCGGGCGCGTCGTGGGCAACTGCCACGAGTACCGGCGCTTCCTCAAGGCGTACATCGAGCGCGGCTACTGGGAGGGCTTCGACTTCGGTGCGACCTCGTGCCAGCCGCTGGCCGTCGAGGCGCTCCGCAAGTGCCCGGGCGACATCCGGCCCGACGTCGAGGTGACGTCCAGCTACGCCGGCGTGGCGGGCGAGTTCTTGGGCCACTACGACCCGGTGTACGGCGGCTTCGCCTACTTTGCGCCGTCGCTCTACGCGGGCAAGGCGGGCTTCACCAGCTACCTCTACGTGCAGAACATGGGCCTGGAGTGCACGTCGGTGGAGCTGTGGTTCAAGGCCCAGGACGACTGCCTGCGCAACCGGATCTGCGACATCCTGACGCTGGCGCCGGGCGAGAGCGCGGCCTTCGACGCCTCGGGCTGCCTCCCGCAGGGCTGGTTCGGCAGCGCGTGGGTCCGCTCCAGCGAGCCGCTGGCCATCGCGGTCGACCACGTGGGCAGCGACGTGCTCATGACCTACACAGGCGTGCCCGCGGAGCTCAACTACACGTTCGACGGCGAGCCGCTGTTCACCACCGGCTCGCCGGTGGCATACGGCCCGCTGGTCTACTCGGAGTACCAGGGCTGGGACACGGCCATCATCGTCCAGAACCTGTCCAAGGTGACGGCGGCCAAGGTGAAGGTGTACTTCCTGGACCGGTCCGGCGGGATCATCACGACGGTGGCGGACTGGGTCTGCCCGCAGGGCGCGCAGACGTTCTTCCTGCCGGTCATCGCAGACCTGCCGGGGCATTGGATCGGCAGCGTGCGGGTGGAGAGCCAGGACTGGTTCGCAGCGGGCTCCCCGGCCGTCTCGGCCCCCAACATCCACGCGGTGGCGCAGCTGGTCCACTACTCGGACGCCATGCGCACGGACACGCAGGAAGCGCTGGCGTACAACCTGTTCCCGGAGCACCTGGCCTTCCAGTGGTCGCTCGGGAGCGGGCCGGGCGGCACGTACTCCGGCGTTGGGCGGATCGGGATCCCGAGCTTCATCAAGGACCGCCACCACACGGGCGTGACGAGCGAGATCGCCATCGCCAACGTGGTCACCAAGCCGGGCTTCACCAACTTCGCCCTGTTCATCTACGACCAGAACGGCCTGATCGACTACCTGTGCGAGACGCTGGCCCAGCAGCAGGTGGAGTACATCAACTTGGCCAACTGGGGCTTCATCCACAGCGGGTTCAAGGGCTCGGCGATCATCAGCGCCACGTTCTGGGAGCACGACGTCTTCGACCAGCGCGGCGGCTTCGTCCGCAACCTGGTAGGCCTGGCGGCGGTCAAGGTGGAGCGCACGGGCACGGTGCTGGGCAGCCCGATCCCTGGCGACGAGGCCGCCGGCAACGAGGGCTTCCCGGTGCCTGGCCCGTTCCACTTCCTCGGCCCGTCGGCGCCGAACTGCCCAGGGCAGCCGGGCCGCGTCCCGAACCCGCCGGCGGGGCCGACCGCGGTGCCGACGGCGGCGGCCACGTCGGGGCCGCCTCCGATCCCGCCGGGGCCGCCTCCGATTCCGTAGGGGCTGGTTGGTTGGTTGGATGGCTGGATAGTTGGATGGATGGCGGGCTGGCTGCTGCTGCCGGTCGCGATAGGGATAGGGGCGACGCCATCGCGCAGAGGCTTCGAGTTCCGACGTGGTGTTGCGCGGGTCGGGCATGGCCTCCGCACGATCCCCAATGGACCCCGGTCGGGGCAGATGTGCCCGACGGGCTTCGCCGATCGTGGGGATCGTGCTCCGGCCACGCCCGACCCGCGTCGTACCGTGGTCGCGTTGCCAAGGGTCGTTTGGAGAGGAATGCCCCACCCCGCCCCGTCTGGCCCAGCGCGGCGGGGCGGCGTATGCTGGCCGCATGACGCAGCCCCGTAACGGATCCCCGGCCGGCACGCAGCTGCTGCACTGTGCCTCGTGCGGCGCCATGCAGCCCAACCGGCCGACGTGCCGGGTGTGCGGCGCGAAGCTAAAGGGTTATGTCGACCCGAAGGACGGCGGGATGGTCATCGCGCCGGGCGTGGCGCGGGACGTGGCCATCGCGGTCATCATGCTGCTCGGCGGGGTCGTCGTCATCGGGGCGATCGTGCTGCTGGTCGTGTTCGCGCTGTTCTAGCGGCTGGTGCGGGCCTCACATTCAGAGTCCGACGAACCGAGTGCCCCGCGAGGGGGACTAAGAGGAGGCCGGCGTACGGATCGGAGGCGCGATGAGCACGGGTCACTTGGCACGGACTGCAGTTTGCCTCTCGATCGTCGCTGTTGGGCTCTTGCTGTTTGCGACGGAGGCCGAGGAGCGTCCACGCGCTGCCAGCGCTCCGGCGCCAAGTCCGACCGTCGTGGGGCTCGACGACTTGGTGTTCTTGACCGAGGACACCGTCTTCCCCCGCAACATTCCTGCAGGTTGCGATGCGTTGTCGATCGCGTCGGTCACCCGTCGTCCTGATCCTGGTCCGAGGGACTGGCCGCTTGTCATCGGCCCCTACAACGTATCACCTGGGCGGATCGCAACCACTTCCGACTTCAATACCATCGTGGCAATGTCAAGCAATGGATTCCCGTTCATCACGGAGCTGCACTTTGACGGGAGCGTCTACCCACCTCTTGCCGGACTCCACGACGCGTTCCGCGCACCCTGGCTCACATGGATCGACCGCGTCCAGCGCACGTCCAACTCCGCGGCCATTGCGATCATGGACGACGGCGACACGCTGCTCGTCACTCGCAGTCGGCGATACGTTAACGCCTGGCAGCTAGAGCCTCCTTACACGCTCGACAAACACTCGCTCTCCGCGCGCACACCCGACAGATATCTTGGATCCGCAGATGGCTCGGTGGTCTTGAGCGGCATCGCCGTCGAGATCCTGCACGACCTGCTCGATCCCGATCTCGTGCACATCGTCACCCACAACGATGTGCTCCACTCCGTTCGTGTCTCGACGATGCAGGAAGCCGCTGCTCCTGTCCCGTTCGCCACGATCGCCAAGCTCGACGACGTTCGCCGGTCGAACATCGCAGGCCTTCTCGTGGGCTTCGCCGACCTGTCGACCGAGGGGCGATACCTGATCACGAACCGCTGGTACGACGAACAGCTCAACGTCGTCGACCTCGTCGAACGTCGGTCCTGGACCGTTAACCTGCCCGACTACGACGCGAATCGAATGGGCGGGATCGCGATCAACAAGGCCGCCGTCAACCGCGGCCTGTTGGCTGTTCACGGAGAGAACGCGCTCGTCGTGTACGCCTTCGACCCGCAACGCAGCGATACCCAGCACCTGACTCGGGTCGAGATCCCGCGCCTTACACAATACGGGATGGATCTACGCCGGCCGATCTCGTACGGTGAGGGCGGCCCCTTCGTCGACCTCGCATGGAGTGGAACGGGCGAGCACATCATCATCGGCGGTGACTTCACCGGCGCCGAGTTCGGCGTGTTTCGCGTGTCGGACAGTGGCCGCAACGTCGTACTCGAAAAGCGCATCGAGGTCTGTGGCGACCCAAGGGCAATGCCGAACGATATTGTCACTGTCAACAAGCGCCTCGCGCCGCCCACGTCGACCCCCACCCCATCGTCCACGGCCTCTGCCACGCCGGTGGCCACCCAAACGCCTCCGCCATTGCCTACGCGTTCGGCCACGCCAAGCGCGACGGCTCCGGCGACGGCCACGCCGACGCCCTCGGCGACCCGTGCGCCTGCTCCGACCTACCTCCCACTCGCCCTCGTCGAGCGCTGCGATCCCGCCCGCCAGCGCATCGACGTCGCGCTCGTCCTCGACGCCTCCACGAGCATGGCCGAGCCCGCCCGCGATGGCCGCGCCAAGCGCGACGCCGCCATCGACGCCGCGCGCATCTTCCTCGGCCTCCTCGATCTGGCGACCGCCGAGGGCGACCAGGCCGCCGTCGTCGCCTTCAACGCCACCGCCGTCGTCCTCGCCCCGCTTACCGCAGACCGCGCCGCCCTCGACGCCGCGCTCGATGGCATCGCCCTGGCCCAGCAGACCCGCCTGGACCTGGCCGTTGCCGAGGGCGCTCGGGTGCTCTCGGACGCCACGACGCGTCGCGCGGCCAACCAGCCCGTGCTCGTCCTCCTCACCGACGGCCGCGCCAACCCGGTGCCGGTCGAGGACGCTGTGGGCGAAGCGAACCGCGCCAAGGATGCCGGTGTCTCCATCTTCACGATCGGGCTCGGCGACGACCTCGACTTCGATGCGCTGGCCGCCATGGCCAGCCGCCCCGACGCCTTCCTCCGCGCGCCCGATGCCGAGGACCTGGCCGCCGCGTTCCGCACGATCGCCCGGCGTATTCCGTGCCCGGCGGAGGCGTTCTGGGGCGGGCGGTAGGGGCGCACGGCCGTGCGCCTCTACCACCTGGCAATTGCATCCGGAGCGCGCCGCCGTATTACCCCCAAAGGTCGATCTGCGGCAGCCCCGCGCGCCCGAGAGCCTCGTTGAGCTCGGCGATGTGATAGACGTCGTGGATGAAGGCCCGCTGGATGACCGCCCCGCGGGTGCCAGCCCACTCGTCGCCGTCGAACGTGCGGCGGATCGTCTCGTCGAGAATGTCCAGCGTCCAGGTGTCTAGGCAGCGCTCGACGATGGCGAACGTCGCGTCCAGTGCGTCGGCCGGCTCGCGGCGGCCGAGCACGTGCTCGAGGTCCTCGTCGCCCGGGCAGTTGTACAGCGCGTTGGGGAACGGCGTGGTCTCTGCGCCGGGCTCGCCAAGAAGGCCGCAGAGCCCCGAGACGCGCTGGCAGGCCAGGTGGCCCACGGTCGCCCACAGCGGCCAGCGCTCGGGCGACGGCTGGATGGCCAGCTGCTCGTCGGATAGGGCCGCGACGGCGTCACGGAGGCGCCGGTTGATCTCGGGCCACGTGCTGTACGCGGGGCGGAGGGTCGGGCTGCTCATGGCGTTTCCGGTCGGTAGGTGGGCGGCCCTTCGTCCGGCCGTCGCGAGCGTGGTTCGCCGCAAGGTCGATGCGATGTCGATGCGACGTCTCGATCCCAGCTTCGACGAGGTGGACGTCGCGCACGCGGATCGTTGCGGGAGGATACGGCTCGACGGGCGGCCGCGCAATCGGCCGATTGGTTGGCGCGGTGGCCGCCATGCGCGTGCGGCGCGCGACTTCGCGAGGGGGACTGCGCAAGCAGCGTATGGAGCCGTCAAACGCAGCACGGCTAGCTCGGCCGGGAAGCGCGCCGGGTCGATGCGGCGCCCATGCGCTTCGAGCGCCTCGATGAATGTTGCCTTTGGTAGACTCCATTGGTGTTCAACGGCGATGGACCGGAAGTAAGAACCGACCGACCGACGATAGAGCTCCATGACCCGGTTCCAAGCCACCATTTCCCCCAGCCGCCACACCAAACGGGGGCGCCGGCCATGACCCGCGAGATGCTCCTCATCGCCGCCGTGCGCCTTGGCACGGCGTTACCGGTCCTCCGCTGGCCGCTGGCGGGCGCGCTCATCGCCATCGCGGGCGATCTGTCGGACCTGTTCCTCATGGCGTGGATCGACGCCGGCGGCGTTCACGGTTACCAGCACTTCGACAAGGTCCTCGACCTCACCTACATGGCCACGTTCATAATCGTGGCGTTGCGCTGGGGCGGGCTGGCCCGCTCCGTCGCCGTGGCGCTGTTCGGCATGCGGATGGTCGGGGTGGCCGCGTTCGAGCTGACAGGCTGGCGGCCCATGCTGATGGCGCTGCCCAACGTCTTCGAGTTCTGGTTCGTCTTCGTCGCCCTTTGGCTGCACCGCCTTCCTGTAGCGCCCATCCCCGGCCGCGTCGCCTGGCCGGCGCTGGCCGCCGTCGCCGCGGCCAAGCTAGGGCAGGAGTACGTGCTGCACGGGTGGCGGTGGCTGGACAACTACACGCTGCCCGAGTTCCTCGAGCTGGTGCGGGGTTGGGTTGGTGGGCTGTTTCGTTGAAGCTACCGGCACGGCGTCAGTCATGACATGAGACAGGCTCGGCGAGGGCTGCGATCACGGCGTACTGGGAGGGAAGGTAGATCGAGAGCGGCCAGCGCTCGGGCGTCAATCGTCTGGCCCTCACCATCAGTGGTGGAGCGCTCCGCGCATCCCTCGATCCACCGGCCCAGGTCGCGGAATCGTTACCTTGCGTTGCTGGAATCCTTCCGCCCCGACCGTTGAGCCTGTTCATCAGCCTCGATACCGCCGGAAGGAGCCGACCGTGGCAAGCACTACAACCCTATCCCCGAGATCCACCTCCCCGACGACACAGCCTCACGCTGCGGCCACCCGACGAAAGGTCGACTGGCGTTCCTACGCGTCCGTCTACGACGACATGGCCGCCATCAACCCCGCCTACGCCGAGCTGGTCGCCCGCTACCGCGGGTTTCTCGCCTCGCGCGAGCTCTCCGCGGGCGACCTCATCGTCGATCTGGGCGCGGGCACGGGCAACTTCTCGCTCGAGGCGGCTGCGCTCTGGCCAGGCTGCCGCGTCCTCCACGTGGATGCCGACGAGGGCATGAACGCGCGGGCCGCGGTCAAGCGTGAAGAGCGTGGTCTCCGCAACCTGGAGATCCTCTCGGCGGACGCCGACGCGTTTGCCGTGAAGGACGGTTCGGCGTCCGTCGTGACCGCCGTCCATGCGCTGTACACGTTCCGCGATCCCGACGCCGTCGTTCGGCGCATCTACGACTGGCTGCGCCCGGGCGGCATGGTCTTCGCGTGCGACCCGGGACGCGTCATCGACGTTCGCGACTGGGCGCGCTACCTGTTTCGCGCGTCGCTGTTGGACCGCGGGCTGTGGCACACCGCGCGGGTCTTCTACCGGGCGCGCGAGGTGGCCCGTCAGAACCGCCGCATCGCGAGCGCGCAAACCAGGGGCACGTATTGGCTACACGACCTTTCCTCGTTCCGGGGGACGTTCGAGGCCGCCGGCTTCGTCGTCCAGAACAGTTGGGTCACCTACCGCGGCATCAGCGATGCCCTCCTCGCCGTCAAGCCTGAATCGGACCCGGCCGCCGAAGCCCATCACCCATCCGCAGCCATATAGCAGGCGTTCGCTCATACGGAAGGTTTATCATGCACATCCGACCGGTTATCGATGACACCGATCTCGATCACGTGTACCGCATGACGCACGATGCCTATGTCGAGCTTGGCTACATCGCCCCGCGCCCAGACGGGCGGTTCCGGCATTACGAGGACGTCGACGCCGCTCCGGAGAACATGGTGCTGGTCGCCGTCGAGGAGGGCGTGATCGTCGGCACGGTCTCGGTGACGTTGGACGGGCCCGCGGGCTTCCACGTCGACCACGACTTTGCGACCGAGATCGCGGCCGTGCGCGCGGAGGGCCAGCCCGTAGGCGCATCGTGGCGGATCGTGACCGAGCCGCGGCATCGTGCCAGCACGGCCGTGGTGCTCGAGCTCATCCGTGCCACCGTCGACGTGTTCGCGCGTTTTGGCGTCGCCACCGGCCTCTGCACGTTTGCGCCGCGCCACGAGCGTGCTTACCAACGAGCGATCGGCATGGAGACCATCGCGCGAACGGACGGCGTCGGGGAGGTGAAGACGCCGGCCGTGCTCATGCGCGGCGATATCGCGACGATCGCGCTGCGCTGGCCCCCGCACGACAACCCGACGCTGGCAACGCTCGTCGCTGAGCGCAAGCGGCTGTTGGACGTTGTTCGACGAGACGCCGCCTGAGCTGAGCCGAAGTCGTTCCAACTATGGCGTGGAGCGGCGCGAAAGGGGAGTTGTGACGGCGATGGAGACTGCTGGAGGAGTGCGTGGGCGGTTGCCACGAGCGTCGCCGGCGTGGTAGATTGCCGGCGATGGTCAAGCGGGTAACGGACTAATGCGCGATATGCACGGATCGATCGGCGTCGCCTTCACCATGCTCGTGGCCGTGGCCACGGGTTCTGCCCCTTGGGAGCCCGCCCACGGGGCGCCGGCCAACGCCCCCATCGCGGTCTGGGAAGAAGCGGTGGCGGTTGCCCATGGCGGCGCACTGACAGCATCTGTGCCCGACGGAGAGGGCGGCCACTTCGTGGGCATCGGAACACGGTTGACGCACGTCACCCCGTCCGGGGACCGGCTGGCCATCACTGCGCGCTCCGACGAGCTCCCGGGCAGCGTCCGGGCGCTTGCGGTGGCTGGCGATCGTGTGCTTGCGGCCGTGGGCTCCGCGGGCCTGTACGCGTTCGAGCGGGGATCCGGTCAGCTTGAGGTCCGATCCCAGCTCCGAACCGACCAACCGGCCACGGACATCGTCCTACGCGGCGACCTAGCCTACCTCGGTGAGCCTCGAGGCCTGCGCGCCGTGAGGATCGGGGAGACGGGCAGCCTCACGGACGTTGGCGTTGTTACAACCGTGCCGGATGCGACCGGCCAGCCAGCCGATATCGTCGCGTTGAGGTCGGCGGGTCCGTTTCTGGTCGCCGTTGCCGGAACGCTGCTCGGTCGTTCGCTGGTCGTCATCGATGTCACCAGCCCCGAAGCGCCCGTTGTCAGGTCATGGGCCGTCGCTCGGTCCGCGGTTGCCCTCGGCGGCGACGACGGGCTGGTGGTCGTGGGGAGCCAGCGGTCTTCTATCCTCTACACGATCGACAGCGACGGCCTTCTCAGCTCGAGCGGGTTCGAGGTGCAGGCGCTAGCTGGTGCAACCGGTTTTGCGATTGTCGACAACACGCTGCTTGCCGTCGTCGGCAGCCAACTCCTCGAGTACGACTTGAGCTGGCTGCCCCCGACCGAGAGCGGATCCTTCAACCTGACCGAGCACTCCGTCGCTCTATCCGCGGTGGGCGAACAACGCTTCGTCTGGAGCCCGTGGGGGGCGACCCGCTACGCTCGGCGCTCGCGGACGGAGTTGATACCCGGCGGTCGACTCTCGTCCACCGGGGTGATCGACGAACTGGGTTGGGCTGGAGCCTGCGGCGTAGCCAAGTCGTGGAACGGCGTCTGGCGGATGGATCCGACCCGACCCGAGCAGCCGCCCACGGCCGTCGAAGAGCCAAGCGCCTCGTCGTTCACTGGACTCCAAGGATGGGGCGAGTTCGTGTTGACCACCGGCGGCGCGACCAGGCTGCTCTCGTGCGAGCCCAACGGGACGGCGTCGCCTAGGATCGAGTCCATCCCCTCGCCGGACGGCACCCAGACCTGGTTCTCCACGGCAGCTGACGGCGATGGGGACGTGCTGTACGTCGTCGACGTCTGGCCCGGCACAAACCGTCAGGTACCCGAGGCAAGCGTCGTCGCAGGGCGCCTGGACCCCCAAGGCACCGTCGCGGTCGGCGCCAAGATCGAGCTACCGAGAGCATACAGTAATGCTCCGATGGTGGCGGCAGCGGGCGGCCGGGTTGTCGTGGCCTGGGAGACCGCCGCGTTCCTGGTGGCGCCCAGCGCGGTTGGCGGCGAGCCCACCGTCGCGGAGCTCGCCGTCGACGCACGTATCCAAGCGGTCGCCATCACGTCGACGAGCGCCTATCTGGCGGTCCTGGACCGGCTTGAACGCTTTCAATTGGCCACCGGCCAGCCGCCCGTGCCCGCCGCCTCGGTTCCGCTGGCCGGCCCCGTCGAGGCCCTCACCGGGGAGAACGACACGGTCATGGCCGTCGTCCGCCGACGCGAGCCGGGCGAGCACGGCCACATCGGAGCGGTCTACAGGGTTGCCGCGGTTGATGGCGGACCGCCCGTCGCTCAGTGGTTGGCCGATGTGCCTCTCGAAACGGGCGAACCCCAAGCACATCTTGCCGGAAGGCGGATGTCCATTACGGCGGGCCTGGCCGGAGTCGTTTGGCTCACCCATGTGGGAGGGTACCGCACGTTCCTCCCGTTTGCCGCCGGGGGCTGGTAGCCAGTAAGGGGGAGGCGGCTAGCGGGCTGGTCTTGGTGAAGGGTGGAACGACAGCCGGGTGCTCCAGCTGGATACAGCGTGCGTGTACGGCGGACGGCTCACGGCGTAGTGCGTCGAGGCGGCGCAGCCGATCAGCGCGGATCTCGCCGAGATCATCGGCGTGTCGCGGGTCGATCGCGCTTCGGTTGCCCGAATTGGGCTGAACCGCGCGGGCGTCTTCAACCTCCCGCCGCGTGTAGGTGGCGTAGGTCCAAGACCTACGCTTGCGTCACATGGCACGAGTAGGGTGCCGCGATGGAGCAGCGAGCCAAAGGCTGGCGCGCCCGGGTCGACACGACGCGGACGTGGTTCCGCCGCACGATCGACCGCGTGATGACCCGCGCCCGCCGCCTATGGCGCTCGCGCCTCCGCCACCGCTGGCTCGGCTGGCGATGGCTCGTGCTCGGCGTGGCCTGGGTGCTCACGCTCGGGTTGGGCGCCCTCGGCATCGGGCTCGCGGAGTCGTCGCAGAGCGCCTCGCCGTCGCCTTTGGCCGCGGTACGGCATATCCTGTCGCGCGACAACCTCTACCACAGCTTCCAGCTCTTCGCCCTCGAGTACAACGGCCCGGCAGT
>Ga0326597_10006918_pt1 | contig 15464 bp, 14 predicted proteins | sample RVTome_12_FD_203789 | JGI IMG/M metagenome (GOLD analysis project Ga0326597, IMG submission 203789) | Soil microbial communities from uranium-contaminated site in the Upper Colorado River Basin, Wyoming, United States - RVT100D185 | ecosystem: Environmental > Terrestrial > Soil > Contaminated >...
AGTATCGGGGCGTTGCTGCCGTTCCGCACGCTTCTAAGAGTTGGCGTGCCGTCCAAGTGGCCGTGGGATGCTCTGTGGCGTTACAGTGCAATATCCGTCGCCGATCATGCCTCAAGATCACCAGTACGAATAGCACTCTGAACGTCGCTGTGGCACTGTGAAAAAATCGAGCGCGATCAGCTCCTTAGCATGGTTCTGAAGGAAGCTTCGCCACGTCTGAGACGGCGGCCCGCGACGTTTGATCATGTACTTGGCGACGGTTGTCTCGGAGATCTCGATGCCGAGCTTAAGCAATTCGCCATGAATTCGAGGTGCGCCCCACAACGGCTTCGCCCGGCACATCCGCCGGATCAGATCCCCGATCTCGGCGTCAATCTTCGGGCGTCCGCGACCACGGCTTTTCCAACGCCAATAGTACCGAAACCCTTGCCGATGCCAGCGGACAACGGTCCCGGGTTGAACGACATGCACAGCGTCTCGCCATCCAGACCATAGTCTCGATACGAGGACCCAGAAGAATCGATCGACGTCGCTCAGCCGCGGCCGCGGCCGAGCATGTTTGAGAACGGCGAGCTGCTGGCGCAGGACCAGATTCTCCAGGGCAAGATCTTGCCGGCACCGGAGCACCGATCTCAGCGTTGGAATGATGATTCCAAGCCATTTGAGCACGACCAGAACACTAACCACGCCCCTCAGGAAAAGGCAACAGAATCAAGCCGGAGGAATAATTGGTAGGGACAGGTTTGTTTTGTTGCTTCGAGGGTAGTGTGTGAACGAACCTACCCGGGTTCGACTAATCGTCAGGACAGATGATTTGGACGGCGACGCGTCAGCGGAGCCGCCCGTAGGGCGCGAGCCAGGGATGGCGAGCGTCAATCCCACTCCCTGCGCCAACAATGAAAAATCCCCCATCGTGGCTGTCTGCATTGATCACAACCCCACAAGCGCCAGAAGCTCCGCGGGGTAGGTCTGGCGGGCTTCAGCGTAAATCGGCTCAGCCACCGCGATAAACTCGGCCCGTTGCTCCGGAGTGAGATCGGTGACCTCACCGCCGGCCGCCTCGATGAGCCTGCGCGCTTCGAGCTCCTCTTGGTCGTGTAACTCACGCTGCAGGCGGACGGCGTCGGCAACGGCAGCGCGCATCTCCTCTTGCAGCTCAACCGGCCAGGCGTCGAAACGCTCGCGATTGACGAAGATCGGGCGCGACAAATAAGAGTGCGCCGTGGTTGTGTAATAGCGCTGAACCTCGTGGATGCCGTAGCTGACAACGTTCTCGAATGGATTCTCCTGACCGTCGACCGTACCCGCTGCCATGAGCGGGATCGTTTCCGGCAGTTCCAGCAGCGGCCCTGCCGCGCCGAGAAGCTCGAAGAGGCGCGCCTGGCTGCGGTGAGGACGAATACGAAGGCCACGCGCATCTGCGGGCGTGCGCACGGATCTCACGCTGTTGGAGATGTGGCGCAGGCCGTTCTCGAAAAAGCCGAGGACGCGATAGTTCGTCCGCGACTCGATCTGCGCAGCGGCCGCTGCGCCGAGCGGACCATCCATGACGGCGCGGGCGCTGGCCTCGTCCGGAAACAGAAATGGCAATGCGGCAATGTTGAGTGCCGGAACCTGGTTCGCCATCGACAGATAGCCAAGTGTCGCGAGACCTGAGTCGACGAGCCAAATCAGCGAGTTCCCGGCTGGGTAGCCGATATCGAGAACGTTGTAGACGTAACGCAGCTCGACGGCATCCCCGAAGCGCGCTTCGAGTCGCTCGCCGATCAGGTTCAGGCCCCGCCCGAAGCTCGATTCAGCGGGCGCATAGCCACCGAGAATGATGAGCTCTGCGCCGGCCCTCTGAGCCGGCGCCAAGTTAACCCCGACATCACCCGCTGCGAAGCCTGCGCCGAGCGCTGCTGCGGACTTCAGAAATTGTCGTCGTAACAATGGACCTCTCCAGCGGGTGGTCTGCTAATGCACGTCGAGTCGGGCGATCAATGTGCCTTTCCCGAGTATTACTTGTTATTCCCTGTGAAGAAATGGCGGATTACAGCAGGGGCGGCGCAACCTGCACGCCGCCACAACGATGCTCAGGCCGTAAATCAACGATATCCCCGCACCACCAAGCAACAAAATGGAAGGCTCTTTAGGGGGTTTGTTTTGCTGCTTCGAGGGTAGCGTGTGGACGAAACTACCCGGGTTCGACGCGTCATTCGACTCAAAGAGGGTCACGACAGACGATTTGGGCCGCGACGCGTCAGCGGAGCCGCCCGTCGGACCCGAGCCAGGGATGGCGAGCGTCAATCGCAAACCTTCCGCCACGCCCAGCGAAGCGACTGATCCGCCGCCTGCTGCTGCGCGCACGAACTGACACGCAGGTCGGGGCGGCTGCGAAGCCGCCTATGTGCTTACTGGCGCAGGCCCTGGTCGGCACGCCCGCCGTCGTCGGCGCCACGCTGGGAATCACGTAAGACGGTGCCGTCGTCGAACTCGACCTTGTTGAAGCGTCCAACAGGTTCGCCCGTCTTGGCTGCCCAAACGTACAGCGTGACGACGTCGCCAGGCAGAAGTGCCGTTCTGGTCCAGCCGACGAGCTGAGCGGATACCGTGCTACCCATTTCCATCGTCCAATGCTGGACGTTACCCTGTTCGTCCGTGTAGTCCGCCCTGATGAGCGGGTGGGGATTGATCCAGATGAATTCCGTCACCACCGCGTCCTTCAGCACGACCGGCTGGTTCATGTCGAACGCTGACGCACTGTGATGCGCGAACGACGGACTGGCCATCGCGGCAAATCCGGCGATCAGGACCGCCATCATCATGAACTTCGTCTTCATCGTCTACCTCCAAAAATCATTTCCGCTGAGCATCCCGACTCGGGCTCAAGGTGCCGCACCGGTGCCGGCCGGATCGGCCATCTCTTCTAAGTATCGCTGCACCGACGACGGCACGCAGGAAAAGTCGAAGAACGTCTGGCGCGGCGACCACCGGAAATAGATCTCCCCCATCTGGACCGGTCTGGTGTAAAGCTTCGGGTCAACCATGGTCGTCGTCACTGTCAGATCGTTCTTGCTGGACCGGTGAAAGCGTTCCGTCACGACCGCGTCGACGCTGTGGGGATAGCCTTGCTCAGTGGCCCAGGTTTCCGCGGCCATCCCCGTCGTCTCCACGACAAAGGTGTAGTCGTCCTCCCAGTGACCCACCGAGTAGCCGTTGTACGTCGGATCATGGACGTCCGGACCTCTGCCGCTAAATTTGGTAGGCAGGGCTCGCCCGTCCGTCCAAACCTCACGCCAGATATTCATGAACTTGAGCAAAATGAAAGTCCGCTCCGGAATCGTCGCAATCGTCATCGAACGAATCTGGTCGTTCATGTTCCGAGGAAAACCAAACGGATCGCAGAATCGGTAATGCGGATCGTTCGTATCGGCAACCGAGACGCCAGGGCCTTCCACGATGTTCTGCGCGAAGAGCTCCTCGCCCAACGGCGTCAGCGGTGGCGGACTCTCGGGGCGGACGAGCCGCGGAACACCCCCGCCAGATGACTCGCCGAGCCATGTCCCGGTGAGATCGCGCAACGGCGCGGGCCCGCCGGGACCCTCGTTGGCCCTCGCCTCCTCCGGATAGTACTTCCACGGCGAACGTGGCGCGTCGCTTTGCGCGCCAGCCTGCGCCGCCAGCAACAGTACGCCCGCTAAGCTTGCGATGATGCCCGTGCACGCTTTTCGCATTGTCTACTCCTGTCTGTTCCTTGCACTCAACACGGCAGAGCTTTGTGCTCGCCTGAACCAGCGGTCAACGCCCCGGCTGCGGCTCGCTATGGGATCACGGTCTCGATCCCCGACGGCCTGGCCAGCGAGTCGCGGTATTCGATCGCCTCCGACGGGACACAAAACGTCTCCTGAAACTCCTGGCCTTGTACCCAATAGAAGTTCGCCCGCATCCAGGTCCATGGCGCCGTGTAGAACTCCGGATCGTCGATCGTGACCATGAGCTGCACGTTGTACTCGTCCAGACGCGTGTACCGCTCCTGGATGCGTGCCGAGGAACTGCGCGGATGACCGACCTCATCCAGCCAGGGCCGCTCATCCAGACCGGTCGTATCGATGACCAGCGTACGGTCGCCTTCCCAGCGACCGACCGAATAGCCGTAAAGTCTGGACTCGGGCGCACCCCTCACATCTACCACTGCCGGAAGCGCCCGTCCGTCCATCCAGATTTCGCGCCAGATTCGCTGCTGCTCGTACGCGATGAGGATGCGCTCCGGCGCGGACCCGAAAATAAAGCGTCCGCGGCTACTGACGGCATGGGCCAGCAGATTGCGAGGAAACCCGAGCGGGTCGCAGGTGATGAACGGATCGTTCGCGACTCCGAGGTCATCGCTGCTGGCGGCGGCGCGATAGGAGAGCCGCGTCTCGAACAGCGCCTGGCCGGCCGGCGTCATCGGCGGCATCCGACCCATTTCCCTGTCTTGCGGTCCGACCCACACGCCCGAGAGATCCCGCGTCGGAGCTGGTCCAGGCGGATTCGGCATCCTGGGCACGCCCTCGCGAATGTAATCTTCGGGGTTGATGTCCTGCGCAGCGTGGAAGTCCTGAGCGCGGCCCGCCACGGTGATGAGGCACGCCAATGCGGCGACCGAAACGATGATGGCCGGTGTTCTCATAGCGTGCTATTCCCTGAAGCCATGGGGATCGTAGCGAGTCTTGCCCCCCTCGTCTCCGCCAAGCTGCGTGTCATGCAGCTCGGTGCCGTCGGCAAAGATGATCTTGTTCAGCCGACCGGCAGGATTGCCGTTCCTGGCGAGGTACGCCCGAACGGTAATGACATCGCCGGGCATGAGTGAGGTCTTGGCCCAGCCAATCAGACGAAGCGCCTGGGGAGCCGCAGTTTCGACGACCATATGGACGACATTGCCCCGGGCATCGGTTGCGTCGAAATAGATCAGCGAGTGCGGATTTGCCCACGCGAATTTCGTGACCGTGGCTTGCTCGAATACAGTGAATTCGTCGGCATACGCGGCATTGCTATGATGGGCGAACGCCGGCGCGCTCACCGTCGTCAGCAACCCAAGGCTCAACACACCTGCCACGAGCAAATAGCCTTTCATGTCATGTCTCCGTTTAATCTTCAAACCGACCCCGCGGAGTGACGCGGTAATCCGAATAAATGTACCGTCTTGCTGCCGCGTTAGTATACCAACCGACGATTCGGCGCACCTTCGTTCATTTAAGCCGATTGTCCGCGTTCTTAGAGGTCTTTCAGGGTACTACCTGGTATTCCCGAGCTGCTTCGGGGCATCGAGCCCGAACTTTCGATCGAGGCTGAACTTCCCGGCCCCCATGAACAACAGCGCCGTGTAGCCGATCGCCAGTTCCAGCGCGTGCGCTCTCGCCATCAACAGCGTTCCGCTGGTGTTGAGATGGTACACGCAGATCACGAACATCGTTAAGATCAGAAGCGCGGCGGCGGGACGGACGAATAGCCCAATCAGCAGACAGAGGCCACCCACTGCCTCGGCCAGGGACCCCAGGAGCCCCCAGAAGACCGGGGCGAAGGTGATGCCGAGATACGCCATCGCGCCGCCCATCTGCTCCCAGCGTTCGGGCCCCCCAGCGAGTTGCCAGATGCCGCGCAGAAAGAGCGAGGCGAATCCGAGTCCGACACGCAAAATCACGTGGCCGGTTTCGGCGTGTCTCTCAAAAAATGTCAGCATGCCGCGCTTTCCTCAGCGTCACTCCGGTCCGGTTGGCGGCGCCGCGACGCCTCCACGCACCCGTGGTGGGGTTCGGTCCGTACGTCCGGGCGAGAGCGATAGCGGCGGCGAGAATACCTGACGCAATACCTGACGCCGCCGCTACCACGAGCTTCAATTGCTTGCAGATGCCCCTAGGAGCCTGTCGGACTCAGGGCATCGTAGCGAGGCGCGTGGGAATCGAGGACAGATTTTCGATCGTCCGAGGCGAATAGTGGTGACTATTCAACGAGGACGATCGGAAATATGGACCGATTCCCATTCGCCGCAGTAGATGATCCTGAGTCCGACAGGCTCCTAGATCACTGGCCGAAGTTGTAGCGGAACTTCACGCCATACGTCGCGAAATCGTTCCGCGATAAGTGCTGGACGATAAGGCCATCGTCTTGCACATCGTCTTGCGGATGATAGGTCACCTTCGGCTCCAACAGATTGCGTCCGTAGAGCGCAATCTCCCAAGGACCGTTCTGCGGGCCGATGCCGATCGTCAAGTTTATATCCTCGTGCTGATCCATGCTGATCACCGGGTCGAAGCCGCTCGTATCGGTGAGATAGCCATCCGAGAAGTAACCTTTCGCATTCAGCGTCAAGAGATATCCCTGGAAGATGGGCGTCTCCCAATCGATGCCGTACACGATCTTCCAGTCCGGCGTCTTCGGCGATTGCGTACCCGAGCGGTCGATCGTGCCTTCGAGATCCGGATTGCCCAGAGCGATGGCTTCGTCCAAAGTCCGGCACGGGCCGTTTGCGGCATCCCTGAGCTCGGGCTGATTGCAGCCTGAGTCCGGGAAGAAGGTGAACTCGCCGTCCATGAGCGCGGCGGCGAGGCTCAGCGTCAAGCGGTCGGAGACGGCGGTCGTGAAACCCAACTCCACGCCGCTGACCTGCTGCTCACCAGCGTTGATCGCGATGAACGGATTTTCCAGTAGCCCCGTAGCGCTCTGCACTTGAAAGTCTTGGAACGTCGTCTGGAACACGGTCACGTCGTAACGCGCGCGTCCGTTCCAGAGGTTGCCCTTCGCGCCGAACTCGATCGAATCGCCGGACTCCGGTTCGAAGCGCAACTCATCCACGTCGCCCGGCAGCGACTGAACGCCGGTATCGAAACCGCCGGCCTTGAACGACTCGGCATAACGAAAGAACAACGAATGGTCGTCGTTCGGACGGTAGCGGAACGTGACCTGAGGCATGAATTCGTTCTGCGAGAAGTCACCACCGTTCGCGGGCGTAAACGGCCCGCCATGGCGTCCCTGCATGCCTTCATGGTCCACGGGGATCGTCAAGCCGATGGCCCGCGCGCGGTCGCCAACCCAGGACGACGGCACATATCGATCCTCACGGTAGGGCATGATCCAGAGGTTGTCGGCATCGGCCCCGGGCAGCAGGAACAAGGCGTCGGCGGCCGTGATTTGAACCGCATCGGGGTGCAGCGGGCACGTCGCCGGATTATTGTCGCCCGTACCGGGAGGCGTGCTGCCGCCGCCCGCGGACCGTGGATCGCAGGGATTGACGTCGTACACCCATTCGCCGGAGACCTGAGAGATCGCACCGGTCTTGTCGAGATCCGTCCAGCGGCCCCCGAGATCGATTGAGGCCCTGTCGTCCATGAAGTTGAACGTCAAGGTTGCAAAGACTGACTTCCACTCCTGTTGCTCGTTGGCTGTGTTAAAACGCAGCCCGCGGGTGACGTTCGCTCTCGGGTTGTTCGCCAAGATATCGAGGTCCGTGTCCTGCCAGTTCAGGCCCGTCATCCACTCGATGCGCCCGGGCCCGGATGTGAAACGCAGCTCCGAGCTGTACTGGGTGAAATCCTCGGATCGCTCCCGCGGCGAAATTAAAAACGGAGCAGAGTCACCAGTGACGTTGACACGGTCCATCATGCTAAAGCCTGTCAGCCACGTGACCTGGACATCGTTGTCCATCTGGTACTCGAGCTCGAAATAGCCGTTCGGCGATTCGAGTGTCTCTTTCAGATCGTCGATACGACCGGACTTAGTGGTTCTTTGGAACCACTCCTGAGCGGCGTCACGAATGTCGAGGATCCCGTAGTTCTGGTCCTCGTCGCGAACGTTGGTGGGTGGCGCAAACACCACGCCGCCGTTCTGGGTACCCTTGTTGCCGATGTCGTCAGCGCAATTCGTCGGCAAGCCGAAGCCGTTGGGAAACCCCCCGTCCGCCCAGCCGACGCCGTTGGGTGGCCCGTCGAATATCGCCCAACCCACTTCGCCCTGCCAGCCGTCTCGCGCCGGTATGCCCTCGTCGCCGCGCTCCCAGATCAACGGTCCGTCCGTGAGGCATAGCGCGGGCATGCTGGAATCGCGCGTGATCTGCGAGTACTCGAGCTTACCCGTGAGCGTGAGCCGATCGTTAGGCGTGAACTCGAGAATGACGCGCGCGCCGATATTCTCGTACGCGCCGGCACTGCCCCCGGTGACGACATCGTCCATAAAACCGTCGCCGTCCTCATACGTACCAGCCACGCGAATACCGAGCCGGTCCGTGAGCGGACCGCCGATCGCACCGCGCAATACGGAGGTCTCGAAGCTACCGAGTTCGGCATCCAGGTAACCCTCCCATTCGGGTGTCGGTCCGGCACTGATGATGTTGAAGGCGCCCGCGGTCGCATTCATGCCGAAATAAACGGGCTGCGGCCCCTTGAGCACCTCGATCCGGGCCGGGTCCATGAACGCGAGCTTGACCTGCGCGGGACGCCCGAAATGGATGCCGTCGACGAAAATCGGCACGGCCTGTTCCAGCGTGAGGTTCCTGCCGAACGTGCCGAATCCGCGGATCGACTGATCCTGTTCGGTCGGATGCTCATCGGAGATGTAGACGGATGGAGAAAACATCCCGAGCTCGTTGAGGTCCCGGTAGCCTTGTCTTTGGATCTCCACGGCCGTGAAAGCCTCGACGGATACCGGAACCTCCTGCAGCGACTGCTCGCGCCGTTGCGCGGTTACGATGATCTCTTCGAGCGTTTGTGCCACGGCCGTACGGTATCCGGGCAGTAACATGGTTCCCATGAGAACCGAGAGTCCGAGCGTTCTTTTCGTAAGCATGTCGTAGTCTCCAGGCTGTTCGATAGCAAAGCCGGTCTAGGTAAGGAATTTGTATGCAAAAGGCTACAGCAATGCCGCTGGTGTTTGTTTTTCTTAACCGGGGCGCCCCAGCCCCGCGTTACGTCCTAACACCGCACGGCACCAAACGCCGCCGATTTCCCCCAATACTTCGGTGCAACCTTCCCCCAATTCTTTGGTGCAAGTTATCGTTAATTAGATTATCAAGTCAAGCGGCCTAGCCGGAAACCCGTGCTCCTATGGCATGTCTACGCAACACCAACTTATGAGGAGTTGAACAACTAATCCTGCTTGACAGCACACGCTAGAGTGATCGGATTTTCACTGTCAGACATCGCACCAGATTAATGGCGTGTTCTCGCTACACCCGCCCAATCCGGGCCGCAAGTTGCCATCTAAAGCGGACGGCCCAAACCATCCCGTCACGCGACTCCTCATGGTCCGTCTAACAGTATCCGGTTCATCAGGATTGCTAGGTGCACCAAGCACCAGCCGGCGCATCTCCTCCAGTCGTTTCCTGCTTTGCCAAAGATCGAACCTGATGCTAATGTGCCCGCGCTACTGCAAATCGACTGGCACCACGGAGTTTTTCCACCATGACGATGCGCTGCCTTCTCGTTGTTCTGTGTCTACTCCCGCTCTCGCAACGAGCCGCGACGCAGCCCGCTGGTGATCCCGAGAGCGGCAAGATTCTTTGGCTTGAGACCGAGCACGTCGAGTGCCGCGATTGTCACGGCGACAGCGGTGAAGGCGGCTTCGGGCCCGACTTGGCAGGTCGCAACCTGACCCACGCGCAGTTCATCCACGCGGTTCGAAAACCCTGGGGAATCATGCCCGCCTACGCCGAGTCCCAGATCAGTGACCAGGAATTGACCGATCTGATTGCGTACTTCGACAGTCTGCCGAGCGTCGATCAGCCGGGACCCTGGAGACGCCAAGTGCCGGCGGGGGCCTCCCGCGGGCTGGCCATCGCGACGACCGCCGGGTGCGTACAGTGCCACCATCCGCTGTTCAACAACGGGCGTGGCGTCATGGGCGCGATCAATGCGAATTTCGAATGGTTCAAGGGGATTGTCTACGCGCATACGGCCGTCTATCCGGCGACCCGTGCCCGCCTTGGCGATCCGCCTTTCGAGCGCCTGGCGATGGGCAGTTTCTCCCCCTCGCGCCTACCGGAAACCATGTTGCAGGACATGTGGACGTATATCGTCGGCCTGGGATTTCGCGCGCGGATGCATGGGCAACTGAGCACTGGAGTACCGTCGGCCGATGGCGTGGTTTATAGCTTGGATGTGGAAAACACTGGGCTCGAGGGCGTAGGCCTGGCAGCAGAGGATGTGACCGCGACGCTCGTCGTGCCGGCCGGAGCGAGCGTGGTGACAGCGAGTGGCGCGGGGTATCAAGGTGTCCGCCGCGATGAGCAGGCCAACGCCGACGTGGCCGTTTGGCGAGCCTCGCGCATGGCGCCCGGAGATCAGCAGACGTACACGCTGACGCTGTCCCAGGCTGGAACAGCCGAGGACAACCTGCGAGGCACCATACGCTGGACGAAACCAACAGTGAGCACCGGCCCGAGCGATTCAGTAAACATTACCCCCGCACCGCTCGGGGAACTGTCTCACTAACAGGCCCGGCGTCAGGATCCCAAACGCCGTAGCGCGCGGCACGATTCCCGGCTCTCTCACCAACCCGTAACTGTCCCCGTCAAACGTCGGGCCGTATCCGGATCCCTACTTGGTGGGGCGTTGCGGACCCTGCGACAGCGTTCGTACCTTGAAGATCGTACCCGCGCCCACGATGTAGAGGGTCCTTCGATCCGGCCCGCCGAAGGCGAGGTTTTGCGGTTTGCGAATTCTGTTGTTTTCGGCGCCCCACTGGACGGGCATCACGCCGAGCAGGTCCCCATTCGGACTGAAGACTTCCACTCCGACGTTCGTCGCCGCATACACGCGTCCCTCGCTATCGACCGCCACGCCGTCTGCGCCGTTGTCCTCATCCCACGAAGGGTCAGCGTGTCCGGGAATGCGCACGCTGTTGTACCTGGCAAAGTTGCGGCGGTTGGATATCGTACCGTCCGACGCCACGTCGAAGGCCAGCATATAGACGCCGTCCTTGTTGTGGACGTAGAGGGTTCTTTCATCGGGACTCAAGACGAGGCCGTTGGGTCTGGGGACTTCATCGATGATCTTGGTGACGCTTCCGCCCGGAGGCAGATAGTAAATTCCCTGCGTATCCGTGAAGTAGACGCCGCCGCGCTTGTCGAGCGCCAGGTCATTCAGCGAATCGAACGGCTGGCCCTGATCATTGTCCGCGAGCGTGGTCACCTGCGCGGGGGGATACAGCACGCCGACTTTTTCATTGCCTCGCGCGCGCTGCACAGAAATGAGACGCCCCTGCTGGTCCCAGCCCATGGCGTTGGTCTGGTTCGAATCCTCGATGAACGTCGAAATATTATCGGACGAGTCAACTCTAAGAATGCTATTCGAGCTGCTCACCAGCATGCTCCCGTCCTGCATCGCTACGGGGCCTTCCGTCCGTCCGAGCGCGGTCGCGACGAGCTCGAGCTTCGTCCCGGCAGCGACGACCCCAGGTATGGACGTGGCAGTAAGACTGGCTGGCGGCGCGGCGCCTTCCTGACCGCCGCCACGTTGCGCGAGCGCGGCAGTGCTGATCAGCACGCCCACTGCTGCGACGCACGTCAGCCTCAAAGACGCGCCAGATTGAATAAACATGTTGCCTCCTCGTGGATCCGGCGATACGGCACAATCAGCCTAGCGCCTTTGCTTATAGGCGACGAGCGTACTGTACGTACGAACCAGATTCTACCGTAAGCCCCCATCACTGCTGCGGCGTGCGCTCGAGCACTCCGTAGTACACGCTAGCGCGAATGATGTGGCCATCCATCGCTTCCAAGACGGCGTCGCGAGGCGCATCTGGGGGAAGTGACAACATCTGATCGAGCGCGTACAGCTTGAACTGGTAATGAATCGGTCCTGCGCCCGGCGGTGCGCACGGAGGGTCGTACCCCAGAATCCCGTCATCGCTTGCCATGTGGTAGCTGCCGTCCGGAAGTCCCAGACCGAGCGGCTGCCCTTGCGCGAGTTGCGTGGCGCTGGCTGGGATGTTCCAGCGACCCCAGAAGAACGCGACGGTGTGACTCCCGCGGCGGTGGTTCTCAGGACCGGTGAGCATCAGCACGAGGCTCCTGGTTCCTTCGGGCACGTATGCCCACTGCAGCGACGGCGACATCGCCTCGCCGGCGTCGGCGTAACAGGTGAACTGTAAGGGAATCGGACCGGCGTCACTGAAGCTGGGGATCGTCAACTTAAGCCGTGGGCTCTGCACCCTGGCTGCTCCCGCCGTCTGCCCCTCCGACTGCTCTGAGACGGCAGCAAGCGCGCCGCCCAACGCGAGAACAAAGACGAACCATCGTACGTTCATGCGTACATCCTTTCCCTAGTTGTGCAGGTTCTACGTAGTATCCCGGCGCATGAATTGCGCGCAGGTCACGAGCAGCTTATACGGCAACTGGCGAACGGGCCTCTGCGAACCGGCTTTTACCGTGAACTCCGGCCCGCCGGCCTGTTCGATCTGCCCCAACAGCGACCCGATTACGAACTACGAGCCCATTCTCCACGCCAATTGGGCTTGATAGCATTCCAGAAGAATCTTGTTGTAGCGCGCAACTGCCTCCCTGCTGACAAAGGGGTGAGGCTCGTCTGCGAGCTGATTCCCAATATCGGCGCCGCGCGAGTGATCGGGATTCGCCATTCGCCAATAGCGCATTTTCTCGACCATGTTGGCGTGACTCAGCGTGGGCGAAAGAATCACATCGACGCCAGCCCGCCTGCCGAGATTAATGAAGCGCTGCAGTGACTCGATGTGCGTGCTCATCATCGTCTGGCCGTCCGGGTAGTACTGCACGCCGTTGCGCCCAATGCTCGGATCGGTGCCACCCCAAATGGCGGCGACGTGCCGCTCGTCGTCCGATGCCACGCTTTTCTCGTTAGTGAGCCCATCGATGATCACCGACACGGTCCCCGGCGTGTGACCTGGAGTGATGTAAAGCGATACCGTTACGTCGCCGAGTGCGATCTCCTGACCATCGGTGATGACCATATCCCTGCGGGGCTTGAACTCCGCCGGCGAGTTGTCGTTGGCAACGACATCCCAGTCCGCGGCGGACATGGCCACACGCGCGTCGGGATACGCATCCTGCAGGGCCCTGGCTCCCCAGTACCGATCATCATGCGCATGCGTCACGACGATGTACTTGATGTCGTTCGGATCGAGACCGAAATTCAGCAACCCGAGCACCAGCTCTTCACTAGCGTAGTGGAAGCCGGCGTCGATGATGACATTGCCTTCCGACGAGCTGACGGCCCATACCCCGGCCGTCTTGGTCCCGATGAAGGTGAGATTGTCGAAGATGTCTACCGGCCAGGTGTACCACTCCTCGCGCGGCACGATGGCCGATCGATCATTCATCCGCATCTCATCCGGCAGCCTCGGTTCGGCGCAGACCTGATCGAAAAGGGCGTCGAACGCCTCGTAGGGCCTGTCCGGATTGGCGGCGGAAGGCGGAACGGCGGCCCGAGCGGCATCGACATGCCTCTGCGCCGCGGCGGGCTGCGCGTTCGCATCCGCGACCAGCGAGCCTGCCACAAGTACAGCACTACAAAATGGCACCAGGTAGCGCGTCATCAGCGTCTCTCCTTAAATTTTTACCGCATTACCGCGCGTCGGGGTATTTGTCTCCAGGGTACGCGTATTCCTGTTCGCGCCTCGCGGATTCGCCATCGCAATTTCGCCACCCCTGGCGAGGCCCGTCGAGCCCTACCTTGGTGAACACGAACGCGTAGGTAAACGGTCTCGTCAAGAAGGTCGGGTCTTCCAGAGTGATGATCAACCTCAGATTATTGTCGTCGATCAGCCGATAGCGCTCCGTGATCTTCTTGCGCACGGAAGACGCCATGCGGAGATGGTCGTCCATGCCGTCGGGATCGAACGTGAAATGATCGGTTTCGATCACTAAGTCGTCGCCGTCGAAGTGCCCACGCGAGAGTCCGTGCTGAAACAGCTCTCCCGGCAACGGCTCAGGACCGGTTCCGTTCATCCAGACGTTGCGCGTAATGTGCCACGGATTGCTCGGATGCTCCATGACGAGCCGACCCGGATAGCCGGCGATGAAAAGAGTCTCACCCAACACGGCCGGAAATGTAATCTGAGCACAGTCGGCCTGGGTAGGCGATTGGAGCTGATCCCTGTAATCCAGCCACGCTTGGGCTCGTGAGTTCAGAGGAAGCCGGCCCGCGGGTATCGTACAGTTCAGCAGCTTCTCGCCCCAATCTCCCAATTGTCCACCGCAATTGCCCCGATCCTGGCCGTCAGGACTCCCGACATTCGGATCCCATTGTCCCAGAAGCGGAAAGATCTTTGTGGCCTCCTCGTCGGTTTGAGCCGACAGGTCCGCCGCGATGCTCGCCATCACGAGTGCCAACACGGCGGCAACCACCGCGCGCCGAGTACCTTCCATCATGCTATCCCCTCGTCGGAATTACCGGAGTTGCACACTACCGGATCTCAGGACCGCCGGGGCAGCCGCCAAGGCACACAACCCTGCCGTCATCCGCGAACGTGACTACGCCCGCCGACATGGCCGTTCCACCCTCTCGCCGCGTCGGGTTGCCTTCGACCTTCACCTGTTTGCCGATGAAATCCTCAGGTATCCATCCCTCCCGCCTCGCCTCAGCCGGCCCTGTTCTGGCTGTGATACGCCAGGTAACCGCTTCGCCCGAGGCATCCGGCACGTCAATCAGCATTTCAGCATGCGGATTGACCAGCCTGAAGGACGTCACTACGCCCTCGATCTCAATGGTGCGGGACACATCGAAGAACGTATTAAACGAGTGGTGAGCCGTGGCCGGCAGGGCCAGGACGACCGACGTGACGGCGAACGCCGCCAGTAAACGCAACTTCATAATCTGAGCACTCCTATCCGCGTTCGAGCTTCGCGCTATTTCGCCCGTTCTTAGAAACTCTGTGACAGCACCTGCGCCGTGAACAGCGCGCTGGCGCGCGTACCTATCGGGGCCAGCGAAAGGAACGTTGGCACCAGTGCCTTCCGGCAGCCTGCTGCATCGACCGACTCCAGCACTCCCCGCGAGCATATAGCTATTTTCGTGTCTTTCCGTCGGTCGCCAAAACTATACGATCCACGTACCGCGTTGTCTACAAAGAACTATCAGGCCATCTGGCCCCACATTCTCGACTCGTACGTCGTTTCTGTGCCGCGGTCCTGCAAATCGATTGGAGACAGAGAATTCTTCCAGATGACGATGCGCTGCCTTCGCGCGGCGCCGGTTTTACTCCCGCTCCCTCAACGAGCCGCACCGGCACACACCATAAATCTACAAGGAAATTTCGGCGACCAGCTCGCAGTAGGCTCGCGGCACCGCCAACGACTGATGACCGAACGCCTATGGAACCAAGGCCGAGACTAAAGCACCGCTCACCTCGCAAAGCTCAGTCGCGAAAGTTTGTGAACTGCAGCGGCAGATCGAGATTCGCCTTCTTGAGCAGCTCCATGACGGCCTGCAGATCGTCGCGTTTCTTACCCGTCACGCGGACTTGCTCACCTTGGATTG
>Ga0326597_10006920_pt1 | contig 15463 bp, 18 predicted proteins | sample RVTome_12_FD_203789 | JGI IMG/M metagenome (GOLD analysis project Ga0326597, IMG submission 203789) | Soil microbial communities from uranium-contaminated site in the Upper Colorado River Basin, Wyoming, United States - RVT100D185 | ecosystem: Environmental > Terrestrial > Soil > Contaminated >...
CAAGGCGTATCGGGCGCCCTTGAGCTTCTTCGCGTCCCCGGTCGCCCGGCCGGCGCGGCGTTGGTTGACCGCGCCGCGGGCTTCGTTCCATGCCTGGCGGCGTAGCTCATCGAGCGCATCGGTGGCGTAGGGTCGGACCGGAGCGCCCTGTCAGCCTTTCGGCTGGTGGGTTTCCCCGGTCCGCCCTCCGAACCGGACGTGCGCGTTCCCGCGCATCCGGCTCTCCGCGAGTCTCAGGGGTCTGTTTGCCCAGGCTGGCCGTCGTGCATAGGCGAACCCAGAGTAGAGGTCTGCCGGCTCGGCACCACACGGGCGGGTCGGCGGGCCGTCGCCCCGACGACACCGAACTCGACACCCGCGAATCCGTCGACTGGTTCCAACCACCGGCGTATACACGGAGAGATCGGAGACATCACACCCGCCAGGAGGGACGGGCCGGCCATTTTCGGCTCGTCGACTTTCAATGTAGTATTCTTGATATTCAATCTACGTGGACGGGTCGGATCCCGGACGACGAGAGTCGTATCCCGAATGCGACCTGTCGGGATACGTAGACCGCCCGTACTATAGGGTTTTCGACGCGGAGGCACCGTTGGACGAACGCATCCTCATCACCGGATCGGGCTCAATCGTCGCGTCCCATGTCATCCGTCACCTCGTCGCCCTCCCGGCGGTGGCGGGGATCGTCGGGGTCGATCCGGTCGGCCACCATCCCTACCTCCCTTCGCTCGGCAAGGACATCCCAGTGTTTCCGCTCGACATTCGCGATGAAGCTGGCCTCACCCGCGTGATGCGTCAGCACCGGGTCACGGGGGTGTTCCACGTCGCCGCCGTGCTCGGTCCCTGGCACAACGACAATCCGCTCGGCAGCATTGACGTCAACCTCGGCGGGTCGATGAATGTTCTTGAGGCGGCTCATCTGTCGGGCGTGAACCGCGTCGTGTTCGCGTCAACCAAGTCCGTTTACGACGGCCTGGCGGAGTCGAGCGACTTCCTCACCGAGGAGCAGGTACTTCCGACTCGTCCCTACACGATCGGAAAGGTCGCAGCAGAGTTAATGGGACGCCAAATGGCTGCGGCCGGCGTGATGGAGTTTGCCGCCCTCCGGTTCGCCGATTTCCTTTGCTCGGAGTTCTGCCAGCGGGACACGTACCTCCGAGCGGGCGCCGCCTTCACGCTCAGCAAGGCGATCGTCGCCGGCCGGTATGGGGCGCCGGTGAGGATCCGGGCTTCCGCCGACGCCTTGACCGATCCGTTCTACGCAGGCGATCTCGGACTCCTGGTCTCGAGGCTCATCGTCAAAGAGCGACTCTCACACACCGCCTACAACGTAGGAGCCGGTGCACCGGGGATCTCGTATCGCGACGCCATCGGAATCCTCGCGGACCGTTATCGCGAGGACTGCTACACGTTCGAGGACACGGGCGAATGCGTCTATAGGCCTGGGCTCGACACCACGCGGATATCCGCAGAGACGGGCAGCAGCGCCGACCACCTGCCGGATTTCCTCGATCGGATGGAGGCCGACATCGACGCGGCACGCTCCGAAGGGCTCCTACCGGAGACCCCAGGTCGATGGATGGAGCAGCGGGAGGCCGTCGAGCTGCTCAGCGGGGAACCGCGATGAACGCCCGGCTCACGATCCGCCGCCACACCGTCACCGAGGTCGTGTTGGGAAATCGGGCCGCATTCGAGGGCGGCGTTCTCCACGTCGATCGAGCTGCGCTCGCCGACGAGGCCTCGTGCCCCGAGTTCGAGACGGTAACGGTGGACGTCGCGCATCCCGGCGAGTCCTGCCGCATCACGGCAGTGTTCGACGTGGCCGCCCCCTATGCCAAGTTGGACGGATCCGGTGATTTCCCAGGGGTCCTCAGCCGGATAGAGACAGCGGGCCGAGGCACCGCGACCACCCTCGACGGCTGTGTCGTCTCCATAAGCACGGATTTCCCTGAGCGGGCGAGCGAGACGATCGACATGTCCGGCGTCGCCGCCGAGTTGGGAGCGTTCGACGGCATGTTCGTCGTCGCGATCACCACGAAGCGGTCAGCGGAAACGGCCAGGGAAGAATACCTTCGAGCATGCAAAGTGGCGTTGCTACGAGTGGCGCGCCGGCTGGCCCTCATCTGTGCCGACTCGATTGCGGATCACACCGACGTCGTCGGCTCTACGGCACCCAAGGGTCTTCCGCGGGTGGCGGCGGTGACGATGCTCCACTCGCATCAGGTGCCCTCGGCCCGCGACGAGCCGATCCTGTATGGCGACAACGTACGCGGCCTGCTGCCGGTTCTCCTACATCCGGCCGAGGTCATCGACGGGGCCGTGCTCGCAGGGTATTGGTCGTTCAACCTCGAGACCTACCACATTCAACGGCGCTCCCTCGTCCACGAGCTGTTGCGGCGCGACGGCACCGAGCTCGAGCTGGTCGGCGTGGTCGCGACCGTGGCCTACGACACCAACGAACAGCGGGAGCGCTCCACCACCATGGCCGCGAGCCTGCTGGAACAGCTCGGAGTCGACGGCGCGATCCTCACCAAGGTCGGCGGCGGGATTCCACAGACCGACCTAATGATGACCTGTGACCGCGCCGCGGAACGGGGCATCCCGTCGGTCGTGCTGACCGTGGAGGCCATCCGAGGAGCGAGGCCGGGAGAGACCCTATCGGTGTTCTCTCCTCGAGCCGACGCGCTCGTGAGCGCTGGGGGTCACGACGTCCCTGTCGACGCTCCCGCGGTCGAGCGCGTCATCGGTCCACCCCGTGTCTATGCCGTGGCCGAGCGCACCGGGAATCCCGTGGGACCGGAGGCGGGAACGCCCGCCACCGACGCACAGCCGATCCGGATCTCCGAGATCGCCGGTGCCACCAGCCAGCTCGGTGGCACGACTCTCAGATCGGTTAGCGCATGACACGTCGCGTCGTCCACTACCTCAATCAGTTCTTCGGCCAGGTCGGGGGCGAGGAGTTCGCCCATGAACCGCCCTCGGTCCGGGAAGGGCCCGTCGGACCGGGCGTCCTGTTGGACAGCCTGCTGGGCGACGACGCCGAGGTCTTCGCAACGGTCGTAGTCGGGGACAACCACGCGGCGGACAAGCCCGAGGAGACGGTGGACACGGTCCTTCGACTTATCGGACCCCTCGAGGCCGATCTGGTCGTGGCCGGGCCCGCATTTAACTCGGGTCGATACGGGGTGTCGTGCGCGAGCGCCGGTACGGCGGTCGCCGATCAGCTCGGCATCCCCGTCGTCACCGGCATGTACGACGAGAACCCGGGAGTGGACGCCGCGTCTGGCATCTTCGTCGTCCGCACGGGTGACCGAGCCACCGGAATGCGCGCCGCCATCCAACACATGGCCTCCCTCGTCCTCAAGCTGCTCGCCGGCGACCCCGTCGACCCGGCGGCGGACCACTACCTGCCGCGGGGACGGGTGAACGTTCGGGATCGGCGGACCGCAGCCGAGCGAAGCGTGGACATGCTGCTCGCCAAAATGGCGGATCGGCCCTTCGAGACCGAGATCCCCCATCGGGTCATCCAACCGATCCCCATGCCATCGCTGCTCACGGATCCGTCCCAGGCTCGAATTGCGCTGGTCACCGACGGCGGAATCGTCGAGAAGGGCAATCCCCGCCATCTCCCGAGCGGACGGTCCACCACCTTCTCCGTGATCGACATCGGCGGCCTCGAATCACTCACCTCCGACGACGTCGACGTCGTCCATCACGGGTACGACACGACCCACACCTCGGCCAACCCGAACCGACTGCTGCCGGTGGACGCAGCACGCCGGCTCGAGCGGGAGGGCGTCATCGGGACACTGCACGAGAAGGCCTACTCCACCGCCGGTGTCTCGACGACCATCACCGATGCTCGACGCATCGGGCGTGGAATCGCGCGCGAGTTCGTCAACGACGGAGTTTTGGCCGTCATCCTCACATCGACGTGAGGCACGAGCACTCGCTGCGGGTCAGCGATCTCACGAGAGATAGAGACAGAGGGCATCCCGGTGGCCCACGTGTGCACGATGATCCCTGTCGCCCGCGCCTCGGGTTCCCGATGGATCGTGGAGGGCCACGGCGTGCTTCACCCCCTCGGCCGAGGCGACGGCAGCACGGACGAAGACGAGGCGGTGCGCCTCCGCACGGTCCGCTCGGCCATCGATGTGCTGTCCCGTGCGCCCGAGGGAGTGAGCGGCTCTTGACGAGACGCGCTGTCACCGGCGATCGGGCTTCCCGCCGGAGCGATCAAGTCCCTCAGCCCCTGTGAACAAGAGAGGGAGGAGGTGTTAACACATGCTCAGCGACCGGATATTCATCGTCGTCGGCGAGCGCGACGGGATCCCGGGAACGGCGATCGCTGCGTGCCTCGAAGCCGCTGGCGAGCAACTGGCGTACTCGTACACGGCGTGTTTCGTGTGAACGGCGTCAGGTGCCATGGACCTGGTGGCGCAGGAAGAGGTGAAGCGACTGAGCGAAGTCCACGGCGTGCCCAAGCTGGCCGTGGTGCTCGGAGCTCCCGATCCTGAAAGCGCCGAGATCGCCGCAGAGACCTTCATCTTCGGTGACCCGGCCTACGCAGGTGCACTGGCGGGGGTCCAGTTGGACCTCGACGTCTACCACGTACTCGAAGACGAGATAAGAGAACGTATCCCGGATCACATATGGGAAGAGCAGATCGGCGTGATGGAGGATGTCCTCGACCGTGACGGCCTCATCGAAGCCGTCACCGAGATGCGACGCCGCCGTGACGACGGTCTCGGGCCCCCGGGGTGAGTCCGCGCCGACCCGGCCGGTTCCCGCGTTCGGAAAGGAGAATATGTTCGAGAACCCAGATCCCGTTCCGACGGCCACGCGGGGGGTGATGCGGTGAGCGCATCCGAGCCTCTCACCTGCCTGGGGGTGGGCAACCGATATCTGTCCGGCAGCCTCATGGCCGACAGGCTGGCGGATCACGCGGCGCGTCGTGGCATCGACATCTCCTGCCGCAGCCTCGACCTGCCCTATCCCGCCGAACCGGCGGTCCCGTTCCCCGAGACACTGTTCGACGGTGTCCGCGCCTATTGGGAAGCTCCCTCCGAGATCGCCGCTCGGGCGCAAGCCGACGAAGCCGACCCCGCGCTCCGGGAGTACGTCGGACCGGTGGACGCCCTGGCCGATCACCTGGCCGGAGTCGACATCGTGCTCCTGCACAACGCTCCGCTGTCCCGTAACGCCCTCGCCGCCGCGTCCGGTCTCCGGGTGGTCGGCACCGTGCGGACGACGCCCAACAACATCAACATCGAGGACTTGAACCGGCGGCGCATCCCTCTGTTCACGACGCCGAGCCGCAACGCCCAATCAGTCGCCGAGCACATCGTCGGCGCGCTCATCGCCCACGTCCGCGGGATCGTGGACGGTGCGAGTTCCATGGCCGAGGGCATCTGGAGCTTCAAACCCTGGATCTCCGGGTCTGCGGGGATCCAGCTCTCAGGCAGGACCTGCGGTCTCATCGGCTTCGGGAAGGTGGGCTCGGCCTTCGCCGTGATGGCTCGGGCGATCGGGATGGAACTCATCGTGAGCGATCCGTACGCCGACCCCGGCGAGGTCCGCGATGCGACCGGCTCGGACCCGTTCTCCCTCGAGACGATTCTCGAGCGTTCTGATGTGATCGTTCTGACCGCTCGATTGAACCAGGAGAATACGAGGTTCATCGACGAGGCAGCGTTTCGACGAATGAAGCCATCTGCCGTCTTCGTCAACACCGCCCGCTCCGCGCTCGTCGATCAGAGCGCTTTGCACCGAGCCTTGACGGAGGGCTGGATCGGCGGGGCAGTGCTCGACGTCTACGACAACGAGCCACCTTCGGTCCTGGACGGCTTGACCCGACTCCCGAACACACTATTGACGCCCCATCAGGCGGGTGCGACCCGGGATACGGCCGAGCATGGGGCGGACATCCTCGCCGTCTCGGTCACCGAGTATCTGGCAACGGGCTCCTCGCACAACTGCTTCAACCCCTCTGTGCTGGCGGACCGATAGGTCACTGCGATGACGGGCAGGCGCCTGACCTCGCCCCTTCCCGCCGAAACGTCTACTTGCCCGCTCCCGCCGTCAGTCCTGCAATCAGCTGCTTTTGGAGGACGAAAAAGCCGACGACGATGGGCAGGCTCCCAATGACCGCGTAGGACATCATGATGTTCCAGCGGGTCGTCACATCTCCCACCTGAAACGCGACGCCGATGGGGAACGTCCACTTTGAGTTCGACGTGATCATTGTGATGGCAAATAGAAACTCGTTCCACGACAGCATAAAACTGTAGAGCGCGGTTGCCATGATTCCGGGAGCGATCACCGGCAGCAACACGCTTCGAATCGTGCGGATGGGAGTCGCGCCGTCGACCCTGGCCGCCTCGTCGAGATCGCGAGGTACCCCGTTCAAATAGCGGGTCAGCATAAGGATCGAGAACGGCAACGCGAAGGACACATAGGTGATGACGAGTCCGGTGAGGGTGTTCTGCATACCGAACTGCACGAGGAACACGAAGTAGGGGATCACAAGGACGATCGGCGGCACCATCTGGGTCGACACGACGAACAACTCCCCCGCTTTCCTGCCGATGAACCCGTATCGCGAGAAGGCATAGGCGGCAGGGACAGCAAGGAACAAGCTCAGGAGACTCACCGAGAACGCTACGATATAGCTGTTAGCGATGTACTTCATCATCGGGCCGTTTTCCAGCACGTAGCGATAACCCTCGGTGGTGAGGGTATCGGGTAGCCATTGCGGCGGAAATGCGAACACTTCCCGGTTGAGCCGCAGGGAGACGCTCACCATCCATGCGACCGGGAACGAGATGAGAGCGACGGCGAGGAATGCGACCACTCGCGCCAGGATGCTCGACCGCTCCATGAGCCTAACTCCCTACCTGATCAGGTATGATCAGGGTGAAAGACGCCTTCGATCCCCCGTCGGAGTCGTGTTGCCGATCCGACCCGGCGCCCGGCTTGCATTCTCTGATGGCTTGCATTCTCTCGGGGCACGCGGAACGAGGAGGATGGTGACCGTGCATCGAGAGCGGGAGGAGTCCCCGTCCATCGTTCTCATACACGGCGCATACCACGGTGCCTGGTGCTGGCGACGTGTGGTTCCGATCCTGGCGGCGCGCGGCGTGGAGCCGATCGCGATCGAACTCCCGCTCACGGGATTCGGCGACGATGTCGACTGCGTCCGAGCACTCGTCGAACGACACGAGCAGGTCGTGGTCTGTGGTCATTCGTACGGTGGGCGAGTGGCGTCGGCGGCCCTGGAGGACCTCACGAACGTCACTCACATCGTCTACCTGTCGGCACTGATGCTCACCCCCGGCGAAGCCGCTACGTACATCGCCGCGGACGGGGATCATCCCCGGCATCCGTTCGCCGACTTCGACTTCGAGTACGTCAGGGATCGGTACTACGCAAACTGCTCGGACGCGGACGCCGCGGCCGCCTTCTCGCGGCTCCGGGCCATGCCCGCCGAGGAGCTGCGGGTCGGCGACTTCGACCACCGGCCGTGGGAGCGGATCCCGTCGACCTACATCGTGTGCACACAGGACCGCGCCATCTCGCCGGATCGTCAGCGGAGGATGGCCCGTCTTGCGACACACCGGGTGGAACTGGACTCCGATCATTCCCCGTTCCTGTCCGATCCGGCTCGATTGGCCGACATCCTCTCGTCTGTTACAGCCGGCGTGTCCCCCGACCGATGAGGGAGACGGGACTTCTCGACCATCCCGCTCATCAGATCACCGCCTGCCCGCGGTCGCCACGCCGCTCCAGCCAGAGATAGAGAACGGCCACGATCAGCGACAGGACGAGCAGCACGATCGCCGCGGCGGAGGCGCGCCCGAATTCGAGATCTCGGAAGCTGATCTCGTAGATCATCGTCGCCAAGACATGCGTGCTCCCGAGGGGGCCTCCCCCGGTCATCACGTAGACGAGATCGAACAGCCGCATCGTCCAGATGGTCTCGAGCAGGGCGACGACGAATATCACGCCTCGGAGGTGAGGAAGGGTCACATACCGGAGTCGCTGGGATGGACGTGCTCCGTCCACGAGCGCCGCCTCCAGCAGGTCGCGCGGGACGCTCTGAAGGCCGGCCAGCAGCATCACGAAGACGAAGGGAAAGCCCCGCCACACACTCCACAGGATGACCGCCCAGAGGGCGGTCGAAGTCTGACCAAGCCATGGTTGGTTTCCGACTGCGATTCCCAATGTGCTCAACGTCGAGTTGACGATTCCGAGCGGAGCCAAGATCAGGACCCCGATGGCGGCCACCACCGAACTCGCTAGAAGCCACGGCAACATGACAACGCTTCGGATCACTCCGCGCACTCGAGGATTGAACGGCTGGTTGAGCGCGATCGCCAACATGAGCCCGACGCCGAGGGTGAGTATGACCCTGAACACCACGACGATCGCCGTGTTCGATGCGGCGCTCCAGAAGAAGTCGTCCTCGACGAGGCTCCGGAAGTTCTCGAAACCGACGAAGGTGCGTTCCGATGTCGTCGCGTAGATGTTGACGAAGAAGCTGTCGTACAGAACGGTCAGGATCGGGATGACCATCATGATCATGAGAACCAGCATCCCGGGGGCGGCGAACGCCCAACCCGTCAGATTCGCCCGGTTCTTCGACGTGACGTTGAAGCGGCGCCCGCCGCGCTTCCCGTCCGGTGTTCGGCGTTCTGTTGCTTCAGGCCGTGCGAGCACGCTTCACCCTTCCGTTCCCCGCGTGTCGTCCCGCTGTGTCACGCGGTGACGGACAGGGTCACACTGAAGTGTGACCCTGTCCCCTCTGCGAGTTCGGGCTCCGTCGCTCAACTACTCGTTGAGGAGAGCGTTCCACTCCTCATTGGCGGTCGCAAGTGCCTCCTCGAGGGTCTTGTTCCCCGAGATCACCTCTTGCAGCTGTGTCTGGAGCGCAAGATACATCTGCGAGGGAGCAGGCATCAGCACATCGGTCAACACCGCATTGGGGTCTGACGCCAGGCTGGCCGCGACCTGCATGATCGGGTCGTCGGTGATCCAACTGTCGGATGCGGCATCCGCGTTGGCGGGGATGTTTCCGCCGACCTGACCGATCTCGCTGTTCCCTGTAGTCGTCAGCCACTTGATGAACGTCCACGCCGCGTCCGCGTGCTCCGTCGTCGACCCCATTCCGAGGTTCCAACTCGTCAGCCGGATTCCTTCCCGCCCGGCGGGTCCCTCGACGCTCGCGAATCCCCAGTCGAGCTCCGGGTTCTCGGAGCGGAGCACACCGACTGCCCCGGTGTTCTGGAAATGGAATGCCGTGGTCTCGGACACGAAGTGCCCGAGGTTGTCGGCCAGGCATTCGGACAGGATGCCTGGGACCGTGTAGTTCTCGGCGATGTTCATGTAGTACTCCGCCGCCTGCAGCACTTCGGGCGAGTCGAGCGCCGCCTGCCCGCTGTCGTCGACGAGCTGTCCGCCCGCTCCGAAGATGAAGGGGAAGACCTGAGTCGAGACGTTGGCGGAGACACTTTCACATAGAGCGAGTGCCGTCGCGTACCGTCCCGATGCTGGGTCGTTGACGGCTTCCATCGCCTCTTGCAGGTTCTCCCAATCCCACGAGTCGGGGATCGTGACCCCTGCCTCTTCGAGCATCGTGATGTTGTAGAACATGCCCGTCGGGATGATGACCGTCGGGACGTGGTACTGGGCGCCTTCCACGGGCAGCAACGCTCCCGCCGCCAGGGACGCGGCGTACTCAGGGTCCGCATCTAGGAACGAATCCAACGGCTGGAGGATCCCGAGCTCGACAAAGTCGCGGATCATGTCGGGCTGTGGCGTGATGACGTCCGGCGTCTGGTCGGCGGCGTGCAGCGAGATCGCCCGCTCCTTGAACTCACCGAACGGAACGCTGATCACCTCCACCCGGATGTTTGGATGCTCCTGATTGAACTTCTCGACCAGGGGCTCTCCGAGGGCGTCTCGACCCGACGTGTTCCAGAACAGCATCCACGTGATCTCCACCGGCTCGGACGGGGCCGTCGTGTCGCTGTCGGGTGCTGGTGTCGTCGTGGTTCCGTTATCCCCGGCGGTCGTGTCCACTGTGGTAGTTGGGTCGTCGCCCTCACCGCCTTCCCCACCGCACGCCGAAAGAGTGGTGAGGAGGAGTACGAGTAGCCAGATCGTGGTTCGCGAGCGCAACAGGCGCATATGTGCCCCCAATCGTATTGTGTTCCGGCACCGGGTGCCGTGTTGCCGACGCTCACGTGTAGAGCGATCGATGATGCAGTTCCGGAGGCCGTGACCTGTTGCTTGATCAGGCTTCCTTGCATGCATTTGGGGCAATTCTCGCGCTCCGGTACCATGCTGTCAAATACTTGATACACTATCACCCATGCACACACACGATCGAGCGCAGACAAGGTGACCGAATCACAGATGGAGACTCTTGAAGCGAGTGTGATCGAGGGCGACGCGATCCTGCTCGAGCGAACCCGTCCGGGCGCGCTGAATCTTCGCCACGTCCGGGACAAACGAACCCTCTCCAGCACCGAGTCCCCGCTCCATTGGAGCACGGGCGACTGGGCGGAGTGGCTGGACCGGGGAACAGACCCGATTGAGATCCATCTGCCGGACTCGGTCATGTACGCGGAGGCGCCGGTCGGGGCCGCGAGAACGACGGTAGGTGTGATCCTGGCGCTGGTGCGATGTCTGGAGTCGATCCGCCTGGCCGACGGAACGGTGCGCACCGATCTTCCCACCAATCAGTTCCACCCCTGGGCCGAGTCACCGGACGGCGACGGGGAAAACGAGGCCGTCAGATACCTCACGAGTTGCTTGCTCGGTCTGTACACGACGTACGGTGTAGAGATCACGACTGTCGAGGAGACCTGAGATGCCATTCGTCGAGACGGACGGCGTCGCCGTCTACTACCGCACGGACGGAGAGGGTCCTGCAATCGTCTTCGTGCACGGTCGAGCGAGCAACCACCTCAGTTGGATGCATCAGGTCCCGGATCTCGCCACCGATCACACGGTCGTCACGTTCGATCTGCGCGGATTCGGCCGCACGATGGTCAGGGACGATCAAGACCACTCAATGTGGACCCAACCACAGGACCTGGCCACGTTGATCGACCACTTAGAACTCGATTCGGTCGCCCTAGTCGGCCACGCGATGGGCGGGTTCGCCGTTATGGACTATGCGTACCGACACCCTGATCGGACCCGGTGCCTCGTGCTGGCAAGCACACCGGCCGGAATCAACGACCCAGCGGTGATCGAAGGAGTGGCCGAGACTCGACGGGACTACGCCAAACTCGACTACCCCGCACGGAACTACAGGCCGTCATTTATCGAGCGCCGTCCCGAGATCATCTACCAATGGCAAGCCCAGAAGGAGGCGGGACCGACATATCCCAAGGAATTCCTCGAACCCGTATTCGACGGGGGCGGGCCTTCCGCTGCGGACCTTGCCGGCTTCGAAGTGCCCACCCTCATCTTCGCCGGGGAGTACGACTGCGTGCTGTCCGTGGAGGTCGCCGAGCGGATGGCGAGCATCATCCCCAACTCGAGCGTCGTCGTCGCCGAAGACTGTGGTCACTGTGCATATAACGAGCGGCCGCTTCTCTACAACCGCACCATCCGGGAATTCTCACAGGCAAACAAGGGCTGACAATGGCCACGCCTGCGCAGGAAAGTGGACACGACCCTATGCCCGTCGCCGACATGCCCATGGTAGGCCCCGCACAAATCCCATGCCTGGGTTTCGGCACAGTGCGACTGCATGGAAGCGAGTGCCATGACGCCGTCACCCACGCATTAGACCTGGGTTACCGATCGATCGACACCGCGCAGCGCTATGGCAATGAGGCAGACGTCGGAGCCGCGATCACTGCCTCTCAAGTTCCACGAGGCGACGTATTCCTCACTACAAAGCTCGACTTCCCGAACTACACGCTGGACAGGCTCGAACTCGCGACTCGGGAGAGCCTCTCCCGGCTCGGCACAGACCACGTCGATCTTCTCCTCATCCACTGGCCGAATCCTCGGGTTCCGTTGGAGGAGACGCTCACGGCGATGGCGTCGGTACGTGAAAAAGGACTGACACGACACATCGGTGTCAGCAACTTCACGGCCGAGCAGGTCCGAACGGCGGACGAGACGGCGCCGATCGCCGTCAACCAGATCGAATACCATCCTTATCTCGGACAGGAGGTGCTGCTCAAGACCCACCGAGATCTCGGCATCGCCACCACCGCGTACTGCCCCCTCGCACGGGGAGTCGTACTCGACGATCCCGTCCTGGCAGACATCGCCGCCACCCACGGGAAGTCCGTGGCTCAGGTCGCCTTGCGGTGGCTCGTACAGCAGGAGGGGGTCGGCACAGTTGTCCGATCATCGAGCAGCCGACATCGAGAGGCCAACATTTCGATCTTCGACTTCACGCTTGACGCCGACGAGATGGGTCGGATCGCCGCCCTCGCCCGTGGCCTACGCATCATCGACCCAGAATTCTCGCCCGACTGGGATCCGGAGCAGGTGGACGATCTATGACGCGCACTCCGGTCGTCTCGCTCACCTCCGCAGTGCTGGCACATACGCCGGGTCTCGTCCTCAATGGCTCGAAGCCGTCGCGAGAGATCGCCACTGGGGGAAGCGAGGTCGCCGAGGCCATTCGGGGGTCCCTGCGCGTTTTCCGCGACGCGGTCGAGTATCCGCCGAATCAGTCGTATCTTGGTTGCGTACACCCACGCGACCTTCCTACGAGGCCGTGGACGGCGCAACCCATGGTTGGAGCGGCCGCCGACTCTCGCTCCGGGGAGATTATTCCCGAGGCCGCGTTCCTCGGTTTCCTTGCATGCGCTGACGCGTTCGGGCTACTGACACTCGCTGAGCGCGCCGCGGAAAAGGCGATCGAGGCGCTTGCCGGCCACTGGGCGAGATCCCACCTCGACCTCGACCGGATCACCGCTGCAACCGGTGATCTGGAGCGGGCCGCGTTAAGCCCGGGAGCGCTGACGGTCCACGACGCAGCCGGTCAACTCGCACTCGTGGTTCAGCCCGGCCATCCCTCCGATCCCGCCCTCTCGGCAGACGTGTTGCTCGAGAATCTCGCCTGCAAGTCGACTGGGACGTTTGCGGCGTTGCACCTCCTCCGCGACACCAACGTCGACCCGACCAGCGTGAGCTACGTGATCAGCTGTTCCGAGGAGGCGGCCGGCGACCGCTACCAGCGGGGCGGGGGCAACATGGCCAAGGCAATCGCGGAGGCTGCGGGACTGACTGATGCATCCGGTGTTGACGTAAAGGACTTCTGTGCTGCCCCCATTCCCGCCATCGTGGTGGCCTCCAGCCTCGTGGCGAGTGGCGTATTCGATCGCGTGCTCGTGGTGGGTGGTGCGTCCTTGCCGAAGCTCGGGATGAAGTTCCAGGGACACCTCAAGCACGGCATGCCGATCCTGGAAGACGTACTGGCCGCCTCCGCTCTCCTCGTCGAGGCCGACGACGGTCGATCCCCCATCGTGCGCCTTGAGACGGTCGGTCGCCACCGAGTCCGGGACGGGGGGGCCAATCCTCAGATTATGCGGTCGCTTGTGACCGATCCGCTGACACGAGTGGGCCTGAAGCTCACCGATATCGACGACTACGCCACGGAGTTGCACAACCCGGAGGTCACCGAGCCGCAGGGCTCCGGCAACGTTCCCGAACGGAACTACCGAACGATCGCAGCTCTCGCGGCCAGAAACGGCGATATCGACCGCGCCGACATAGACGCGTTCACTGCCTCACGCGGCATGCCGGGCTTCTCACCGACCCAGGGCCACATCGCCTCGGCGCTCTGCTATATGCCGCATGCAGTGCAGCGTCTCACAACTGGAGACGCCAGCCGCGTTCAACTCCTGGCCAAGGGAAGCCTCTTCCTTGGCAGGATGACCGAGCAGTCCGACGGGATGAGCATCGTTCTGGAGCGCAATAACGGACCCACGACGAGGCAACCAGAAGGAGACACATGACGACCAATGGAGTGATTGAAGCCGAGCGCGAGACCTATCACGATCTCGTCGGTAAATCCGGCTGGATTCTCGCAGACTTCTGGGGTCCCAGGTGTGAGCCGTGCGTACGCCTCAGTCCGTATGTCAAGTCCTTGCCGGAGCAGATCCCCAACCTGCACGTGGTGACGGTGGAGGCGCCACGGAATCGGCGCCTGTGCATCGACCTGAAGGTGATGGGCCTGCCGACATTCATCCTCTACCGGGACGGTGAGGAGATGAGTCGGCTCTCTGCGTCACAGCTCACCAAGTCGCAACTTGACCGGTGGCTGGCGGAATTCGTCGAGCCCGGCGACTCCGCAACGGTGCCCGGGGAGGAAACGGCATGACCGTCGGCCGCTACGTCTCCGACCTCGAGACTGGCGACGTCCTCGAGCCGGTGGCCTACACAATGACGCCGTTCGTGGTCAGGGAGTACTGCCACGGGACGGGGGAGTACGACGAGTCCTTCCACGGTCCGAACGCCAATGACACAGAGCCGCAGCGAGTACCTCCGACCCTCGTTCACATCGACAAGATCCGACTCCTTAACCGCAACTGTCCCGATGGGCCGGGGCCAGACGCGCGAATCCACTACCAGTATCACGCCATCCACCACCGCCCCGTGCCGATCGGTGAGCGGCTGATCGCCGCTGGCACAGTCGTCAACCGCTATGAGAAACGCGGTCGAGAGTATCTCGATCTCGAATTCGAGCTGAGGCTGGAGGCGACCGGCGAGTTGCTCACCACCTATCGCGACACTGCACTCCTCGGGTATTCAAGAAACGGGGCCTCCACATGACATCACGCCCACCCATCGACGTGGGGGACGCTCTCTCGGAGCCGACACGGATCATGACGCGGGAACGCATGCGCTGGTATTGCGATGCGCTCGAGACCGCCGCAGCGGCGACAGGGGAGTTCGTGATCGCCGGCCCCACGATTCACAGCGACGATGAGTTCGCGCGCGCCAACGGCCTTCCTGGGATCATCGCCGACGGCATGATCTCCACCAACTGGATCTCGGGGATGCTGTATCGCGCATTCGGAGAGCAGTACCTCGCCTCCGGTGAGCTGCAAACGAAATTCATACGGCCGGTCTATGAGGACGAACGCATCGAGACCCACGGCAGGGTGGTCTCCCGAGAACTGACCGACCAGGGGGCACGCTATGTCCTCGACGTATGGTGTCAGACGTCGAACGAAGAGAAGTGCACCGTCGGCCAAGCACGCGTTCTGATGCCCGTTGACACAGCTTCGGGCTAGGTGAGTCTCACGATGTCCTCACCCCTTTCCGGCATCCGAGTCGTTGACTTCACGCATGTCTTCGCAGGTCCTTTCGCCACCCAGATCATTGGCGACATGGGTGCCGACATCGTGAAGGTCGAGCGGATCGATGGGGGTGACGCTGCCCGCTACTACGGCCTCGCCGACGGCGAGGGTCAGATGAGCGC
>Ga0326597_10006921_pt1 | contig 15463 bp, 10 predicted proteins | sample RVTome_12_FD_203789 | JGI IMG/M metagenome (GOLD analysis project Ga0326597, IMG submission 203789) | Soil microbial communities from uranium-contaminated site in the Upper Colorado River Basin, Wyoming, United States - RVT100D185 | ecosystem: Environmental > Terrestrial > Soil > Contaminated >...
AGCCCGGTCCCTGAGTGCGGATCGGGGCGCCTAGAAAATATCTCTGTGGGGAGTACTGCGATTTGAGGCTTTGCCCTGTGGGCGAATGCCTACGGACCGGCTTCATGCATGCCGTTGCGGCAGCCGATAGCCGGTTTGGTCATCGTTGAGGCCGTTGTGCTGCGATTTTCGCCGATTCAAGGCGAAGCGATGCCTCAGCTTGCGGGCGCTGGGTCCCGGCACTTTGCGAAGAACGTGGTGCTTACACGATCAGTGTGCCCCCAGAGTAACAATTGGCGCTGGGACGCCCCCGGTGAACACCGACTCGTGCCGACAGTGCGTTGCGTGCTCAACCTGTCCAATGTCTACACAATCCCCGCCATGCACGTTTGCGCCAAGTCCGTGTTCACCCATACCGCCCCGCTCGGCCCCTACCGGGGTGCCGGGATGCCGGAGGCGGTGTACCTGGTCGAGCGTTTGATGGACGAGGCCGCGCGCGCGATGGCCATCGACGCCGCCGAATTGCGTCGCCGCAATCTGATCGCGCCCTCGGCCATGCCCTACAAGACGCCCCTGCAGTATGTGTATGACTCGGGCGAGTTCGAATCCGTTCTCGACAAGTCCCTGGAGGCGGCCGATTGGAACGGGTTTGCGTCCCGACGCGTTCAAAGCGAGGGGATCGGAAAGTTGCGCGGCATCGGCATCGGTTTCTACATTGAAGCGATCACCCCTTTCAGCGAACGCATGGAAGTCCGCGTGGACGCGAGCGGCGGGGTCACGGCGCTCGCCGGCACGTTCTCCTACGGCCAGGGCCACGAAACCGTGTACGCGCAGATGATCTCCGCATGGCTGGGTGTTGCGATCGATAAGGTACGTCTGGTCCAGGGGGACACCGACCAGGTCTCCCTCGGCCGGGGCTCCTTCGGGTCGCGCAGCATGACGATGGGCGGCTCTGCCCTGAGACGGGCCGCCGATCAGGTTATCGACAAGGGTAAGCGGATTGCCGCCCATCTCCTGGAGGCGTCGGCAGCGGACATCGAATTCGGAGAGGGCCGCTTCACGGTCTCGGGCACGGACCGCGCCCGCAGCCTGCGGGAGGTCGCCGCTGCCTCCTTCGCTGCGGTGGGTTTGCCGCCCGGCGCGGGCATCGGTCTCGAGGGAACCGGCTACTACGACGGCCCGTTCAACTTTCCGAATGGCTGCCATATTTGCGAGGTCGAGATCGATCCTGAGACCGGAAGAGTTGAAATCCTGCGCTATACCGCGATCGACGACGTCGGCACCGTAATCAATCCGCTGCTCGTCGAAGGCCAGCTAAGCGGCGCCATCGCCCAGGGATTGGGCCAGGCCCTGATGGAAAAAATCGAGATCGACGCCGGCACGGGCCAGCTTCTTTCCCGGTCCCTGCTCGAATACGGGCTGCCGCGCGCCAGCGACATGCCGGCTGTCGACGTCTGCCTGCACACGGTGCCGACCCAGACCAATCCGCTCGGCGTCAAAGGTGCGGGAGAAAATGGCTGTCTTAGTTCCCCGCCGGCCGCGATCAACGCGATCCTCGACGCGCTGCGTCCCCTTGGCGTGACCGATATCGCCATGCCCGCGACGCCGCAACGGGTGTGGCAGGCGATTCAGGCGGCGAAGGCGGCGTAGCCACGGACTACCTACACGGACTACCTTACTATCGAGCGCTGGAGGCGCTGCGGTAGGCGTAGACCTCCCCACGCCGCGAGCTGCCGCCCGCTACGACCGCCGGAACCGTCGAGCGCCATGGCCTTGGAGAAAGCGGTCAATCCGGTGCGCGCCGTGGTGAGCAGGCAGGCGCCGCAGTGGTTGCCGCAGTGATTGCCGCAGTGGTTGCCGCAGTGGTTGCCGAACTCGTTACCGTAGGCTAGTCATCGCCGCTCGGTATGCGAAACGAGGGTCCGGAAAACAAGCGGCTTCCTCACGCGTGTCCTCGGCCGCCCGTGAGCAGGCGCGGATGCCCCGCGCCGCGTCAGTTGACGAACACGATTTTTCCGCTCATGCCTTTGGCAAGCGCTGCATACATCTGAATACCTTCGGCGAGCGGATGCTGCTCCAACCCCTGCGGTCCGTGAAGCTGGCCGCTGTCGAAGCCTTTGCCGATTTGCGACATCAATCGGGCGCAATCGACGCTCGCGTACAAAAGGGAGTTGATGCCGACAATGGCGCCGCAGCAACGGTACAGGTCGCGAATCGGCAAAGTGAGTTCCCCGTTCCCGGGCGCGACGATGACCGCGATCCGGCCATAATTTCCGAGCGCCCGAATCGACTCCGCGAGCCACAGCCCGGTGGTGTCAAAGATAACGTCGGGTCCGCCTGGAAATTTCTCCTGGACCGCCTGCGCGAGCTCGCCTTTTGCGGACGGCTGCGCGGACAAGACGATGGAATGAACGCCCTGGGATGCGAGCGATGAGGCCGCTGCAACGTTTCGTACCGCGCCCAGAATTTCCGCTCCGCGCCAGCGCGCCAGCATGAGCGCCGCACCCCCGACGGCCCCGGCGGCGCCCACGATCAGCAGCTTGCAGCCTTGGTTCACGCGGGCGCCCTCGAGCGCGTGCCATGCGGTCACATAGGGCACGCCACAACTGGCCGCCTGGGCGAAAGACAGGGATTCCGGTTTGATCGACACCGCATCAGCGGGAAGCGCCAGATACTGGGCGTGACTTCCATCGCGGATGAATCCGATTTCCTTTCCTGTTCCCCATACCGCCTTGCCGAGCAGTGCCTTCGGTCCTTCGACCACTACTCCCGAGAAGTCACGGCCGGGCGTCCGGGGCACGGTGGTATAGGGCAGCCTGCCCATCACATTGGAAATATCGTTCCGGTTCAGCCTTGCCGCCTTGACCTCGATCAGGACTTCGCCGCTGGCCGGCGTTGGCATCGGGCACTCGACATACTCCAGAAATTTGAGGTCTCCGGTCTTGCTGAAACGAAGCGCTTTCATGAAATTCTCCTCTCACACGGCGACGCGCACGGTCTGCTTGCTCCCGCATCGAGCGGCCACTGCGCTCGATGCAGAACGATGCCCGATGTCCTGAATTCCATACCCGATGTGTGATCACGAACTCGTCCGCCAACCCGACGGCCTGTCTCCCCGAATCCGGTGCAACGGCATGACCGGTCAGCGCATCGTGGCCGGAAGCCAAAGCACGATCTGCGGAAACACCATGATCAGTATGCTCGTGAGCACGATCGAAACCATCAGGATGCTCGATCCCTTGAAGACCTTGACCAGATTCACGTCGGCTGTGGAGCTGACAACGAAGGCAATGATGCCCACCGGAGGGAACACGAGCCCCATGGCCACCATCAGCATCGAAAGCACGCCGAACCAGATGGGGTCGAATCCAAGCGTGGTGATCAATGGAAACGTCAGTTGCAGCGTTAGAAGCAGCAAAGGGATCTCGTCCATGAACATACTGATGAGAAAATACGCCACGACGATGCCCACGATGACGACCCAGCGGTTGAGGTCCATTTGGATGACGACTTCCACAAGCTGCTGGGGAACGCGGCTCAACGCCATGTAGTAGCCGAAGATCGTCGCGCCGATCATGATCATGAAAATCATCCCCGACGTGCGAACCGTCTGTCTCAACGCGTCCATCGCACCGGCCCAGGTCAGGCGGCCAAACGCGGCCCCGATTACTGCCGCCATGAATGCGCCGATGGCCCCGACCTCGGTGGGCGTGACGATGCCGGTATAGAGAAAAACCAGCACGCTGGATATCAGCAGCGCGCTGGGCCAGATGCGCCTCAGGCCGGCCCAGCGCTCCGCCGCCGGCACGTCGTAGGTCTCGGGTGCGTGGGATGGACTGACCTTTACCCAGACCATGATTGCCAGCGCAAGAAAAATCCCGACGATGATCCCCGGCACCACTCCGGCGATCAGCAGCTTGCCGATCGAGGTCTGTGTCGCGATGCCATAGATCACCATCGCGATGCTCGGCGGAATCAGGATGTTGAGCGTCGCGCCGATGGCGATCGAACCCGCTGCCAGCTCCTCGGAGTATCCGTGGCGCCGCATTTCGGGCATGGAAATCTTCGCCATCACTGATGCGCCGGCGACGCTCGATCCCGACATGGCGCCAAAGATGCCGCAGGCGAATACGGTTGCGATGGCCAGCCCCCCCTTGAGGCGGGCCATCCAGTTGGCCGCGGCCGTGTACAGGTCGCGGGCCAGACCGCTGGAGGCCGAAAAAAACGCCATCAGGACGAACATCGGAATCGTCGTGAGAGCGTATTCGCCGACCGCGCTGAAAGGTGATATCCCGGCAATGCCCATAACCTTGCCCCAGTCTCCGGTGACCACGTAGATGCCCAGCAGGCCGGATCCGGCGAGCGCAAACGCGATCGGGATGCCGCAGACAAGCAAGACGACCAGAACGATCAGGGGAAGATAGGCGAGCATTGCCTTATCCCCCCGGCCCGATCCCGGCGTTGCTCAGAGGATGGGCAATTCATCTTCGAGCAGGAGTGATTCCCCCCTGCGCACGCGCGGCAGATCGAGCAGCATCAGCACGGACATGGAAAACAAGCCCAGCGGGACGATCAGATAGGCCGGCGCAACCGGGATGTCGACCGTGCTCAGGGTCATCCGATCTGCGGCGACGCGCAGGTATTGCTGCGCGGTCGCGACGACGAGCAGAGTGCCGCAGGCGATCGAAAAAACTTGCGCGAGCAGATCAAAAAAAATCCGGACCGCGCGCGGCACGCGATCCACCAGCAGGGTCACGCGGATATAGGCGCCTCCGCGGTAGGCATAGCAAAGGCCAAGAAAGACCATGGCCACCATCAGATACTGTTCGGTTATCTCGTAGGCGCCGGTGATGGGGCGGTTGAACAGGTAACGGCCGGCCGCGTCGGCCGTTGTCAGGCACATCATGACCAAGGCGGCGAAAACCGCGACGTAAAGCAAAACAGTTTCGCAGCGATCGAGAACCGCTTCAATCGTCCTGAGCACGGTCTTCATGGGGAATCAATTGAAAACGCCACCCCGCCGGTCCGGCATGGACGGGGTGGCGCGGGCGCTTTTCAGTGCTCAGTTCTTGAGCAGTTCGAGCGCGGCGTTGAGAACCTGCTGGGCCTCGGGATGGCCCTTGGATTCCATCTTCTTTACCCATTCGGCCCAAAGAGGCTTGCCGGCGACCTTGGACCAGCGGGCCAGTTCCTGCGGGGGAAGTTCATATTTGATCATCGGATGCTTTCCTGCCTTCACGCGTTGCAGTACACCCGTTTGCGCCGAGTCGAAGAAGTTGCGACCCCAGAATTTCGATCCATTCAGGCCGCTCACGCTCATGATCGCGTCCTGAATATCCTTGGGCAAGCTGTTCCATTTCTGCTTGTTCATGGACATCGAGAAATAGACTGCCGACAACGGCGCCATGGTGTAGTACTTGGCGACCTCGTAAAGACGGAAACCGTGTATCGCCTCCCAGGGCGCACCCATTCCATCGATCACGCCCTTGTCCAGCGACTGGTAGTTATCCGGCATCGGGATGGCGGTCGGAACGGCACCGAGCGCCTTCATCTGGGCGGTCGGCGGACCTCCGGTCACGCGGATTTTCATCCCTTGGAGATCTTCCAGCGTCTTGACCTGCTTTTTGGTCGTCAGCAGGAAGTACGGATTGCTGGTCCACAGCATCAGGACTTTGACGTCCCGGAACTCCTTCTGCACTGCCGGAAACTTCTCATACAGCTTCCAGAGCACCTCGCTTCCTTTTTCCGCCGACTTGAACGGCATGGAAGGTAGCGTGATCACGTCGGCCAGCGGAGTGAGGTCCGGCCAATAACCGTGGAAACACCAGCCTATGTCGGCCACTCCGCTTTTCAGCGCATTCCAGGTCTGCGGGCCTTTGACGAGGGTTTGTGAAGGATAGATCTGTATCTTTACCCGTCCCTTGGTGGCTTGTTCCACCTGCTTGATCCAGGGCGCCATTGCGTGGGTCGCTCCCCACGCCGTCGGCGAGTTCTGATCCGCCAGCGTGAGCGTAATCACCTGAGCCGATACAGGACCCGCCACCAGCAACGCCAGTCCAATCCCGCCCAGCAATCTGAACAGAGTTCGCTTGCTCATGATTCAGCCTCCATTTTTGCGTTCAATAGGTACCGGTTAACCAGACGCGATCGTACGTTATAGCGCTCGTCGTCATGATCCTTGAAATCACACATGAGACAGCTTTTTCGACGTGCATGCTTGATCCAAATCAAACTGCCGGGCGCGCCCGACACCGTAGGATTCGCGTGGATCGCCCGGCATAAGCGTCGCTGGGGAAATTTGTTCGCGTTACTGCTGCAGGTTGATCCGGCTATTGTGAGTCCGGGGCAGCGCGATGGGCTATCGACGCACGCCACCGCTTTAGATCGCACATCTTCACGATACGCTGGTCCGGGAGATGCGGACCAGCGCGGGCAGGATTCCACGTCAACACTCAACTCGAGAGGCGACTCGGTGAAAAACACAGGGGTGTATCCGACCATAGCCTGGTCGGCCGGAGCGGGCTGCCATGGCGGGTGCGGGCAGAAGGTTTTCGTCGAGCAGGGCAAGATGGTGAGGATCGAGGGGGACGAGGGCCACCCCTGGAACCAGGGGCGCTCCTGCCCGCGGGTGCTCGCGCTCACCCAGTACATGTACCACCCCGACCGGATCACCCAGCCGCTGAAGCGCGTGGGCGCGCGCGGCGAAGGCAAGTTCGAGCCGATCGGCTGGGACGAAGCCTTCGACATCTGCGAGCAGCGCCTGAACGAGATCAAACAGAAATACGGCGCCGAGTCGGTCGTCTTCGCCCAGGGGACCGGACGCGATATCGGCGGGCCGATCACCTTCCTTGCCTACAGCTTCGGCAGCCCGAACTGGTGCCAGCTTGGATTGTCCGGGCAGTCGTGCTACACGCCGCGGCTCGGTTCCATGAAATCAGTCATGGGCGACTTCGGCGTCGCCGATTGCTCGCAGTTTCTGGAACGCCGCTACGAGGATCCGCAATGGGTTCCTCCGGAGGTGATCGTCGTCTGGGGACAGGATCCGCCCAACGGCTGTCCCGACGCCTTCTTCGGCCACTGGGTCGTCGATTGCATGAAGCGGGGCTCGAAGATCATTTCGGTCGATCCGCGCAATACGTGGATGACGGGCCGCGCGGCGCACCACCTGCAGATTCGGCCCGGCACCGATGGTGCGCTCGCGCTGGGCATGCTCAACGTGATCATCAACGAGGGCATCTACGACAAGGCCTTCGTCGAGAAGTGGGTGCACGGATTCGAGCAGCTCAAGGCAAGGGTGCAGGACTACCCGGTGGAAAAGGTGGCGGCGATCACCGAAGTGAGCGCGGAGCAGATCGTGGCCGCGGCGCGCATGTTCGCCAAGGCCAGGCAGGCTGCCGTTCACTGGGGCGTTCCGATCGACATGTGTCCGGACGCAACCGCCGTCGCCCACGCGATCATCTGCCTGTGGACCATTACCGGGAACATCGACATTCCCGGCGGCCAGGTCATCGCCAAACCTTCCCATGGCGTGAGCTCTTATCCGTACACCACGGAGGAACTGCTGCAGCTCTACGGGGAGGAGATGATCGGCCGCCTTACCAAAAAGCGCATCGGTGCGGATGCCTATCCGATGGTGAGGAACTTCCGCGCCTGGGCGCAACCGGACATGGTGATCGACCAGATGCAAAGCGGCAAACCGTATCCGCTCAAGGCGGCATGGATCCAGACCGCCAACGTGCTCGGCGGGCAGGCGGCGCGGGCGGAATTTCACTACGAAGCATTGAAGAAGCTGGAATTCATCGTGGTGGTCGATCTGTTCCACAACCCGACCAGCATGGGGCTCGCCGACCTGATACTTCCGGCGGCGACCTTCCCGGAAAAAAACAGCATCCGTGCCTGGTATGCGCCGCTGTCCATCATTCAGAAGCGCGTGCAGGTGGGCGAGTGCAAATCGGACTGGGAGATCAATTTCGAGCTGGCCAAACGCTTCAATCCCGAGGGCTTGAAGCACTGGAATACGCTGGAGGACATGTTCAACGAGCGGCTCGCGCCCTCGGGTATGAGCTTCAAGGATCTGCAGCAGGAGGGCGGCTGGAAGATGGCCGGGGAGGGACCGTCCCGACCCTACCGTCGCCACGAACGCGCTCTGCTGCGCCCGGACAAGAAGCCCGGCTTCAACACCGCCAGCGGCAAGGTCGAGGTCTACTGCGACACCTTCAAGGGCTGGGGCCTCGATCCGTTGCCCTTCTACACCGAGCCGCCGCAGAGCAAGACCTCGACCCCGGAGCTGTACGAGAAATATCCGCTGGTCATGATCACCGGTGCGCGATCGCAACTCTTCTTTCACTCCGAGCACCGCATGATCCCCTGGCTGCGCGAGAAAATGCCCGATCCGTACGTCGAGATTCATCCCGAGACGGCGGCGCGCTACGGCATCTACGACGGCGAATGGGTGTACCTGAAGAACGACATGGGGCAGGTCAAGCGCAAGGCGAAAATTTCGCGCAGGGTAAAGGCCGACCATGTCCACACCATGCACGGCTGGTGGCTGCCTGAACGCGAGGGCAGGGCCCCGGACCTGTTCGACGTGTGGGACTACCAGATCAACAAGATCATCCCCGGGCCCCAGTGCAGCAAGTCCGGATTCGGTGGCGGACAGTACAAGACCACGCTGTGCACGCTCGCCAAGATCGAGAATTGAGTAGAGGCCAATGCGGAGGAACTATCGATGAACGACACCACAATCTATCGCACCACTGCATGGTCGGCCGGTCCTGGATGCCACGGCGGGTGCGGCCAGAAGCTGTACGTGAAGGACGGCAAGCTCGTGAAAATCGAGGGGGACGAGAATCACCCCTGGAGTCAGGGCCGATCCTGTCCGAAGGTCCTGGCGCTCACCCAGTACATGTATCACCCGGACCGAATTACCCGCCCGCTGAAACGGGTGGGTGCCCGGGGTGAAGGCAGGTTCGAGCCGATCGGCTGGGACGAGGCCTTCGACACCTGTGAAAGACGCCTCGGCGAAATCAAGCAGAAGTACGGCGCCGAATCGACGATCTTTGTTCAGGGTACCGGCCGTGATATCGGCGGGCCGATCACCATGCTCGCCTACAGCTACGGCAGCCCGAACTGGGTGCAACTGGGCCTTTCTGGCCACTCCTGCTACACCCCGCGACTTGGCGCGATGAAGACCGTGATGGGCGATTTTGCGGTGGCCGACTGCTCGCAGTACCTGGAGCGCCGCTACGAGGATCCGCAATGGAAGGTGCCCGAGGTCATTATCACCTGGGGGCAGAATTCGACCATGGGGTGTCCGGACGGCTTCTTCGGGTCGTGGGTGGTGGACTGCATGAAGCGGGGCACCAAGATCATCGCGGTCGAGCCCCGCAACACCTGGTTGTCGAGCCGGGCGCTGCACCACCTGCAACTGCGGCCGGGCACCGACGGGGCGTTGGCGCTGGCGATGCTCAACGTCATCATCAGCGAGGGGCTGTACGACAAGGAGTTCGTGGCCAAGTGGGTGCAGGGGTTCGACGCGCTGCGCGAGCGCGCGGCGCAGTATCCGCTGGACAAGGTGGCCCGCATCACCGAAATCCCGTCGGCGGAGATTGCGGCCGCGGCACGCGCCTTCGCTCGGGCCAAGCAGGCGGCGATCCAGTGGGGGGTGCCGGTGGACATGTGCCCCGACGGCACCGCGGTGGCCCACGCCATTACCTGTCTGTCGGTAATCACCGGCAACATCGACAAGCCGGGCGGGCAGGTGATCGCGCGACCCTCGCATGGCGTGACGTCGTACCCGTTTTCCACCGAGGAGTTGGTGAAGCTCTACGGCAAGGAGCTGATCGAGCGCCTGAACGAGAAGCGCATCGGGGCCGATGTCTACCCCATGGTGAAGAACTTTCGCGGCTGGGCGCAGCCGGACATGGTCATCGACCAGGTGGAATCGGGCGTGCCCTATCCGATCAAGGCGGCCTGGATCCAGACCGCGAACGTGATCGGCGGTCAGTCGGCACGAGCCAGGTTTCACCTGGAGGTGCTCAAGAAACTCGATTTCGTCGCGGTGGTCGATCTGTTTCACAACCCGACCACGATGGCGCTTGCCGACATCGTGCTTCCGGCGGCGACGTTTCCGGAAAAGGACAGCATTCGCTCCTGGTGGGCGCCGCTCACCAGCATCAAGAAGCGCGTGCAGGTGGGCGAATGCAAGTCCGATTGGGAAATCAATTTCGAGCTGGCCAAGCGCTTCAATCCGGAGGGCATGGGACGCTGGAAGACGCTGGAGGATATGTTCAACGAGCGCCTGGCGCCTTCGAAGATGAGCGTCGCGGATCTGCAGCAGCGGGGCGGCTTCAAGATGCCCGACGACGGTCCGTCCAAGCCTTATCACCGCCATGAGCGCGGGCTGCTGCGTGCCGACGGGAAGCCCGGCTTCAACACCAGGAGCGGCAAGGTCGAGGTCTACTGCGACACCTTCGAGGGCTGGGGCATGGATCCGCTCCCCTTTTACACGGAGCCGCCGCAGAGCGAACACTCCACGCCAGAACTGTTCAAGAAGTATCCACTGGTGATGATTACCGGCGCGCGTTCGCAGCTCTATTTCCACGCCGAGCACCGGCAGATCCCCTGGTTGCGCGAAAAGTTGCCCGATCCGAGCGTGGAGATCCACCCCGAAACTGCGAAGAAGTACGGCATCTACGACGGCGAATGGGTGTACCTCGCGAATGACATGGGGCGGGTCAAGCGCAAGGCGAAGTTCAGTCTCCAGGTCAAGCGCCATCATGTGCACACCATGCACGGCTGGTGGATGCCCGAACTGGAGGGCAAGGCGCCCAGTCTCTACGGCGTGGGCGATTTCCAGATCAACAACATCATTCCCGGGCCGCAGTGCGCCAAGTCCGGGTTCGGCGGGGGGCAGTACAAGACCACGCTATGCACACTCGCAAAGATCAGCGCCTGAGGAGAACGCCGTGGCCAATTATTCATTGCTCATCGACTACGATTACTGCACCGGATGCCACTCCTGCGAGGTCGCCTGCCAGCAGGAGCACGGCTATGCCGCAGGCACCAACGGCGTCGTGGTGAAGGAATACGAATACGAAGCCGGGGGCCGGGTACGCATCGACTATCTGCCGTTTTTTACCCCGCACTGCGACCTGTGCAAGGACCGGCGCACCCGCGAGCCGACGCCCGCGTGCGTGAAGCATTGCCAGGCGGCGTGCATGGAATTCGGCCTGACCCGGGAACTTGCGGCCAAGATGGGTGATCGCAACCGCCTGGTGCTTTACACGCACAACCCGGGAAGGTAGACAGGCCGGCGGCGTGAGCGTTACAACGCAGGATTTCACCAGTTGCACCAATGCCGGACCGATAACGGTTACGGTGCGGGACGGGAAGGTGGTCCGGGTGCGTCCGCTTGCGGCCGCGGAGGCCGATTTCCGGCCGTGGACCATCGAGGCGGGCGGACAAAGCTACTCCCCGCCCAGGAAATTCAATCTTGCCCCCTTCGTTTTCAGCGAAAGAGACCGGCTGTACTCGGAGGATCGCATCAAGACGCCGCTCAAGCGGGTGGACTTCGATCCCAGTCCCGGAGGCGAGCGCAATCCCGGGTCCCGAGGCAAGGCCCGCTACGAACCGATCAGTTGGGACCAGGCGATCGAGATCGTCGCGGGCGAACTGAAACGCGTCAAGGAATCGCACGGACCTTCCGCAATCGCCGCAATGACCTCGTCGCACCACAACTGGGGCATGGTCGGCTACAAAATGAGCGCGTTTTCGCGCTTCTTCAACCTGATCGGCCACACGCCCGTGCTCGACAACCCGGACAGCTGGGAAGGCTGGCATTGGGGCGCGACCCACAGTTACGGGTTTTACTGGCGCCTGGGCATGCCCGAACCGTACGACATGCTCGAGGACGCGCTTCAGAATGCCCAGATGATCGTCTACTGGTCCAACGATCCGGATACCACGCGCGGTATCTATACCGGGCAGGACGCCGCGATCTGGCGCCAGTGGCTGAAGGACAAGGGCGTCAAGATGGTGTTCATCGACCCCTTTCACAATTACACCGCCGCGGCAATGGGTGGCAAATGGATCGCGCCGCGGATCGGCACGGACACGGCCGTGGCGATGGCGATCGCTCACGTGTGGATCGGCGAAGGGACGTACGACAGGCAATACGTAGCCGATCGCAGCGTCGGCTTCGATGAATTCAGGGATTACATCCTGGGCAAGCAGGACGGCTGTCCCAAGACCCCGGCGTGGGCGGCGCAACTGTCGGGTATTGCCGCGCGGACCATCAAGGCGCTCGCTCGCGAATGGGCCTCCAAGCGCACGGTGCTTTCCTCCGGCGCCCGAGGCGGCGAGGGCGGCGCCTGCCGCCAGGCTTATGCCACCGAATGGGCGCGCATGATGGTGCTGTTGCAGGCCATGCAGGGACTGGGCAAACCCGGGATCAGCATCTGGGGCACCAGCATGGGGGCGCCGGTGGACGCCAGCGTATGGTTCCCCGGATACGGCGATCCGGAGGGCAGGATTTCGAGCACCCGCGCAGCGGTTGTTTGCCCGGAAAACCCGGTGACGCAACGGCTTTACCGTCCGCTCGTGCCCGATGCCATTCTCGACCCGCCGATCCACTGGCTGGGCGATGGCTTCTGCAACCGCTCGCTTGCGCAGCAGTTCACGCCCCACACCTATCCCGCGCCCGGCTGCTCGGAAGTGAAGCTGTGGTACCGCTACGGCGGGTCGTTCATGGGCACCATGACCGACACCGGCAAGTGGGCGCGCATGTACCAGAGCCCCAAGCTCGAATTCGTCGTCAACCAGGACGTCTGGTGGTCCTCCGAGACCGGATTCGCCGACATCATTCTGCCCGCCTGCACGCAACTGGAGCGCGAGGACATCGGCGAATGGGGCGAGCCCGGCGGCCAGACCAAGCACGGAAGCAGCGGCTGCAATTTCCGCGTCGTGGTGCGCATGAAGAAATGCATAGCGCCGCTCTGGGAGTCGAAGTCCGACTACGATATTTTCACGCTGCTCTCGCGCCGCCTCGGCGTGGAGGCGGAATATACCGAGGGCAACACCGACCGCGACTGGGCGCGCAAGATCTTCGAGATCTCCGACCTGCCCAAACGCGTCTCGTGGGAGGAGTTCGAGCGCAAGGGATATTACATCATCAATGCACCGGAGCATCGCAAGAGCACTCCGAGCCTGCGCTGGTTCGCCGAGGGGCGCGCCTGCGATACACCCGACGCTCGCAATCCGAAGCTGGGGACCGACAAGGCGCACGAACTGGGCACCGACAGCGGCAAGATTGAATTTGTCTCGGGCAGTCTGCACAAAGCGATGCCCGACGACGCGCAGCGGCCGCCCATGCCGCATTTCATCGCGAGCTGGGAAGGCCACCAGAGTCCCTTGGCGGCCCGATACCCGCTGCAGTTGCTCAGTCCGCATCCCCGCTTCACGTTCCACACGCACTATGACAAGCATGCGCACTGGCTGGACGAGGTTCCTCTGCATCGCGTGATGAAGGATGGGTATGCATACTGGCCTGCGCGGCTTCATCCGCAGGACGCGCGTGCGCGCGGTATCGAAAGCGGCGACGTGGTCAAACTTTTCAACGACCGAGGGCGGGTGCTCTGCGCCGCGGTCGTCACCGAGCGGGTCAGGCAGGGGATCGTTCATTCCGCGGTGTCTTCGGCCAAGTACGACCCGCTGGAGCCGGGCAATCCGCAATCCGTCGATCGCGGCGGGTGCGTGGCGCTGCTCACGCCGGGGCGCATGATGTCGCGCAACGTGGCCGGAATGGCGCCAAACTCCTGCCTCATCGAGGTGGAAAAATGGCACGGATAAGGGGTCGGGTGCAGCCATGAAGCGCTATGGCATGGTGATCGACGTCGACCGCTGCACCGGCTGCTTCAACTGCTTTCTCGCCTGTCGCGACGAACACGCCGGCAACGATCACTGGCCGGTCGCGGCCGCGCAGCCTGATGGGCACACCTGGATCAATGTCCGCGAATCGGAGCGCGGGTCGCATCCCAAGGTCAAGGTGTCCTACGTCCCGGTTCCCTGCCTGCAGTGCACGGATGCGCCGTGCATGCGCGCGGCAAGCGGCGGCGCCATGTACCGCCGCCCGGACGGCATAGTCATTATCGATCCGGACCAAGCCGCCGGACAACGCGACATCGTCTCCGCCTGCCCCTACGGTGCCGTGTACTGGAATGAAGCAGAAAATCTGCCGCAGAAATGCACCTTCTGCGCTCATTTGCTCGACGACGGCTGGAAGGAACCGCGCTGTGTCGAGTCCTGTCCGGTTCAGGCCCTGGTGTTTGGCGATCTGGAGGACCCGCGCAGCGACATTGCCCGCCTCAGCGCGGATAAGCCGATCGAAGCCTTGGCGCCCGAACCCGCCGAACTGCCGCCGGTGCGCTACCTCGGCTTGCCGGCATGCTTCCTCGCCGGTGAGATCGTGCTCGGCGACAAGCCCGAAGAGTGTCCCGAAGGCGTCGCCGTGAGGCTGCGCCATGGCCGGCAGACGCTCACGGCCTCAACCGACAACTACGGCGATTTCGAATTCAACGGGCTCAAGGCAGATACCGAATATGTACTGAGCATCGAGCACGCCGGCTACGCGCCGCGCGAGTTGGGCGTGCACACGGGCGCGGATCCGAACGTCGGAACGATTGTGATGGAACGCGCAGCCTGAAGCAGTACGAGGCGTCCCCGGTGCGCGATCGTTTGCAGGCGCTGCAGGCGTGATGTGGAATGTTCTGTGAGGAAGGGGGCGGAGGTGAGTTCAGGAAAGTCGAGCCGATCGCCCGGAGATTGGCCCGGAACCACGGTAGCGGCAGCGGTCCTCTACGCGCGCGCTTGAACTTTACAATCGAGCCCCGGGGTCCCGTGGCAGCGAATCACACCGCCGCAACCATCGTTCCCGCGCATTCTCCGAAGCCGATTCGCGGGTAGCCCGGACGCTCGCATCACGCGCGCATGATGACGGTATCGCCGTCTTCGATGAAGCTGCGCGTCTCCCCTGCGGGACCACGATCGAGCCGGGGACGCTGATGACGTTCCACGACGCTGCGCCGGCTTCCGCCTCGCCGACCTTTGTTACGGCGGCGAACGTCGTATCCCGAGGATCTCTCAGCGCCCGTAAATTTTTCACCAACGCGCCCGATCGATCACGCGTTTTCTGCTCCGCATTACAGTCTGCCAGGCAGCCAGAGAACCAGCGGCGGGTACGCAATTGCCACCGCGAGAACAACCAGCATTAGCAAGACATAGGGGATCGCCGATCTGTAAAGGTCTCCCATGGTGACGTCCGGCGGCGCCACGCCCTTCATGTAAAACAGGTTCATTCCGAACGGCGGTGTGATGTAACCGATGACCATGTTGATCGTAAATAGCAGTGCGAACCATATCGGGTCGATGCCCAGCGCAAATACGACCGGCATAAAGATAGGTATCAGAATCGCAATAACGGCGCCGG
>Ga0326597_10006922_pt1 | contig 15461 bp, 15 predicted proteins | sample RVTome_12_FD_203789 | JGI IMG/M metagenome (GOLD analysis project Ga0326597, IMG submission 203789) | Soil microbial communities from uranium-contaminated site in the Upper Colorado River Basin, Wyoming, United States - RVT100D185 | ecosystem: Environmental > Terrestrial > Soil > Contaminated >...
ACGCCCCTCGACCTGTCCCGGTGACGATGTCATCGGCGGGGGTGATCCCCCGGGCCAGGTCGTTCTTGAAACGGGTCACGATCCCGTCGAGGTTGGCCATCTCGATGAGGAACGAGTCGTGTCCCTGCGGTGCGTGAAGCATCTGGTAGCGGGCATCGGGTAGACCAACGGCCAACTCCTCGACCTCGGCCGCCGGGTAGAGGATGTCACTCGATATGCCGACCGTCAAGAGCGGCGGCTTGATCCCGGCCAACACCTCTGTCATATCACCACGGCCCCGGGCCAGGTCATGGCTGTCCATCGCGTCGACCAGTGTCAGATACGTGTTGGCGTCGAATCGGGCGACCAGCTTCTGCCCCTGATGGCGGAGATAGGAGCGGATCTCGAACTCGTCCTCGACGGTCCTGCGCCCGAACCGTGTCTCGAAGTTGGCCTTCCCCCGGTAGGAGATCATGGCGATCATCCGGGCCACGGCCAGACCGCTCTCCGGCCCCTGACCCGGTTCGTAGCCTCCGTCGAGAAACCCGGGATCCGCCCAGATCGCTGCTCTCTGCGCCTCGGAGAAAGCCACGCTCCATGCCGAGTGGTGGGCTCCTACTCCTATCGCCACTCCGCCCTCGACCCTCTCCGGGAACATTGCGGCCCACTCCAGCGCTTGCATGCCCCCCATCGAGCCCCCGATCACGAGCCGGAGGCTCTCCACCCCCAGGTAGTCGAGGAGCGCGGCCTGGAGGTTGACCATGTCCCTGATGGTGACCTCGGGGAAATCCGAGCCGTACCAACGATCGGTGCCGGGCCGCATCGAAGTGGGCCCGGTGGTCCCGTAGCAGCCTCCCAGCACGTTGCTGGCGATGATGTAGTCCCGATCGGGGTCGAAGGAACGGGTCGGGCCGAAGAGCCCGGACCACCATTCGTCGGCGTCGGCGCTGCCGGTCAGGGCATGACAGATCAGGGTGGCCTCGGCTCGAGGCTCGCCCCAGGTTCGGTATCCCACCTGGATCTCCTCGAGTGCCTCCCCGCTCTCGAGCTGGAAGACGCCCGGATGGTGGTAGAAGCGCGTCTCGTCCGAAATGGGACCGGGCTCTGATCTGTTATTGGCAGGCACCTGGCCGTTCTCCTTTGCGGTCCGTGGATCCACCGTCAACGGCGCTGAATCACAAAGATCCGCGCCCGTCGCCGGTGCGGATCCCTTGTGTTCGGGTTGGTGGGGGCGCTGCTAAACGTCTCGTCCGCACGGCTCGTCGTGAGCCATTCGCTTACAGGCGGTTCTGTGCTCAGCGCTCATGTCCGAAAGGAAGGTATCCCGGGCCGGTGGCCGAGTCAACCCCCTGAGCGCCACAGCCACACCTTCCCCCATTGGTCTTGGCTGTGGGCGGGGTGTGGTTAGCTTTGTCCCATGAGACGACCGGCCATGGGTGATCTGTGATGGACTTCGGGGTGGTGCTCCAGACCGACCCACCCGCCTCGCGCGTCGTCGAGCTCGCCCGTCGCGCCGAGGACCTTGGTTTCAGCCACGTCTGGACCTTCGACTCCCACGTTCTGTGGCAGGAGCCCTTCGTCATCTATTCGCGAATTCTCGCCGAGACGAAGGAGCTGGTGGTCGGCCCGATGGTCACAAACCCGGGGACTCGTGACTGGACTGTTCTCGCTTCGCTGTTCGCCACGCTCAACGACATGTACGGCCCGCGCACGATCTGTGGCATGGGACGTGGCGACTCGGCGCTGCGCTACATCGGGCGTCAGCCGATGACACTTCAAACCATGGTCCAGGCCATGGACGTGATCAAGGGTCTCGTGGCCGGGGAGGAGGTCGAGTACAACGGCCGGCCGTTGAGTATCCCCTGGGTCAACGAAGGTTGGGATCTGCCGATTTGGGTTGCCGGATACGGGCCGAAGGCGCTGGCCACGGCGGGAGAGCACGCCGACGGCTACATCCTCCAATTGGCGGACCCTCAGATCCTCGAGTGGACCGTGGCCGCGGTCCGCGCCGCCGCAGAGGCGGCGGGCCGGGACCCCGACCAAATCGAGATCTGCGTCGTGGCCCCGGCCTATGTCGGGGAGGACGTCGCCCATCAGAGAGACCAGTTGCGCTGGTTCGGGGGGATGGTGGGCAACCATGTCGTGGACATGGTCAACCGCTACGGGGAGGACAGCGACAAGGTGCCCCAGGTCCTCTCCGACTACATCAGGGCCAGGCAATCATATGACTACGACCATCATGGCCGGTCGGGAAACCCCTCCACCGACTTCGTGCCGGACGAGATCGTCGACCGCTTCTGCCTCGTCGGCCCGGTCGAAGCGCACATCGAGAAGCTGTCTCTGCTCAGATCACTTGGCGTCGGCCACTTCGGGATCTATCTCATGCACGACGACATGGAGGGCACACTCGAGGCCTACGGGGAGAAGGTCATCGGGGCCGTCCGGTGAGCGTCTCTCACCACTATCGTTGAAAAGTGGTCGCCCCTTTCACCGGTCAATCGCTACCCACGGGAACCGTCACCTTCCTCTTCACCGACATCGAGGGCTCGACCCGATTGGTCCAGACCCTCGGTGAGGGCTGGGTGGCGGTCCTCGAAGCGCACAACAGTCTCGTCGAGAGGGCGATCACCGAGAACAAAGGTACGGTGGTCAAGACCGAGGGCGATTCGTTCTTTGCGGTGTTCCCTGCCGCCAGCGACGCACTCGAGGCGTCGGTCGCCGCCCAGCATGCCCTGATGGATCATCCTTGGCCGGAAATGGGTGTGGTTCGCTCCAGGATGGGGATGCACACCGGCCTCGGTGTCCTGGGCGGGTCTGACTACGTTGGAATCGACGTGCATCGGGCGGCGCGAATTGCCGACTCGGCGCATGGGGGGCAGATCGTCCTATCCGAGCCGACGGCGGTGCTGATCGAGAGGCACCTGCCCGCAGCCGTTTCGATGCGTGACCTCGGGAAACACCGACTCAAGGACCTGTCCGAACCGGAGGCGATCTTCCAGGTTGTGGCGGAAGGATTGCAGACCGAGTTCCCTCTCCTGAGAACACTCGACGCCATACCGAACAACCTGCCCCGGCTGCTCACCAGTTTCGTTGGTCGGGAGAGAGAGCTGGCCGAGGCGATTCGACTTCTCGATGGGTCCCGCCTGTTGACCTTCACCGGGCCCGGCGGCACGGGGAAGACCAGGCTCTCGCTCCAGGTGGCCGCCGAGTTGGCGGACAACTTCCCCGACGGGGTCTTCTTCGTCGAGCTCGCCCCGGTGACCAGTCCCGACGTGGTTCCGTCGCGGATCCTCGAGACGCTGGGGATCCAGGCGTCGACCCGTGACGAGTCACCAGAGATGCGTCTCACCTCGCAATTGGCCGACAAGGGATACCTGATCGTCCTCGACAACTTCGAACAGCTGCTGGATGCCGCTCCCCTCGTCGCCGAGATGCTGCGGGCCTCGCCGCGGACCAAGGTGCTGGTCACGTCGCGGGCGCCGCTTCGAGTCAGCGGCGAGCAGGAGATGCCCGTCCCGCCCCTCGATGTCGCCGGTCTGCACGACGCCAACGACCCTGAATCTCTCATGGACACCGAGGCGATTCGTCTCTTCGCCGATCGAGCGATGTCGGTGCGCCCTGACTTCCGAGTCACCGTGGACAACGCCCCCACCGTGTCCGAGCTGGTTCGCCGGCTCGATGGGCTCCCACTGGCCATCGAGCTGGTCGCCTCCAGGCTCCGGCTTCTCCCCGTCGAGCAGATCCTGGATCGTCTCGACGCCCGGATGCTGAGTGCGGGCTCCGTCGACCTTCCCCAGCGGCAGAGGACGATTCATGGCGCCATCTCCTGGAGTTACGATCTCCTGGCCGATCCGGAGCGGAGGCTCTTTGCCCGGTTCTCGGTGTTCAGTGGCGGGGGCCGGCTGGAAGAGGTGGAAGCCGTGTGCGGGCCCTCCGAGGAACTGGGTGAGGACCTGATCAACACCCTCTCGACGCTGGTGGATCACAGTCTGATCAGAAGGGTCGACGACGACGGACATCCCCGTCTTCGCATGTTGCACGTCATCCGGGAGTACGCCATCGAACGTCTCGAGGAGTCGGGTGAGGCCGAGGGGCTGCACCGGCGCCACGCCGAGGCGTATGCGAGATACGTCGAGTCCGTAGCCCCCGAGCTGCTACGAAAGGATCGGCGCTGGTGGCTCGACGTGCTCGAGCATGACCATGACAACCTCCGGGCGGCGCTGGAATGGACGGTGGGCAACGAGGAGCCGGACCTGGCCTTCCGGCTCTCCTCGGCGGCGTGGCGGCTCTGGCAGGCGCGGGGTCATCTCCACGAGGCACGGGGCCGGCTCGAGAGGGTCCTGCAACTGGAAGGCGGGCAACTGAAGTACCGGGCCAAGGCCCTGGAAGCCCTTGGCGGGATTCTGTGGTGGATGTCCGACACCGACCAGGTGCTCAAGATCTACCAGGAGACGCTAGCGCTGCAGCGACAGCTCGGGGAACCGAAAGAGATCGCCAATGCCCTGTACAACTATGGCCTGGCGCGCATCTTCGGCGAGCAGGATCCTTCCGAGATATCGCGGGCTCTCGACGAGGCAGAGACGATCTACCGAGAGCTGGGAGATGTCGGCGGGCTGGGGGATGTGGAGTGGGCTCGTGGCAACTCGATCGCGCACGTCGATGACGACATGCCGACCGCCATCGAGCACATGAAGCGGAGTATCGACTACTACCGCCAGGCGGGAAACGAGTTTGGGATGGGTTGGGGGATGTTCGAGGTGGGGGAGATGGCTCGTCGTGTGGGCGACGTCGAGCAGGCCCGGCCCTTCATAATCCAGGGTCTCTCGCTGTTCGCCGAACATCGCGACGTCAGTGGCGTGGTGCTGTTTATTGCGGCAGCAGCCGGGCTCGCCCTGGATCTGGGCGACTTGGAGCGGGCCTATCGGCTTGCCGGAGCCTTCCACGGCCTGCGCATTACGTCGGGGACCGAGATCGTCAGAAGCAGTCTCAACCAGATCGAAGGGCTGGAGTTCGAGATCTTGGAGGCGCAGAGCGGTGAAGAGGCGATTCCGTATCGCGAGGGCCGTGCGATGACCTTCGACCAGGCCGTGGCCTATGCCCTGAGCGGGCCAACCGACCACTGAGGCGACTTATTCGAAGGTGGCCACCGCCCATATCAGGAGGGCGATGAAGCCCGCCGAGAGTACGAGTAGGACCCAGCTGACCACTACCACCCCGCTGAGAAAGCGTTGCGCTCCGCGGTGGTTCTGGATGAGGATGTAGATGGCGGCGACGGCGCCGAGGATGGCGCAGATCAGGACCACCACGTTGTTCTCGAACAGCCGGTTGATGAAGAGCCCGGCGACGGCGCCCACCCCGAACCCGGCGAGGAGACCTACCCCGATGTCGTGCGCCCACCACCAGATGGGCGGTTTGGTCAGCGGGGGAGTGGTCGCCACCCCAGCAATCTACGCGACCGCCTCGACCTAATTGGGACGGTGAGCCAGCGGGTCACATGCAACCCAATGACGGGTGGGGTGGCTCGCCGCCTGAGGAGCAGGCTACGACCGAACACATCAGCCGGTCGCCACCGGCTCCGGTGACCTCTTCCCATGACGTCGTCGATCGGGCTCGTTGAGATATCGCTTGCGAACCCGGATGGCGGTGGGGGTCACCTCGACGAGCTCGTCGTCGGCGATCCACTCGATGGCCGTTTCCAGGGTCATCTCCCGGGGAGGCCTGAGATTGATCGCCTCGTCGGCGGCGTGGGTCCTGATGTTGGTGAGCTGCTTGGGCCGCACCGGGTTGACCACCATCTCGTCGGGTCGTGATGCCTCGCCGATGATCATGCCCTCGTAGACCCGCTCGCCGATCCCTATGAACAGGTCGCCGCGCTTCTGCAGGTTGTCCAGGGCGAATCCGGTGCTGACCCCGGAACGATCCGAGATCATCGCCCCCCCGGTCCGGTGAGGAAGCTCACCCACCCACGGCATCCAGCCCTCGTGATGCTGATGGATGAGGGCGGTCCCCCGGGTGGCTGTCAGGAGCTGCGACCGGAAGCCGATGAGACCGCGGGCCGGGGCCACGATGGTGATGATGGTTCGACCCGGGTCACCCGGGACCAGCTCGGCGATGGACCCCTTGCGTGGGGCGGTCGCCTGGGTGACCGCGCCGACGTACTCGTCGGGGACGTCCACCACAGCTCGCTCCACCGGCTCGTGAGGCTTGCCTTCGAGCTCCTTGATGACGACCTCGGGCCGGCTCACCTGCAGCTCAAAGCCCTCGCGGCGCATCGACTCGATGAGGACCGCGAGCTGAAGCTCGCCCCTCCCCGCCACCTCGACGATCTCGGGTGACGAGGTGGGGCCAAGGCGAATGGACACATTCCCGAGAATCTCCCGCTCGAGGCGATCCTGGATCTGGCGGGAGGTGAGGAACCGCCCGTCCCGGCCCGAGAGCGGGGAGGTGTTCACACCGAAGGTCATCTTGAGGACGGGCTCGTCGACGGAGAGGCGAGGGAGGGGGACGGGTCTCACCACGTCGGCCAGGGTGTCCCCGATCTCGACCTCCGGGAAACCGGCAACGATGAACAGGTCGCCGGCGCCGACTTCTTCGGTCTCGGTGCGCCTCAGACCGGCGAACCCCATCAGTTGGGTGAGACGACGTTTCAGCGGCGGCTCCTCTTCGTTGCCGTGGCAGAGGGCCACCGTCCCTCCGCGTCTCATCGTGCCCTCGAACACCCGTCCGATGGCCAGCCGACCCAGGTAGTCCGATGCATCGAGATTGGTGACCAGCGCCTGAAGGGGCGCCGACGGGTCGCCTGTGGGCGCCGGGATCGTGCTCACGATGGCGTCGAGCAGCGGGGCCAGGTCCGAGTCTTCGTCGGGAACCCCGAGACCGGGGACGGCCTGACCCATGCGGGCAACGGTGGAGATGATGGGGAAGTCGATGTGATGGTCGTGGGCGTCGAGGTCGAAGAAGAGCTGGTAGACCTCATCGGCCACCTGCTCGGGTCGAGCGTCCGGCCGGTCGACCTTGTTGATCACGACCACTGCAGGCAGATGTCTCTCCAAGGCCTTGCTCAGCACATATCTGGTTTGCGGCATCGGCCCGTCGGCGGCATCGACCAGGAGCAGGATCCCGTCCACCATGGCCAATGCCCGCTCGACCTCACCTCCGAAGTCGGCATGACCCGGTGTGTCGACGAGATTGATCTTGGTGTTGCCCCATTGGATCGATGCGGCCTTGGCCAGGATGGTGATGCCCCGCTCACGCTCCTGATCGGTCGAGTCCATGACCCGGTCCACCCGTTCCTCATGAGCGTCGAAAACCCCGGCCGCATTGAGCATGGAGTCCACCAGCGTGGTCTTGCCGTGGTCGACATGGGCGACGAGCGCGACGTTACGGATAGACAAGGTGGGCATCCCGACCATGGTATCGGTCACCTGTGTCTGTCAGACTCTTCGAGCGGCCACGTCCCTCTGTCTCCGATATGGGGCATGAGTCTCGGAGGAGGCAAGGGCTAGGCTCCGGACTCTCCAGCGAAAGGACAGCAAATGGCTTTGGACAGCACCGGGCGGGCCCATTGGGAGGGCGACCTCGCCGCCGGCTCTGGTACCGCCACCCTGGACAGCGGAGCCGTCGGCCCTATGCAGGTGACCTGGAAAGCTCGGTCAGAGGAGCACGCCGGGCTGACCAGCCCCGAGGAGCTGATCGCAGCCGCCCACGCCGCCTGCTACTCGATGGCCTTCTCGGCCCGTTTGGGCAAGGCCGGGGCTTCGTCGATAACGCTCGACACCGAGGCCACCGCCACCTTTGTGCCGGGTGAGGGGATAACCGCGATGGCCCTCACCGTACGTGGGGCAGTCGAAGGCATCAGCGTTGAAGACTTCGCCGAGCTGGCCGAAGACGCCAAGGAGAACTGTCCCGTCTCCCAGGCCTTGAAAGGGAACGTCCCCATCACCCTCGAGGCATCTCTGGCCTGAGCCGGAGGACACGGGAACGCACACAGAAAGGGGAGTCGGCATCGCTGCCGACTCCCCTTCTCTGCGGGAGGATCTTTCAGGTCCCGATCAGAAGATCAGGATGAGAATGAGGATCAGGAGGATCAGACCTCCGACGCTGATGTACATGACTCACCTCCTGGGCCATTGGCCAGACGTATGCCTGGGGATCTGTTGGTCATCGCACGGTCTCGTCGACGATGGCGGCATCGACCTTCCGGTGATAGGACTCGCCGATGCGTCCTCCGAGATAAGCGCCGGCGAACATGAGCACGACCGACACGATCGACATGACGATGGCTGCCGTCGTCACGTCCTCGACATCGATCTGGGCCACCCAATTGGGCAGTCCGGCAGCGGCGAAGGCGTTGTACTCCTCGCCTACCCACGCCCCTAGGGCGGCGAACACCGCCAGAAGCAGGAGGAACCACAATGCGGCTCCTATACCGTTCATCCCGCCGTCGTAGCGTGAGATCCGCCCCGCCGCGACTCCTCCGAGGAGGAATGAGACGAAGATGACGGCCGCGGCCGCTATCGCCCCGATGATCTCGATCTCATCCAGGGCTCCCTCCTCATTGAGGAGGTTCATCTGGAGCTCGATATTGGCCGCTCCGGCGGCGAATAGGGAGCCGAGCAACACTATGGCCCCCAGGGCAGCCAGCATCCCGAGCAGGGAGGCGGCGATATCTCCTCTCCCGAATCTCTGGCGGATGCCGGAGAGCTCGGACTCCGCTCTCACCGGAGTGCCCCGCTCTGTGCGTGTCTGGTGGTTCATGTCATGCCTCCTCACGTCCATGCCTGGTCGGTTTCATACCCCTCACCTAGGTTGTCGAAACCAACCCAGCAAGACCGACGCCCAGTTCGACCATGAGCTCCTCAGGCAGCGGTTCGTCTCGACCAGCCGACGAGTCCTCCGGTGAGGAGCGCGACGAGGGCGATGATGAGCAACCAACGCATGGTCTCGACGGCGAGGCCAACCCCGGCCAAGACCAATCCGAGGATCAGCAAGAACGCGATCCAACCCATCTGTGACTCTCCTTGGAGCGGGCGCTCTTCGTTTACCCCGGTCGGGTAAAGGTCAAACCTGCTCAGCTCCTTTGAAAGGTGATGAGCGGGATGTAGAACCACGACCAGGCGATGACCACTGCAACCGCAGAAGTGGCGGCGATGGCGACGCTGTCCTTGAGGGTCAGGGCGGAGATGAGGAAGACCGCGGCGGCGAGGGAGACGGCGAAAACGACTGTGCCCACGATGGTGAGGACGATCGTGATCCGAAGATGTGTTCTCGACCGGCGCTGGACGCCCGTGATGGGCGCCCGCAGCCGCTGGTGGGCACTGGGGGCGATGAGGAGCACCGAGGCCATCGCCGAGCCGAAGAAGGCCACGTAATAGGCAAACCGCTCCAGTTCCCGTATCTCAGCGAACGACGCTTGGAGGGGGAGGACGAGGAGAAAGGCGAACAGCACCTGCACCCCGGGGAGGGTGGTACGAAGCCCTTCCATGATCGATCTGAACTGATCGTCCACGTCTTGTTGGCTTTCCGCGTTCTCCATCTCGATCTCCTCTTTGTCGGTGTAGCCCGCCGCTTTCCCGGGTAAGCGTTTGCCCAGGCAACCCTACGAGGTGACTGCGATGGCCACGGACCATGGATCGTCCATCAAGGATGACGAGAGATACGAGGCGCTGCGTGAGGAGGGGATGAGCAAGGAGAAGGCGGCTCGGATCGCCAACACCCCTCCAGACGAGATGGGACGGCGCGGCGGGTCGGGTTCGTACGAGGACTGGACCAAAGAGGAGCTCTACGAGAAGGCCAAGAAGGTTGGTATCGAGGGCCGCGCCGCCATGACCAAAGAGGAGCTGATCGAAGCCCTACGCGGCTGAGTCAGCACCCAGACACTGATTCTGGCCTGCAGGCCTTGGGTCAGACCCACCCAAGATCCGCCCGAGGAAAGAGAGGCAATCCTGATGAGATACGAGGCAGGGGAAGGACTCGATGAGCCGACTGACCATCCCCGCCCATCCTGGCGCGGGCGCCATGGCCCGCCGCGCCGTGTCCGTTTGGCTGGGAGAACACCCCCGTCTCGATGACGCCCTCCTGGCACTGACCGAGCTGGTCAACAACGCCGTCCTCCACGGCGGTCTGGAGCCGGGCGAAGACCTCACCATCACCATGAAGGCGGAGCGGGAGGGGGTTCGGCTTACAGTCCGACATGTCGGGGTACTCTTCGACCCGCACCAGTCGCCGTCTCCATCCCGAGATGCGGGGGCGAGCCGGGGTCTGGCGATTGTTGAACGGATTGCTGACAGCTGGGGCGTCGACTCGGACGGGACCGAAGTGACGGCGTGGTTCGAAGTTGGGCGGGCATGACTGGCCGCGGTGGGCAAAAACCCGGAAAGCAATGGTCGAAGAAAAGGAAAGGGCGATGGGGCTAGGACCACAGCTTGTCCTCGAGACTACCCGTATCGGGTCTCACGACGTCATTGTCGTCACGGGGGAGATCGATCTGGCCTCGGCGCCGAAGGTCGAGTCGGCGATCGAGAGCTTTTCGGGGCAACCCGTGGTGCTGGATCTACGACGGGTCGAGTTCATGGACTCGGCCGGTCTCAAGGTGCTGCTCAACCAGCGCTCCCGGCTGGAGGAATCCGGTGGTGACCTCAGGCTCGTGGTCGGCGAAGGGGCGGTGGTTCGACTTCTCGAGCTGACCGGGGTGAGCGACGCGTTCTCGATAACCAGCACGATCGACGAGTGACCGGGCCAGGACACCTGATCGCTCGCCGAGACCGGGGCGTCGATTGACCGACAGACCACTCATGACCGGTCCGCAGCCGACATTGGTCGCGGAGGTGCAGCTGCCCAGTGGGCCGCGGGCTTCGTTCATCGCCCGGCGGGTGGTGAGAGCGATAGTCACCGACGCCCCGGCCATACGGTCGGTCGACGCCGCACTCCTGGTGAGCGAGGTCGTGACCCTCATGTTCGACGAAGAGGTCACGCTTACGGTTCGCGTCGAGGAGGTCGGCCGCCGGGTCCGGGTCACCACCACGACGACCGGGACCGCGGATCAAGCCGACGAGATCGTGACCAGGCTTCTCGATCGCCTATCCGATGGCTGGGCGGTGGAGGGGAGCGAGATATGGTTCGAGTTGGAGATGGTGCGACGGCACACGCTGTCCCATCTCTCCGACGAGGAGCTGTTCGCCCTGGTGCCGGGGGATCGCGATGCCCGCGACGAGATCTACTCCCGATACGAGGGGTGGGCGGCCTCCGTGGCCAATCGTTACCGGCGGGGCGGCGCCCATGCCGATGATGTGGGCCAGGCTGCATCAATCGCCCTGGTGAACGCCATCGACCGATTCGACCTGAGCTACGGGGTCAAGTTCACGACGTACGCCCGCAAGACGATCATTGGCACACTGAAGCGCTATCTGCGTGACACCACCTGGTCGGTTCGTGTGCCCAGGTCGCTGAGTGACACCATGGTCGAGTTGAACCGCGCCGTCGCCGAGATGTCACAGAGGCTGGGGCGGATGCCCGAGGCCGCCGAGCTGGCCGAGGAGTTGGGTCGGCCGATCCAGGAGGTGGAGGATGCAATGGAGGCCGCCCTCGCCTACAACGCCAAGTCCGTCGACGCCCCGATATCGGAGGACGACGAGACGAGTCTGCTCCTTGTCCTCGGCAGCGACGACGAGCAATACGACCTGGCCGACATCTGGCACTCCCTGGAGCCTCTCATCTCCGATCTGGATGCCCGGGAGCAGGAAGTCCTCTTTCTTCGCTTCTTCGAAGACATGACCCAATCGGACATCGCGGAAGTGTTGGGGGTGTCGCAGATGCAGGTATCGCGTCTCATTTCCCGTGCTCTCGACACTCTCCGCGTCAGGCTCAGCCCGGACGGCGCCTGATCGTTTGACCGTCTCCGGACCCGGGTAAGTGCTCCTTCCGCAATAGCAAAGGAGGAATCCGATGAGAGCCGAACGACAGATGGGCCGGGTCGAGCGCACCTCTGTTGCCCGCAACCCTTGGAGCCCAGCTCAGTATGTGGCCGGGCTGATCGGCCTGTTCTTGACCGTGGTCGGGGGTGTCGCCCTGGCCCGCCTGCTCCCCACCGACTCGTTGAGTGGGGAGACGACGACCGTCATCGGTATGGGGTTCACCATCGTGATGGCCGGCGTCACCCTGATTCTCGGCCTCGTGTTCCTCGCCGGGGCCGGCCGCCCTGCCGAAGCACGCTCCGGGATGATCTCCCTGGGTGTGGCCATGCTCGCCTTCGGGATCGTCATCTTCATCGAGCCCAATGCCCTGGGCGGGGCCCTCGGGGTCAACGAGACGAGCGGCCTGGTCTATGCGATCGTCGGGCTCGTGGCGGCATTGGCCGGTATTGCCTCCCCAACCCTGGTTTCCCGCCGTGCGACCGAAGAGCGCGTGGTGGAGGAGGACGGGGTCATTCATGTCACTTGATCCCGGCTCTGCGGCCTCCAGGTGATGAGTAGGGCTGCGGCGTCGTCGATGGGGTCGTCTTCATTCATTCCGAAGAGCTGATCGAGCAGGGCCTCTGAGCTGGGCCCTGCTTCGGTCAGGGCCTTGGCTATCTGGTCCAGGGCGATATCGATGTCCCTGTCCACCCCCTCGACCAGCCCGTCGGTTATCAGGATGAGGACATCTCCGGGATGGAGACGGGTGGTGGTCGTCTCGCGTCCCAGGTCGACACCGCCGCCGACCGGGGGCCCCGACGCCTCCTCTTCGATGCGGACTCCGCCAGAGCTGGTGCGGATCAGCAGAGGGATGTGCCCGGCCCGTGTGTAAACGAACTCCCCGGTGGACACGTCCAACAAGCCGTAGGTGAGGGTGGCGAGGATCCCTGAATCGGAGATCGTGTTGCTCAGGAGATCCACCTGCGCCGCAGGGTCCAGTGTGCGGGCCGTCGATTGTCCGCGCAGGATGTTCCGAAGCTGTGCCATCTGCGCGGTGGCTTCGGCACCATGACCGGCGACGTCGCCGATGACTACCGCCAGTGCGTCCCCGACCTCGTACACGTCGTACCAGTCCCCGCCGGACCTGGTGCGGACCGAGGCCGGTATGTATCGGGCCGCGATCTCCACACTCTCCGAGTCGGGGAACGCGGCGGCAACAAACCACTGGCGCAGGCCATCGGTCAGCAGCTCATACTCCGCCAGCGCCTCCCCCCGCTCCCTGGTGGCGAACACCGCGTTGCTCGCCACGAGGATGGAGAGGACGAACAGCGCCCCGAGCAGTATCGAACGCGTCCATAGGGCGCGCTCTGCCCGCTGTAGATCTTGACGCGCCTCCGCCGCCACCCGATCGTGAACCACCGGGATCAGGGCATCGACCTGTTCGATCCTGGCCGAGCTCGCGTCGAACCATTGTTGGAGTGTGATCGGTCGATCGGCGGCCTGCCCGGCGGTGACCGCATCCAACAGGTCCCTCATCCTCCGCGCCGGTTCGCCGGTCCTGATCTCCTCGACGGCCTCCAGATCGTCTCCGCCGGCCAGAGAGCGCGCCTCGAACAGACCCTGGCTCGTGCTGTCCACCAGGACGTCGACCTGGAGCAGCAACTCCTCTGACAGGGGCCCAGCAGAGACGAGGGCCTCCTGAATCAGGTAACGCTGTGCGTTGAGGCTCTCGGCGACGTTGAGCAATGCCACGACCAGGGCTCGGTCGGTCACAGTGATCGGGTCGGTCCCTTGCTTCACAAGCTCGCTCGTGGCGGCGACGGCCAGCGCCACCATCTCGTTGTAGAGGGGGAACGTCGATTCACCGCTCGGGGTCAAGGCCGCACCCCGGAAGTCGGTCAGGGACACCTCGGCTGCGAGCAGATCGCTGATCGGCGGTGTCGCCGTCTCCGGCACCTCGGAGCGATGCCTCGACCAGGCAACCCTGAGATTCTGCATCGCCCGGTCGGTCGCCGGGGTCGCCTCGTCCCCGAAACGGGCATGGTGAGTCGCCAGGGCGTCGCGGTCCAGGGTCGAGGCCAGCGCCCGCTCCTCCTGTAGGGCTGCGGTGGCCGTGATGGCCTCCTCGGTTATCTCGGCCACAGAAACGGTCATCGCCGCCGTCGAGTAGGTCGTTTGTGCGCCCCGTACGGTGACGATCAGGACGGCGAGCACTCCAAGGACGATCAGGGCGGCGAGGGCCGTCGCCACCATCACCGAGCTCAAACGGTCCCTCAGCATGGTGGAAACCCTGTCCCCCCAACCGCTCATCCCGCCACGCTCCTTTCCCAGGGGTGGTCGGACCTGTGAGCCATGAACAGTCCCTCGGCGGCCAAGTCTGGGGATGGTAGTTGGCCGGGCTCGACGTGCTATAGCCAACGTATAGCGGGCGGGGTCAGTCGGCCCTTCGGCGGGTAGGTGATTTCAGATCTGAACCAGTCGGGTCCCGTTCGAAGAGCATCTGAGGGAATTGAGCGGGTCACCGGGCGATACCTGCGGCCGGCGGCCCCACTCTGGCTGGAGACGGAGACAGCTATAGAGGTGGGATGATCAGCCGATAAAGAGGGGGTGATCGCGCTACGAGGGAGCTTCCAGCGGGTCATGGTCGGCCACGGGGCGGCGGTGATCCTGGTTCTCTCCCTGATCGGACTCGTCGTGCTCGGCATTGGTGTGTCGGGCGTCCTCGGTGCTGCCCGCACCGTCCAGGTCGCGGTCAACCTGATCGTGCCCGCCACGGTGATGACCCTGTTCTGGCGAGCGGCTCGTGCCCGGCTCCTGGAGCGGGAAGCCGGGTTGGAGATGGCTCTCGAGCTGGAGGGGGTGACCAACAGGGCAACCGGGCAATTCCTGGCCGTCGTAACCCATGAGCTGATACCGCACCCGGAGCGGTGTCACCTCCGCGCCGAGGCCCTGGTCGTAGCGGTCGACTACCAGGACGTTGGGGCAGACCTCAAGGTCGCGGTCCCTGACATCCTGGTGACGACCGACCCCAACCTGCTGCGCCAGATCCTCCACGTACTCGTCGGGAATGCCATCCGGCACGGTGGCCGGAGGGTGGCGATCTGGGCTGCGGTCGAAGGGGAGGCGGTGCGACTCACCGTGTCTGATGATGGTCCCGGTCTGCCCAAGGAGATCGGCGACCACGTCTTCGAGCGATACGTCGATCTCGCCGAGCTGGCGCAGACGACGAGACGAGCCGGCTCGGGGCTCGCTGTTGCCAGCGCACTCGGTGAGCTCATCGACGGGCGGATGAGCTACAAGCGAGATCCGAGCTGGACCCACTTCTCGGTTCGTCTCCCGTTGGCCTCCAAGGGGACCAAGCCTCACTCAGGTCGGGTTCCGGTCGAAGCCGGGGTTGGTTGAGACGTGCGACGGCTCGGCGTCTCGTGGGGCGTGCTCGTTGCCCTCACCCTGGTGATCATTGCGCCGGTCGCCGCCGCAGCCGCCGACCAGGAGAGCTACTACCTCGGGCCCGATGGAGTCCCTCACGGCGAGCTCCTGCTCAACCCACGTGGCGGTGAGATGCCCAACTACGACATGGGCAGAGACGTC
>Ga0326597_10006923_pt1 | contig 15461 bp, 17 predicted proteins | sample RVTome_12_FD_203789 | JGI IMG/M metagenome (GOLD analysis project Ga0326597, IMG submission 203789) | Soil microbial communities from uranium-contaminated site in the Upper Colorado River Basin, Wyoming, United States - RVT100D185 | ecosystem: Environmental > Terrestrial > Soil > Contaminated >...
CCGGCATGGCCCAGCGGAAGGCTTAGCCAATACATCGGGACCAGTGTTGACAGGGCACTCCGATCGCCTTCGTACAGGCCGGGGCGCAGAAGCATGATGACGAGCGTTGCCAGGCACGCCAGCAGCCACAGCGCCGCCACGCGGCGCGAGGCGGGATGTTTCGGGAGCAAAATCATTCCAGGTACTGGGCATTCCAGCGGACGTAAAGCGCGTACGCCGCCGCCTTCATGGCGTATTTGTCGGCATAGTCCTTGGGGTCCAGCGGGTCGTAGACGTAATAATTGGCGCGATTGTTCCAGGTGGCCATGAAGTGCCAGATCTTGTGCGGCAGCTTGTACGGGGGCTGCCACTCGAAATCGTCCTGTGCCTCGTAATGCAGGAATAGCGGCAGGATCGGGATACCGGTGCGGATCGAGACCTCGAAAGCACCGGACTTGAACTCCTTGAACAACCGGCGCCCCGTGCAGCCTCCTTCGGGGTAGAGGGCGATGTTCTGCCCCGAATTGACGGCGTCCACCATGGCCTGGATGGCCTGGTCCCGTGAGCCAGGATCATCGCGGTCCACATAAAGCGTGCCGGCGGCCTTGCTGATCTGGCCGACGATGAACCAGTCCTGGACCTGCAACTTCGCCAGGCACACCACGTTGAACAGTGCCGGGATGCCGATGTCCTCGAATGCTGACGGGTGATTGGCGATCAAAATGTAGCGTGCCGGCAGGCGCTTGCGGTTCTTCTGGTGCAGCCGCAGGTCAACGTCGAGCGCCCGCACGAAAGTCCGGCACCAGGCCGGGAACATCCGGGCCACCGGATGAGCGCCGGGCCATGGCAGCCAGGACAGCAGGTAGACCAACGCGGTGAACAGGATGAAATCCACCCAGCCCAGAAGTTTTCGCATCAAGCGCAGCAGTAGCAACATCTCTTTTCCCCTGTCTTGTGCAGATGGAACAACGCTTGTTATTCGGCTATTTTTCCAGCAGAAAGTCGCGCACAGTCTCGATCTGATCGCCGGCCATCAACGCGGGAGCATGACCGATGCCTGCGAATTCCACCAGCCTTGGCTGCGGGCCGCGCCGGGTCATTTCCACGGCAATGTCTTTCTGCAGAAGGTCGGATTGAGCGCCGCGCAGGAGCAGGGTGGGGCAGCGGATCGCGTCGTAGAACTGCCACAGGTCCACGTCGGTGAGCAGCCCCTTCTGGAATGGAATGGCGATGCCGGGGTCGTAGCACAAGCCCCACGATCCATCCTCATGCTGCTTCGCCCCGTTTGAGGTGAGGTGCCGCCATTGCGCGTCGGTGAGCGCGCCGAACGGCGCCAGCACCAGGCGCATCATGGCTTCGAGTTCCTCGAAGGTCTTGAAGCGCGGGTCCTTTCCGACGTAATTCCCGATGCGCTCGAGCGCGGCCCGCGGAATCAAGGCGCCGACGTCATTCAGTATCAGCCTTTCGATCGGAGACCTGGGCTGCGCGGCGAGCATCATGCCGATGAGCCCGCCCATCGAGGTGCCCACCCAGTAAATGCGTTTGTTTTCGGATTTTGCCCGCCCAAGCACGCGGCTCAACCAGCCGCGCAGTCCGTCCGCGGTGGCCTTGCCCGTCACGCGCGAGATCAAGGCCGTCATGTCGGCGCAGTACTGCGGGTAGCCGTAATCCTCTTTCGCCTGCAGCCAGTCGCTCCTGCCGCGCCCGGCGATGTCGGGACAGATTAAGCGGAAATCGGGGACCAGCTCCTGCGCCAGCGTGTCGAAATCGCGACCGTTGCGCGTGAGCCCGTGCGCGCAGATGACGATCCGCTCGGCATCCGGAGCGCCCCAGTCGGTGTACTGCATGCGGTGGAAGCCGCGGGTATCGAGGCAGGAAACGTAGTCTTCGCGCATGGCTGGAAGTTAGAGGCGTCAGACGATGAATATCAGTATCGAGCCTGCGCCCAGGACACCCCTGGCTTCCAATGCGCGGCGGCTCTGAGGGAATTTTCTGTCGTTTGTCTTGGCACCAGGGATGTCCGTTACCACCCGCTCCCGCCGCCTCCGCCTCCGCCGCCGCCCGAAGAGCCGCCGCCACCAGAGGAGCCGCCGCTGTCGGAGGAGCCCGAGCTGCTACCGGGTGGGGTTGACGCGGAACTGATGGTGGTGCCGAGGTCGGAGAGGGAATCGGTCAGGCCGCCGATATTGCTGCCGTCGGAGGAGCCGCTGTCGGAGTGGTAGTAGTCGGCGACGGCTGCCGCCACGGCGGCGGCACCGAGCACGGCGGCGAATCGGTCGGCCCAAGTTTTCTCGACATCGAGCGCCACGGCGTAAGGCAGGAACTTCGAGAACTCCTCCTTCGTCTGCGGCGGGGCTTTCATGCGTGCGAGGTCGTCCTTCTCTGCGACAGAGAGATACTGGCGCAGGCCGTCGATCTCGTCCTGGAGCTTGCGGCCCTGGACGCTGTAGGCGGGCAGCAGCTTCCACCCGAAGAAAATGATGGTCGCGAGCATCGCCACCACCATGACCGCCATGAACCACACTGGTGCTTCGAATACCATCATGGCGATGAAGGCGCACATGCCGATTAGCACGCCGACGACGCTCCCCCACATGTTCGACGAGTAGAAATTCTTGCCACCGAAGTTCTGCTCGAGCGCCGCTGCGAAACTACCACGCACCGCCTGGACCTTCGGGTCGTGCACGGCTCCGAATTTGAAGGGTGTGCCAGAGTTGGGGAACATTCCCTTCATCAGCGCGTCTTCGCCGGGGTTCAGCTGCGCCGCTATGCCGGTCTGCTCAACCTCGTAGCCTAACTGCATGGCCCGATTGAAACGCGCGCTGTGAGCGCGGAGCTTGGCGGCGTCGGCGGCGTCGAGGAAGAAGCCGGGCTTCGTATCCACCTTCTGGAGCGCTTCAGGGGCTTCGAACTTCAGCTCGCGCTGGCGGATCTTCACGCAGCCGCGGCTGCCGAGCCCGAGAAGCGCGGCAGCGAAGCAGCGGTCGTCGTAGCCCGTACGGTCAAAGTAGCGCACGCCGGCAGGCCCGAGACCCGGCGGCGCCTCGTAGCGCGGGAACTTGGGGCCTTCGCGCGGATCGCGGCCGACGCGCCACCACACGAAGGTAAGAAACCCGGCGAGAAGCAGGAACCCGCCGAGGCCCGCAATAACGCCGCGGTTGTCGCCGAGGAACCGCCCGGCGCGTTCTACCCAGGTGGGGGGCGCGACGATCCCCTTGGGAAAGGCGACGACGATGGTCATGCCCTCGCGCGGCGCGAACCCGCGCGTGGAGCGGAAGATGGCGCCGCTGTCGCGCGCTTCGGCCTCGTAGTTGCGCCCGCGTGCGCCCTGAGGGCCAGTGTAGGCTTCGAGCTTGACCTGGTCTGCGGGCACACCGGCGGGGAGCGTGACTTCCGCCGAGATGCGATCGAACGCGAAAGTCCATCCCAAGCCATTTACATTCCAGTAAAGTTCGTCGTGCCCCTGGAAGAAGCCGATCTGGCGCGCGGTGCGATAGGCGATCCGGTAAACGTGTCGGCCATGCGGCAGCATGACGCTCGCGTCGCCAATGCGGATGCGCGTGCCGTTGCCCAGGCGCTGCAGGGCGAAGCGCTCGGGCCTGTCGTCGCGCGTCACGCTCAGCACCTCGAGCGGCACGGTGACCTTGTTGCCGTAGTTGTCGCGGTAGTCGGTCGGAAAATCGCGAAGAATGCCACGGCGGATCTCCCGGCCCTCGGCTTGCACTGCGATCGTCTCGGTGACAGTTAGGGTGCCTTTGGCGTCGATGCGGATGTCGCTGTGGAACTCGAGCACGCGCTCGGCGGCTTGGGCCGCGAGCGCACCCAGGAGAAGGAGCAGCATGCCGAGGAGCCGTCTCACAACGCCACCTTGACCGCGTCACGGTCGTCGGTTTCGAAAAATGGGATCGGCTTGAAAGCGAAGGGCCGAGCGACAAGCACATCGGGGAACGATTCGATGCGCGTCAGGTACTGCTGCACCGCGCCATTGTAGAATCGGCGCGCGAATTGCAGGTGGTCCTCGACCTCGACAAGCTTTGCCGACAGGTCGCGAAAATTGGCGTCGGCCTTGAGCTGGGGGTAGTTCTCCTGCAGCAGCACGAGCTGCTTGAGGTGCACGCCGAGAGAACGCTCAAGGCTGAAGCGCTCGGCGGCCGGCCGCGCCGCGAGGGCGTTCGTTCGCAGCTCGGTGACCGTGGTGAGGAGCGCTTTTTCGTAGGCGGCGTATCCGCGCACCGCCTCGACGAGCTGGGGCACCAGATCGGCGCGGCGCTTGAGCTGCACGTCAATGTCGGCGTAGCCCTGGCGCACGAGGTTTCGGTCCGCCACGAGGCGGTTGTAGAGCCAGATTCCGGCGACGATGAGCGCCGAAACAATCAGGCCCAAGAGCCAGGTTTCCGCCGTCATTCACCCCCCTGCATGCCTTAATTAGTGTAGCGCCTTTGCCGCTTAGGCGCTGAGTGTGGCGGTGCCGATCACCGGCGGCAGCGGGCAATCGATGACGGTGCAGATCGCGCGCATCAGCTCCGCTTCGGCCACGCTGACCTTGTTGTCCGCGAGCGCGGTCTCGACGCACGCCATGACCACCGCCGGTTTCTGCAGCGGTGCGAGCATTCTCACCTGGTCGAGCGCATTCTTGACTTTGTCGAGCACGATATCCTTGGCCGCGATGATGACGGCAGCGGAGAGGCCGAGCTTGGCCGCGCCTCTGGCAAAGGAGGCGGAAATGCCCGCCGCGTCGCCGCGAGTGCTTCCAGAGTAGGCGATCAGCGACAGCAACAACGTGCACTCGTCGCTGACCTCCTTGACCGAGTTGAACTTGATCTTCTCGGGGCGCCCCGCATCCTTGTCCAGGCGCCGCTTGAGGATCGCTTCGAGTATGAACTCCTCCATCGTCATCCTGCGATCCGCGGCGATCAGTGCCGTCACGAGCTTGAGGAAGGCGTCACTCCGCTCCTGCGTGAGCCCTTTGAGGGTGGGCAGCGCCAGGTCAACCAGCGGCAGGCGGTACTGTTTGCCAAGAGTGCTGACGGATTCCGCCACCGAAAAAGTAGTCTCGCCTATCGTGCTTTCACCGGCTTCGGAAAACGCCGCTTTCTGACGCTCCCGCACCACCGGCACGGTATGAATCAACAGGCTGAGGACCACGGCCTGGGCGCCGTCCGGCGTGCGTAGGGTTTCGAGCAGCGCCGCCGGCAGCGACTTCAGCAGTTGACTCGCGTAATCAATATGTTGCGCCGACGGGTTGCCGATCGAACCGATCACTGTGGCGGACGTCATGGCGCTGGCGGCAGTGGCCGGCGCGGCGAGCGCGTTGCCCCAAGCGGAACCGCTCAACGCCGACACGCCCGGCGCGACTTCGGCTGCGGTGGACGATCCGGGTGAAATCGCGGCCAGTTTCTCAAGGCTCAGCCGGCGGCCACGGACCCTCTGGATGCGCTCTGAGAGCGGCGGATGGGTGTCGAGCAGGCCGGCGAGATGGACCTTGATCCCCTGCGCGAAATACATGTGGCTCAGGTCCTCGGCGTATCTGCCGGCGATCCCGCCGCCATGCGCTGAAATCTTCTGCAGGGCCCCGGAAAGGCCGTCGGGCAGGCGCGTGAATTGCACCGCTGAAGCGTCGGCGAGAAACTCGCGCTGGCGCGAGACCCCGGCCTTGATCAGGCGCCCGAAAAATACGCCGACGTAGCCGATAACAGCGAGCGCCGCCCCCAGCGCAAGGATTGCGAGCGCTGCCTGGCCGCTGTCACGGTCCCGCGAGGAGGATCGGCCTTCCGAGACCGCTCGCAACATGTGCAGCCCAATCGCGCCGATCACGAGTATGCCGTTCAGCACGCCCATCAGGCGGATGTTCATGCGCATATCGCCGTTGAGGATGTGACTGAATTCGTGCGCGACCACGCCCTGCAGCTCGTCACGCGAGAGCCGCTCGAGCGTGCCGCGGGTGACGGTAATGACCGCTTCGTTCGGCGAATACCCGGCGGCGAAGGCGTTGATGGACGCTTCGCTGTCCAATACGTAGACGCGCGGGACCGCGATGCCCGAGGCGATCGCCATTTCCTCGACGACGTTGAGCAGGCGTTTCTCGTTCAAGTCGACGCTCGACCTCGCCACCGGCCGTGCGCCGACCAGCTCGGCGATCGCCTTGCCGCCGCTGGCAAGCTGCCGGATGCGGTAAAGCGTGCCCGCGACGATGACTGACAGCGTGACCGCGCTGACCCACAGGAAGAAATTGGGAGGCAGGGAGACGCCGCGCCCGGGGCCGCCATCCATCAGTTCCTGCATCGCGAGCAGCCAGGCGGCTGCGATCGCGACGTTCACCGCGATGACGATGGCAATTACTGCAAGGATGAACAGCGCCACCAGGCGCCTCGTCTGGCGCCGCGCCAGGTCCTGGTGTGCGAAGAAATCCATCGGTCCCGGGCGCTACACGGGGTGCAGCTTCCCGGTCAGGAGAAGGATACCTTGACCGCCTTGCGTTCTTCCGCCGATTCGGTCGCCTGCAGCAGCTCCGCCGGGCCGAAGCCGAACATCCCAGCGAAGATGTTGTCCGGGACCGATTCGCGCTTGGTGTTGTACTGCATCACCGCGTCGTTATAGCCCTGGCGGGCAAAGGCGACCTTGTTCTCCGTGCTGGTGAGTTCTTCCTGCAGCGCGAGCATGTTCTGGTTCGCCTTGAGATCGGGATAGGACTCCGCAACCGCGAACAGGCGTCCAAGCACTCCGGTGAGCGCACCCTCGGCCTTAGAGAGCGCCTGCATTGCCGCCGGGTTGCCGGGATCGGCGCTTGCCGCCTGGGCCGCCCCGAGCGCCTGGTTGCGCGCCTTGGTCACGGCTTCGAGAGTCTCGCGCTCGTGCTTGATGTAGCCCTTCGCAGTCTCGACCAGGTTAGGGATCAGGTCATAGCGACGTTTGAGCTGGACATCGATCTGTGCAAACGCGTTCTTGAAGCGGTTCTTGAACTGCACCAGCCCGTTGTAGATGGCAACGGCCCAAATAACCAGGCCGACAATGACGGCGAGGAAAATCCAGAATTCCATGACTCCTCCCTTGTCCGCGAACGTGGGCCATTCTATATCAGCGGCATGACCGCGCCTAACGATTTAGAATTGATGTTCTCCGGAGGGACCGGGAAGTGCGCAGCGTTTGCGTTTTTTGCGGGTCGAATGCGGGTGCGAAGCCGGCTTATGCAACGGCCACGCGCGCGCTGGCTCGCGCGATCGCCGGGCGCGGCCTCAGGCTGGTTTACGGCGGCGGCAGCATCGGGCTCATGGGCGTGCTGGGCGAGGAAGCGCTCGCGGCGGGCGGCCGCGTGGTCGGCGTCACGCCGCGGCGGCTGGTGGAAAAGGAGCTGGTGCGGAGCGGCTTGTCCGAGCTCCACGTCGTCGAGACCCTGCAAGAGCGAAAGTCGCTGATGGCGGAGCTGTCCGACGGGTTCATCGCATTGCCGGGCGGGTTCGGTACGCTCGACGAGCTGTTCGAGATGCTGACCTGGACGCAACTCGGCCTTCATCGCAAGCCCAGCGCCCTGCTCGACGTGGAGGGCTATTTCGAGCGGCTGGTCGCATTTCTCGATCACTCGGTCGAGCAGCGCTTCGTCACGGCGGCGCACCGCGCGATGCTCATCGTCGAGCGCGACCCGGGCGCCTTGCTCGACCGGCTTGCCGCCGAGCGGCCGCCGGAGTCGAGCAAATGGATGGACCGCGGGCCATCCTGATCCGGCAGCCGTTGCCGGGTTTTATGCCCGCACGCTTGTGGTGCTTCCGGGGGCACAGGCCGGTTGAGTTTGTCAGGGAATATCGGTAGCCTTAGCGACTCTGGTTTGCTCCTGTATCAACCCCCTTTCAAGAGGACACTATGACGACCCCCGACACCGCCGTCAGCAAGGAGAAGCTTGCCCAGGACCTGAAGATCGTGATTTCCGACGCCGAGGAACTGCTGCGCGCCACCGCCAGCCAGGCGGGCGAAAAAGTCTCCGCCGCGCGCGAGAAGATCCAGGACAGCCTGCGCCATGCCAAGGTCAAGCTCGCCGAAGTCGAGGACATCCTCGTCGACAAGGGCAAGCAGGCCGCGCACGCCACCGACGAGTACGTGCACGATCATCCGTGGAAGGCGGTGGGTATTGCCGCCGGCATCGGCCTCATCATCGGCATGCTGATCAGCCGGCGCTAGCGAAAGCAGGCCGTGTCAGAACCTGCTTCCGGAGATGCCGGCGCCGGTATCGTGCAGTCGTTGCGCAACCTGGCGGCAACGCTGGTTGCGCTCCTGCGGACCCGCTTCGAGCTCCTTGCCACCGAGATCGAGGAGGAGCGCATACGGCTTCTCCAGTTGCTGTTCTGGGCGGCAGGGGCGCTGTTCTTCCTGTGCGTCGGCATTCTGCTGCTGACCTTGCTCCTCGTGGTGGTGTTTTGGGACAGCCATCGGATTGCCGCCATTGCGGTGCTCGCCGGGATCTTTCTGGCGGCGGGGGTCGGCATGGCCATTGGTGTGCGCAACCGCATGTACGCCCGGTCCAGGATGTTTTCCGCCAGTCTGGATGAGCTGGCCAGGGACAAGGACCAATTGACCTCCCGATGAATCGGACCGAGGACAAGCTAGCCGAGATCGCGCGGCGCAAGGAGCGGCTGATCGCGCGTACCGAATCGCAGCGTGCGGACATCGGCGCGGGCTTCCGGCAGCTGCAGGGTCCGATCGGTGTTGTCGACCGCGGGCTGGAAATCGTGAGTTTCCTCAGAAGGCATCCTTTACTTGTCGCGACCGTCATTGCCGCTGTGGTGGCATTCCGGCGCCGCAGCCTGGTCTCACTGGCCGGCAGCGCTCTTTCCGTGTGGCGTATTTGGCGGTCCGTATCCGCATGGTCAGCTTGATGGTTTTTCCCGGGCCTTATTTTCGCTGTCGCTTTGCCTGATGCACCCTATCAAGATGCTTATCGTCCGTCCGGGCGTGCTCTACAGATCCTTGCGTGATCTGACGGCGCGCGAGAGACAGCATCTGACCCGCGAGATCGGGCATGCGCGCGGGCTCATGCCTTTGCTGATGAAGCCGCGCAACAAGCAGCGCTGGACGCCGGAAGACAAGAGGGAGCTCGCGCTCCACGTGCGCCGGCTCACTGACATCAGTCCCTACCTCATGGTGCTGGCGATGCCCGGCGGGATGCTGGTGTTGCCGGCCCTCGCCTGGTGGCTCGACCGGCGCCGCAATCAGCGGCCTTCAAGGCCGACCTTACAGGGTTGATCCCGCCGCGAAATCTGGCGCGGCTTTGCTGTTTCACTTAATATTCTCGACACGGCCAAAGTGGCGGAGTGCTGATCTTTGAAGTGGGTCCTATTTCTGTTGGTGGTGGCAGTCGTTGCCATCCCGATTCTCATCTGGGATTTCCGCAAAAAGGCTGCCGCAAGAGAGGCTGCCAGCAAGAAGCGTTTCGAGGAAATGTTCCTGGCGCGGCCTGCACCCGCTTCACCACCTGACATGCCGCCAGCAGCCGTTCCGGCACCCGGCGCACTGCCGGAAACCAAGGCGACGGCTGCTGCTGCCGCGCCGCCTGCCAGGGAACGGTTTCTTGACCCTCGCAAGACGCTGCTCTACCGGCTGCTCAAAGTGGGCATCCCGGATCACGAGATCTTCGCGAATGTTGCGCTGGCATCGGTGGTCGACGGCAGGAACGAGCAGGAGACGCGGCGCCTTGCGCAGTGCCGGCTGGACTTCGTGGTCTGCGACAAGGGCATGCGGGTCGTGACTGCTGTCGAGTACGAGACGGCGGGGGGAGTGCAGGCGGCCGGCGAGCAGCGCTTCAAGGCCGATTGCCTCAAGGCAGCCGGCATCAGCATGGTTCGCATCAATCCCACTGCGCTCCCGCGGCGAGAAGAGATCCGGGCGCTCGTCTGCGGGCGGTCCAACCCCGCCGGCTCCTGACCGGGATGGCGAGGCCGGCGCCCGTTTCTTGCCAATTTATGGAAATGCAGGTATCTTTCGCACCGCAGTCGATCAAGCGGCGCATTGCTGATCCGTAGTGCTCCATCCGTTCGGATGAAGCGTCTCCAGTTCTCAACGACCCATCTTGATCCGTTTGCATGGTGCGGGCATGCCCGCGTTCTATTATTTTTGTTCAGGAGAGTGGTATGGCAACTGGTACCGTAAAGTGGTTCAACGACGCAAAAGGCTTCGGCTTCATCACGCCGGACGATGGCGGCGAGGACGTATTCGCGCATTTCTCGGAAATCCAGGGCAACGGCCACAAGTCGCTCAAGGAGAAACAGAAGGTCAGCTTCGAAGTCGCGCGCGGCCCCAAGGGCATGAAAGCCACGGCTATCAAGCCGCTGGACTAAGAATAGCGCGGCTCGCCGCGCTATTCTTAACAAGGGAAAAACTTATCCATCAAATTCCCAAACTGCCGCATCGGGGCGTCGGAGCTGGAAACCGGATGTAGACAGTTATCGTTCTATTTTCATTTTAAAAAATCGGCCACCCTGGGGTAGCCGATTTTTTTGGTGGAGGCGGCGGGAATCGGCCTTGCAGGCCGCGCTCGCGCCTGCAGGCGCGAGCCGGCTCGTAGGCACGTGACAGTGCGCAGGCACTGTCATGTGTCCGACTCGCCCCCGCGTCCCGCGGGTTCTCCTTCCCACCGCGCAAACGGCGAGGGCCGCCCATTTGGACGGCCCTCTTGTTTGGTGGAGGCGGCGGGAATCGGCCTTGCAGGCCGCGCTCGCGCCTGCAGGCGCGAGCCGGCTCGTAGGCACGTGACAGTGCGCAGGCACTGTCATGTGTCCGACTCGCCCCCGCGTCCCGCGGGTTCTCCTTCCCACCGCGCAAACGGCGAGGGCCGCCCATTTGGACGGCCCTCTTGTTTGGTGGAGGCGGCGGGAATCGAACCCGCGTCCGCAAGCCCTACACAGCCAGGACTACATGCTTAGCCAGGTCATTTGGATCTCGCCTCGCGTCCGCCGGCCGGCAGGCTGACGCTCAGCCAGTCGCTTCGACGGATCCGCACGGCCAAGCGACCAGACCGTGGGAGAGGCTGATGTCAATGGCGCTGCACCGTTGTGCAAGTCCGGCTTGCGCCTCGCTTGCCCTTCGGCCTAGCCCATCAGCAAGCTAGTGCAGCGTCCAGCCGGTGTTAGGCGGCTAGAGCGTAACGCTCGTCGTTGGCGTTTATAGTTTCCAGCGGATTTACAAGGTGACTGGACCTTGGCATGCCCTGTACTGCTTCGTGACCCACGTCGAAACCTGGTCGCCCCCGTGATTCAGGATAACCGGGATCGGCATTATCTCAGATGTGGGCGATAGTCTGAAGTTCAATCTCGGATACCCGCTTCGCCACGACCAGAATCATGATGGGGGGAGAAGCTGCAGGACATCCCGCGGGTTATCTATCAACCAGTTGGCGTCCCAGGTCTCGGGATTGCCCCCGTCGAGGTAGCCCCACTTCACAACGGCCGCTTTCATCCCGGCCGCGTGCGCTGCTTCGACATCGCGCCGGTCGTCGCCGACATAGATACAGGCGCTGGCATCCTCGCGTATTGCCTTGCATGCCGCGAACAGGGGGTCGGGATGAGGCTTGAAACGGGCGGTGCTGTCCCCGCCAATGATGCAGGATGCGCGCGTCGCCATGCCGAGCATGCCGAGCAGCAGGCGCGCCAGGCGTTCCGCCTTGTTGGTCACGATGCCCCAAGGCAGCCTGCGCGCCTCGAGCGCATCCAGCAATTCCGGGACGCCGGTGAACAACCGGGTCTCGCGGCAAATATTCGTTTCGTAGAGCCGGAGGAATTCCTCGCGCATGTCGCCGTAGTCGGGATGCTCGGGACCGATGCCGAAACCCGCATCCAGCAACCCGCGCGCGCCGAGCGACGCGACCGGGCGGGTGGCGGAAGACGGCAGGGGCGGCAGGCCGCGTGCAGTCCGCATGTGGTTGAGCGCGTAGCCCAGGTCCGGCGCCGTGTCGGCCAGCGTGCCGTCGAGGTCGAACAGGACCGCCTTGATCATCGAAATGCGTGATTCGTGAATGGTGAATCGTGATTCGACAGAGCGGTAACTGCTTGGTTGCAACCTGCATTTCTCATCAACTCACGACTCACGAATCACAATTCACGCCTTCGTTGAATGAAGAATGTAGTTCACGTCCGCATCACTGCCTAGTGAATAGACCTTCGTGAAGGGGTTGTAAGTCATGCCGGTGATGCCCCCGACTTCGAGCCCGGCCTTACGGCACGCCGCGGCGAGTTCCGAGGGTTTGATGAGCCTGGCGTAATCGTGAGTCCCGCGTGGCAGCAGTTTCAGCACGTACTCGGCCCCGACCACCGCCAGAACGTACGATTTCAGGTTGCGGTTGATGGTGGAAAAGAACACACAGCCGCCCGGGCGGGCAAGTCCGGCGCAGGCGCGCACCGTCGCCGCCGGGTCGGGCACGTGCTCCAGCAGTTCCATGCAGGTGACGACGTCGAATGCGCCCGGCATTTCCCGCTCCAGCGCTTCCGCCGCGATGAGCCGGTAGTCGACCTGCTGCCCGGATTCAAGCAGGTGCAGCTGCGCCACCTTGAGCGGTTTTTCGCCGAGGTCTATGCCGGTCACGCGGGCGCCGCGTGCAGCCATGGCTTCGGCCAGTATGCCGCCGCCGCAACCGACGTCGAGCACGCGCTTGTCCTTCAGCCCGGCGATGCCGTCGATGTAGTCGAGGCGCAGCGGGTTGAGGTCGTGGAGCGGCTTGAATTCGGCGCCCGGGTCCCACCAGCGATGGGCGAGCTGGCCGAATTTTTCGAGCTCGAGCGGATCGACGTTGATCATGAGATCAGGATTGAGGATCGAGGACCGGGCATTGAGTGAGCCTAATTCTACAAGACCTCAATGCTCAATCCTCAATGCTCAATCCTAGCCCCTGATCTTTTCCTGCCAGTACGCCGCCTTGGCCGCGAGTTCCCCGGCGTCGAGCCGCACGAGCCGGCCGTTTTCGACTAGCAACTCGCCATTGACCCAGACGTGGCTGACATGCTCGCGGCCAGCCGCGTAAATCAGGTGCGAAAGCGGGTCGTAACAAGGCGATAGTTCGGGCGCGTCCAGATTCACCGCCGTCAGGTCTGCGCATTTCCCGGGTGTGAGGGAACCGACGCGGTCGTCCATTCCCAGCGCCCGCGCGGCGCCGATCGTCGCCATTTCGAGGACGGCGTGAGCGGGCAACACCGTGGCAGTGCCGCTTGCACCCTTGGCGAGCAGGGCGGCGAGCCGCATTTCCGCGAACAGGTCGAGGCGGTTGTTGCTTGCGGCGCCGTCGGTGCCGAGGCCGAGGTTGACGCCGCGTTCGTGAAGGCGGGCGGCGGGCGCAATGCCGCTTGCAAGCTTCAGGTTGGAAGAGGGGCAGTGGGCGACGTGGCAACCGTGATCGGCGAGCAGGGCGATCTCGTCGTCGGCCAGGTGCACCGCGTGGACCGCGATGAGGCCCGGCCCCAGAAGCCCCAGTTTCTGCAGCCGCCGCACCGGACGCAGCTTGTGCACTGTCATGCTCTCGCGTATTTCGTCAAAGGTCTCATGCAGATGGATGTGCACCGACATGTCGAGCTCGCCTGCATAGGTGGCGACCCGCTCGAAAGTGGCGTCGCTCACGGTATAGGGCGCGTGCGGAGCGAGGCAGAAGGACAGCAGCGGCTCGTGCTTGAAGGCATCGCGCGCGGCGAGACCCTTGCTCAGGTAGTCGCCGGCATCAGAGGCGTAGGGCGAGCGCATCTCGATCGCGATGATGCCCAGCGCGGCGCGCATGCCCGCGGCGAGCGCCGCCCGCGCCGCCGCCTCGGGGAAGAAGTACATGTCGTTGAAGCAGGTTACGCCCCCGCGCAGCATTTCGGCGCAGGCGAGCAGGGTGCCGTCGTGGACGAATTCCGCCGACACCAGGCGGGTCTCGACGGGCCAGATATGGTTCTGCAGCCAGTCCATCAATACGCGATCGTCCGCGATCCCGCGCATCAGCGTCATTGCGGCGTGCGTGTGCAGGTTGATGAGGCCCGGGATCAGCGCGTGGGCTGGCAGCTCGGTGCGTCGCGCGCCGGGATAACGGTTGCGCGCCTCGTCCACGGAAAGCACCTCATGGATGCGCCCGGCGGCGACAGCGACGGCGTGATGGTGCAGCACCGCCTGCGGAGGGTCGGCCGGGATCACCCAGCGCGCCTCGATCACATGATCAACAGTACCGGCCATTGGTGAAATAAAAAAGCCCTGCCTTTCGGCAGGGCTTTTTATTGCTACGTTCCCCGAGTTACCGCTTGGCCTTGGGCTTCGGCTTGCCCTTGGGCTTGGGCTTCGGCTTGAGGTTCACGGCCCTGCCGACGACTTCCACAGTTACGCGACGGTTCGGCGCCAGGCACTCGATCAACTGCTTGCGCTTCATCTTGTTGTCGCAGAACTTGGTCACCGGGATCGGTTGCTTGAACGCCTTGCCTTCCCAGAAGATCAACTTCTGGTTGACGCCCGTGCTCACCAGGTAGTCCTTGACCACGACCGCGCGGCGCTCCGACAGCTTCATGTTGTACTTGAGGCCGCCAATGCGGTCGGTGTGGCCGGTCACGACCACGGCTCCGATCGTTACCGGGCCGCGGACCTTGGTCGCCTTGCGCAGGCTCGCCAGGAACTTGTCGAGTTCCTTCTTGTTGCCAGCGGTCATCTCGGCCTTGGCGAACGGCATGCCCTGAAGCTCGATCTTCTGCTGGACGTTGACCATCGGCACCTTGCCCTTTTTCTTCGCTGCCGGCTTGGGTTTGGCCTTCGGCTTGGGCGCCATCTTCTTCTTCATCATCGGCTTCTTCTTCACCAGATCCGGGTCACACTGCGCAACCGCGCGGGCCGGTGTCCAGTCGCTGGTACGCACGCAAACGCCCGCGCCTAATGCGCGGACAATGTTCCCTTGGGTGTCGGTCAGGTATCCCTGGTTCTTGAACTGAGCCGATGCCGACGTGGGCAAAAACACGCCGACGGCAGCGAGGCCAACGAGCGTTATCCGGATTGCTGAAATCATGATTATTGATCCTCCTGTTTGTTCAATGGTCAGGGACCCGCCGGAATGCCGGTTAACCTGGAGTCTCCCCGGGGCTACTAATATCACAACCTATTGGGCAAGGCAAATTATGCGGGAATCATAACACGGTTCTGAGGCAAAAGGGATATTTGCCTGTTGCAAATAGGGAACTCCCCGCCCCGGCGGGGGTATTCACGGGGTGGAATGGGGGGGTGTCCTCGGGCTACCGGACGGTCCCGGATTTGGCGCCCCGAAATACCCGCTGGCGAGGGCGCCATGCGGTGCGCTGGCGGGTGCTGAGAATTACGTTTGCAGAAATAATATTTTCACGTCGCACGTTTCCGCCTCTTGCCGGGAAACGGCGCTGCCTCCGCGGAACCAGCGGTCGCGCCGCCATTCGCAAATGCCCGTTGCAAGGACGAAGTCAGGCTCGCGGCGCATGGTAAAATCAACCCCTTTAACCGCCGCAATAAAACCGCTATTTCCCCCCGCT
>Ga0326597_10006924_pt1 | contig 15460 bp, 7 predicted proteins | sample RVTome_12_FD_203789 | JGI IMG/M metagenome (GOLD analysis project Ga0326597, IMG submission 203789) | Soil microbial communities from uranium-contaminated site in the Upper Colorado River Basin, Wyoming, United States - RVT100D185 | ecosystem: Environmental > Terrestrial > Soil > Contaminated >...
CCGTTTCGCGCCGGGCCGTTTCAGCCGGCAACATGACGACCTCCGACATCGTCGGGCTGTTGATCGCCGCGCTCGGCGGCGCGGCCGTAGGTCTCGAGCGCCAATGGTCGGGACATGCCGAGGGCCCGGAGGCGCGGTTCGCAGGGATTCGCACGTTCACGATGCTCGGGGCCCTGGGTGGATTCAGCGGATGGCTGTGGAACGCCGGCGTCACGGTGCCTTCGGCCATCCTGCTCGCCGGGGCCGTCGCGGTGATAGCCGCCGCCTACGTGGCCGGCAGCCGTCAGGACATCGACGGTACGACGGAGGTGGCGGCCCTCGTGGTGCTGGCGGCCGGCGTGCTGGCGGGCATGGGATCGGTCAGGCTCGCCAGCGGGGTCATCGCGCTCGTCACCCTGCTGCTCATCGAGAAATCCAGACTGCACGCTCTCGTGCAGCGGATCGACGATGTGGGCCTGCGTTCGGGCGTCCGGTTCGCGGTCATGGCCCTCGTCGTCCTGCCGCTTTTGCCGGAAGGGCCGTACGGCCCGTACGGCGGGGTCCGTCCACGCGAGCTCTGGGCGCTCGTCCTGTTCTTCTCCGGGTTGAGCTTCGCCGGCTACATCGCGCGCCGTCTCGTCGGTCCGGGTCATGGGTATCTCGTCACCGGCCTGCTCGGCGGCATGGTGTCGTCGACCAACGTGACGTTCACCTTCGCGCGAACGAGCCGATCGGACCCGGCGACGGATCGTGCGCTTGCATTCGGCGCCGTGGCCGCGAACGCGATGCTCTATCCCCGCGTGCTCATCGCGACGGCGATCCTCGGTCCGGCGGTGGTGCCTCCGCTCATCCCGTATCTCGCCGCGCCCGCCCTGGTCGCGGCGCTTGCCGCGATGGTGGGGGCGCGCCGGTCTCCGGCGGCCGGCGTGACGGACATCCCGCTGCAGAATCCGCTTCAGCTGACCGCGGCGTTTCAGATGGCCGTCCTCTTTCAAGGCGTGCTGATGGCCGTCCACGTGGCCCGCGAGGTGTGGGGGCAGTCCGGCGTGTTCACATCCGCCGCGGTACTCGGGCTCACCGATGTGGACGCCTTGACGGTGTCGATGGCGAGAGGAGTCGCGCAGACGGTTTCTCCGGCTGTCGCGGCCACGGCCATCGCGGTCGGCGTGTTGGCGAACACCGGGATGAAGCTGGGATTGACGCTGTTCTTCGGCAGCCCGAGGTTCCGGACGATTGCCGGAGGTGCGCTGATGCTGATGCTCCTCTCGCTCGCAGCAGCGCTGGTCGCCTTCGCCTGATCTCGGGAGTGCCGGGCACCTCCGCCGCTTTGGTGCGCTATGCTGGGTTCGCGTGCAGACCATTCTCGGCGCCAACGGCGTGATCGCTCGCGAGCTGGCGCGGCGCCTGCCCGAATACACGGACCGCATCCGGCAGGTGAGCCGGTCGCCGAAGCCGGTGAACGAGACGGATGAGCTCTTCCGCGCCGACCTCCTCGACGCCAAGGCCACGGCGGATGCGGTGGCGGGAAGCTCGGTCACGTATCTGGTCGCCGGCCTCACCTACTCCTCCAAGGTGTGGCAGGAGCAGTGGCCCAAGGTGATGCGCCACGCCATCGACGCCTGCAAGCGACATGGCAGCGCGCTGGTGTTCTTCGACAACGTGTACGCCTACGGCCGCGTGAGCGGCGTGATGACGGAGGACACACCCTACAACCCGTGCAGTCGGAAGGGTGAGATCCGCGCACGCATCGCCACGATGCTCATGGACGAGGTGCGGCGCGGGGAGCTGAAGGGCATGATCGTGCGCGCCGCCGATTTCTACGGTCCCGGCGCCGCGCTGAGCCTCACGCACGCCACCGTGACCGAGCGCCTCCGGGCCGGGAAGACGCCCCAGTGGATCGTCAACGCCAAGGCGGTGCACACCTTCACCTACACGCCCGACGCCGGACGGACCGTCGCGCTGCTCGGCAACACGCCGGCGGCGTTCGGGCAGGTGTGGCATGCGCTCACCAGCAAGGAGCCGATGACCGGCGAGCAATACGTGCGGATTGCCTGCGAGCTGTCGGGAAGACCCTACGGCATCCAGGTGGCGCCGCGCTGGATGCTGTCGCTCATGGGCGTGTTCGTCCCCGTCCTCCGTGAGAACATGGAGATGCTCTACCAGTTCGAGGACGACTACCGCTTCGACAGCAGCAAGGCCGGGCGGGCGCTGGGCCTGACGGCCACGACGTACCGGGAAGGGATCGCCGCGACGTTGAAGGGCTGAGGAACGCCCGGTCAGGGACGCGCGGGTGCGAATCCCGGATCGACCGGCAGGTCGCGTGCCGGGAAGTAGAGCTCAAAGCGCGTGCCGCCGGCCGGCTCGCTCCATACCCGGATCGCCCCGCCGTGCCTTTTGGTCACTCCGTGGACGACCGAGAGGCCCAACCCGACGGTTGTCGCGGGCTCTCCCGTCGTGAAGAAAGGCTCGAAGAGGCGTCTCTTGGTCAATTCGTCCATCCCCGGGCCGTTGTCGATGACTATCAGCCTCGCGTACGGGCCTACGACGAGGTCGGGTTCGGCCCGAACGAACTCGGGGGTCGCATCGAACCGCTCGAGCACGGTCTCGATCCGGCCGGGGCGCCCTTGCATCGCTTGAGCGGCATTGGTCACCAGGTGCGCAATGACCTGCTCGATTTGCGCCGTATCGGCGAGCACGCTCGGCAGGTCCGGATCGACTCGGACGGTGACCTGGACGAAGGGCGGAAGCGCCGACAGGACAGCGTCAACGGCCCTCGCAACGACTGGTCCGAGATTCTCCGGGCGAAGCTCGGTGGTATTCTGCCTGGCGAACGTGAGCAGCTGTTGAACCAGCGCCTTGGCGCGTTCGCTCGCTCTCCTCACCATCCCGAGACACTCCTCGAGCGCCAGTCGGTCGCCCGCTCCGATTTCCCGTGCGAGCTCGGCATTGCCGATGATGACGGTGAGCGCGTTGTTGAAGTTGTGGGCGACGCCGGCGGCCAGCGTCCCGATGGCTTCCATCTTGTGAGCTTGGGCGAGCTGTGTCTCCAGGCGGCGGCGGGTGAGGTCCGCCTGTCGCTGCGTCGTGATGTCCGTGGCGACGCCCCCCATTCGGTACAGTGTGCCGTCCTCCCGTCGAATGGGGGTCGTCGTGTCCAATATCCAGCGAATGGTGCCGTCGGGCCGCGCGATTGGGTAGGTGACGGTCAACGGTGACGCCGGGTCGTTCTGCAGCCAACTCTCGAGCCGAGCCAGCACGCGAGCTCGGTCGCTGTCCGGAATCGTGTCATGGCACAGGTGGGGGTTGTCGTACAACTCCTCGGACCGCCGGCCCCAGATCGATTCGAAGGCGGGGCTGACGTACAGCAACCGTTCTGTTTCGGCGTCGGCCAGCCAGATCACTTGATCGATCGCCTCGGCGATCTGACGGAATCGCTGCTCGCTGTCGTGGAGGGCGGCATCCGTGCGCCTCTGGGCGGTGACATCCCGAAAGCTCCATACGCGGCCAGTCCACTGTCCGTCCGCCATCTGGGGGCGCGAGTAGCGCTCGAACGTGCGGCCATCCTTGAACTCGAGCACGTCGAAGCTTTCGGCTTCCGAGCTGTCGTACAGCTCGCGGACCTTGATCAGGAACGTCGCGGGATCCGTCAGCTGATCGAGCACCGAGGCCAGGGCCCGGTCGTCGTCTCGCGATTCGACGATATCGGACGGGAGCTGCCACATCTGGACGAAACGCTGGTTGAAACCGACGATCCGGCGGCTGCGGTCTACTACCAGCAGGCCGTCGGTCGTGGCATCCAGCGTCGAACGCGCGATGGACAGCGCTTCGCTCAAACGGGCCTGGGTGTGGCGTCGTTCCGTCACGTCCACGGCCGTGCCGACGAGCGCCGACACCGCGCCGTCTGCATCCACGTCAACGTGGGCACTTCCGGCGATGTACCGGACCTCATGGTTCGGACGGACGATGCGACACTCGTACTCGATCGCGCGCCGCTCCGCGCGCGCTCTGCCGGCGGCCTCCCGGACCTGGGACACGTCGTCGGGATGAATGAGGGCGTGGAACGCGTCGAATGTCTCGTCGAATTCCTTGACGTCGAGTCCGAAGATTCGATAGCAGCCCGCAGACCAACTGCAACGATTGGTTGCAGACTCGCACAGCCAGGTGCCGATTCCGCCCACCCGCTCGGCCTCCGCCAGCCGTCTCTCGGCCGTCCGCAGGCGCTCCTGAGTCCGAAACGTCTCGGTGACATCGCGGCAGATTGCCAGGATGCCGTCCTCGCCGAGCGGAATCAGGCGTGCCTCGAACGCCCGGTCCTCCCCGGCTATCGGCAGCGTGTATTCCACGACCACAGGAGGAAACCTGTCACGAACGCGGCTCATTCCCTCCGCGACGTGCGACGCCACCGGCGCTGGAAGGACATCGTGCAGGGTTCGCCCGAGGAACGTCTCGGGCGCAACGTAGAGGTCCGCATCAGGCCCGCCGTAATACTGGAGGATCGTGCCGTCGGGGGAGACGATGAAATGCAGGTCGGGATGCCGCCGCACGGCATCGTCGACGGTGACGCGTCGGGGCGGCTGCGTCTCGGACAAGGCTTGGCAGGATCATAGCACCCTGCCCGCTCTGCTGCGCGGAGCCTGCGCAGAACCTGCGCGAAATTGAACCGTCCCGGCTTGTCCGCTTGATTCTGATGCCTCACTCTGTTTCGAGCTCCGGAGGGCGAAGCCAGCGTGCCCGGGAACCCGCCCGAAAGCGGGGTCCCGGATCCACGAGGCACGCGCCAAGCAAACACTCTGTCACGGCTAGCCCCGACCTTCGGAACCGCGCAGGGCACCCCGGAGAAGCGCTCCATCGGATAGCGTCTGCGGGCGTCGAGCGTCGGACTCATGGGTTGCCTTGCCCCGAGAGCATCATGAGCGTGTAGCTCACTGGCGGAGAGTGGGACAGCCGCTTGAAGCGCAAGCTCGCGACGATGCTCTGGCCGGGGAGGAGGACGCCGTCACTGAGGAACAGGCGGAGAAACGGGTCGCCGGTGCTCGTTCTGCCGCTGGCGTTCTCCATCTCGATCTCGAAGGACAGACCCCGGGCGATCATGAGGAGGTGCGTGTCCACGATCGACGAGCTGTTGTTCGTGATCTGATAGAAGTCCTCCCGCCGCTGGCCACCGATGTTGTTGGACGCGATCAGCGCGATGTCCACCTGCGCGGTCACGTCCAGGAACTCGAGCCCCATGTCACGCCTGGACAGGGCATCGTCGTTGTCCTGCGGCCGGCCGCTGCCTGGCCGGCCGTCGATGGCGCCGAGCGCCGCGAGGTCGGGACGGTACACCGAGTAAGTCACGTCGCGCTCGTTCAACTTGATCGTGTCCGTCGTGGAGTTCGGATCGAAGTGCACGAATGCGGGATCGTGCAGGGCGTTCTCGATGAAGTCGGCGAGATCGTCCACTTGATCGTCGCTCAGGCCCAGGCCGCGCGGCGAGCCGGGCCCGCGGGGGTGCGAAAAGCGGGTCGTGAACGAGCTGGCCGCGGCGGCCTGCGCGTTCTGCGGCACACCGGCGTTGAAGTACCGCACCACGTCCTTGACGCTCGTGAACGAGCCACTATGGAAGAAGAATTGGGCGTCCCTGAGCTGCCGCAGTGTCAGCGTGCGGAACTTGAAAGCGTCGCCGAGGCGGAACGTAATTTCGCGCCGGCCCTCATCGAGGTGGTTGGGATCATTCCTCGCCGCGCGATTCAGGGCCTGGACCGGGTGGTCGCCAAGCCCGAGGTTGAAGAAGTTCTCCTCCACGAAGTGACCGACGCCGGCCAGGTCGGGGTCGTTCACCTGCTTGTTCAGCATGGGGCCGCTATGGCAGGTGTAGCACCCCGCACCGCCGCTGCGCGCAGAGGTGAAGAACAGTCTGGCGCCGCGCCGCTGTGCGGGCGTCAGCGCGCCGTTCTGACCGGCTAGGAACCGATCCCAAGGCGTGTTTCGTGTGACGACCGTGCGCATGAAGGTGGCCGTCGCCCGGACGATGGTGAGGTTGTTGATGAGATTGTCGCAGGCGCCCGCAACAGGAGCAGACTCTGGCACGCACCCTGGCGCCATGGCGGCCTCCGCGGGAAACGCGTCGCGGAAGAGCTTCCGATAGATGGGGATCTGCTCCAGCACGGCCGACTGGAAGCGCACCGCGCCGCGCAGAGGGTCATCGTCCAGTAGGCGGTGAGCGTCGAGCAGCAGGAGTGCCACGTTCTCCTGCGCCGGATGGTGGAACGGGTTGAGGGCGCCGTGCGTCTTGTCGGGCTCACCTGCGAGCCCCCCGAACAAGAGGCGGTTGTTGAAGGCGGCTCCGATGATGCTCAGCGGATTTCGCGCGACGCTGTCCAGGGCATCGAGTCGACCAGTGGCCAGCAGCTGAATCGCGGCCGGACGGGTGTCTGTTGTATCGCCCGGCAGAGGGCGACGACCGCGCGCTGGAGTGTTCACTTCGATCGTGCCGTCCGCGAGCAGGTAGACGTCTGTCAGCGTGGGCAGCGCGTCCACCAGCGCGTCGCCCGGGAAGAGAGGGGTCTGTCGCAGGGTCGGCATGTCCGTAAGCGGCCGCCGGCGCGCAATGAAGTGCCCGTCGGCGTCCGTGTAGCCGCGCCCCTCGGCGCCCGTGGCGAAGTTGAGGAGCGTGCCGGCCTTCGATGCCGCCTCGCCGAGATGACAGGTTCCGCAGGACGCGGTTCCGCTGTGTGCGAGGATGCCACCGAATTCCGGGATAATCCTGGTCGCTCGCGCCGGGTCGTGAAACAGCTGTTTCCCGAGGTAACGCTTGGCTTCGGTTGTCTCGAACTGGGGGTCAGGGCTCCCATTGGCAAGGCGTGGCTGCGGAAGCTCGCTATCGTGCGCCGGGACCATCATTTTCTGGATGCCACCGACCTGCTGGTCGATGAACCGGCGCAACTGGGTGGGACTGTTGCCCTGGGCCGCGACGACCGCGCCGCACAACAGGAAAAGGGAGACGGCCAGAGCCGCGCGGAAGGGACCGCAGTGGGAAGATTGTTCGTTCTTCATCTTCATGTGCCTCCAGGGCTAAGGGCGCGCCGGGCGGGTTTCGATCTGAAATGGACCGGCCGGGCACGTGGGTGTTTCCGGTTGGATGTCGCGCCTGTTACGAGGTTACGGTCGGCCGCACGTACTCCTTGCGCAGCAACGTGGACAGCGCTTGGCGCGCCCGATGGAGACGAACTTTCACTGCCGTCGGGGTCATCGTCAGGATCTCCGCAACCTCCCGCGTCGAGAGCTCCTCGATATCCCGCAGGATGAGAACCGCGCGATGGTTTTCCGGCAGCTGATCGATGCACGCGCGGACCGTCGCGCGCGTTTCCTTCTGCTCGAGCAGCAGATCCGCCGGTGCACTCCAGTCCGAGAACTGCTCGGCGTGATGGCCATCCTGCTGGAAGGCAGGCAACAAGACCTCGATCGAGTCTTCTGGTTTCCGGCGTCGCGACCGCAGTTGCATGAGCGCGGTGTTCACGACAATCCTGTGCAGCCAGGTTGAAAGCTGGCAGGCTCCCTCGAATTCCTTCAGGCCCCGAAACGCGCTGAGATACGCCGACTGCACCACGTCCCGGGCGTCTTCGTCGTTCCGCATGAACCGGCGCGCGACCGCGAGCAGGCGCCCGCCGTAGACCCGGACCATCGCCTCGAAGGCCCACTCGTGCCCGGCTCGAAGAGCAGCGAGCAGAGCCTTCTCGTCAACGACCTCGCCTCGCATCGAATGGACGCCATCGTGGGCGTGCGTCGCAATGTCTATGGGTCGGGCCCCGTTCGAGGCGGTTGGCGCATCATCGGTCCACATCGGCCACCTCTTTGAGCTGTTCCGCCACAAAGGGCGAACAGTTCGTCACCCGCACCCGGCGGGCAGTCAGCTCGCGAAAGAGGGTGACGCCGTCTGCATCGATGAAGGAGACCTCGGCAAGATCGAGCACGAGCCGGTTTCTGTGGTGGCCGTTCTTCCCGAGGATGTGGTCGCACGCTCTGCGCAGTTCCTCAACCCATGGCCCTCTCACTTGGCCTTCGAGCCGTAGGAACACGGGTTGTTCTTCTGTCGCCGCCGTGTCAGAGATCTTCAGCATGTGGACTCGTACCGCTCGCTATGGCAACCGACGTACCGACATCGTCCAAACGGATGGCTCTCGTGTATGTGCGCGGAAAAGAAAGGGTTACGTCGATCCCTCGAAATCAGCCAGGGCAGGTCCTACGAAATATCACGGCCGCCGGCCTCCCCCGACATGGCTGGCGCCGAGCGCCACGACATGTCGTGGCTTCGGGAGACCGGATGTGGTTTTCGGTGAGTCGGCCGATGCGGTCACATCGCCGACGGCGAAGATTAGGCGCGCACGGCGCGCCTGCGAGGGAGCGGCGCGGGGCGTAGGGGCCCCCGCAAGGGACCGAGCCGGGGTGTGGGGCGGAGCCCCACGTTAGGAGGAGCCGCGGGATGTCGGAGCGATGCCGAGCTTCTTCATTCGACTGCGTAAGGTGTTCGGATTCACGCCGAGGATCGTTGCAGCGCCCCCTGCTCCTTCGACGACGCCTTCGGTAGTTTTCAGAACGCTGAGGATGTGGAGGCGCTGGACGTCGTCCAAGGTTTCGCCACGAGGCACGGACAACCCATCCTGTTTGGCGGGCGAAGCGGCGTCGGCAGGCGACCCACCGCCCAGAAAGATTCCTTCGAGTTCGAGCGTCGGCCCTTGCGCCAGAATCGCCGCGCGTTCCACAACGTTCTGCAGCTCTCGGACGTTGCCGGGCCAGGAGTAACTCATGATGTGCTGTATGCTTCGGGCGCTGAATCCCCGAATGGGTTTGCCCAAATTCCGAGCAAGACCTGTTGTGAGAAACCCGACAAGCAGCCCGATATCCGACTTGCGCTCGCGCAGCGGTGGAACCTCGATCGGAAAGACGTTCAGACGGTACAAAAGATCGACGCGGAATTTTCCTTCGCGAACGGCCTGATCGAGGTTTCGGTTCGTGGCCGCAATCACCCGGACACTGACGCGGACCGTCCTGCTGCTTCCAACTGGCTCGAACTCCTGCTCCTGAAGGACGCGGAGCAGCTTCACCTGCGCGTCGAGGGGCAGCTCTCCGACCTCGTCCAGGAAGATGGTGCCTCCATTGGCGAGCTCGAAGCGGCCGATCCGCTTCTCGATGGCGCCCGTGAAGGCGCCCTTGACGTGTCCGAACAACTCGCTCTCGACGAGCCCTGGCGCGATGGCGCCGCAGTTCACTTTGACGAGAGGCCGGTCGCTTCGTCTGCTGCGGCTGTGTACGGCCCGCGCGAACAGCTCCTTGCCGGAGCCGGTCTCGCCGACGATGAGGACCGTCGAGTCAGTGGGCGCCACGCGCTCGACCTTGCGCAGCGCGTCGAGAAGAGCGGGACTGTTGCCGACGATCTCGTTGAAATTGTGCTGAGTGCGAATCTCCTCCTGCAGGTAGACGTTCTCGGCTTCGAGACGATTCTTGAGCGCCTCCACCTGGGCCAGCGCCTCGCGCAGGGCGCGCTCGGCCGCCGTTCGGCGCTCGACTTCGCCCTTCATCTCTTCATAGAGCCGCGCGTTCTCGAGCGAGATGGCGGTCTGGGCCGCCAGGATCCGCATCATCTCGATCCGCTCGGGCGTGAAGGCGTGGGTGGTGAGGTTGTTTTCGAGATACAGAATGCCGCCCAATCGCCCCTGGTGCCCGACCGGCACGCACAGAATGGACCTCGGCTTCGCGCGAACGATGTAGGCGTCGCCGGCGAACCGTTCATCGGTCGTGGCGTCCCCGATCACCACGTCCTGACCGGTCCTGTGGACGTACCGAATCACACTGTGCGAGATACCATTCGCCTGGTCCAGCAGAAGCGGCTGCCCGATTGTGACCTGTTCGATGTCGGCAACAGCTTCCGCTTCCACCAACAGTGTTCCCTCGCGGTCCCGGAGAAAAATGCCCCTCTGTGCGCCGGCGTTTTCCAGGGCCAGCTTCATCAGCTTTCTCAGCAGACCCTCGACCTCGATCTCCACCGCGACCGCGTGCGCCACTTTGAGGATGGTGGAGATGTCCAGGGAGGCCGGCTCATCGACCCTCGCGGTCTCCTCGACGGAGGCGCCTTCCGTCGTCGCCGCGGATGGTCTCATCGCCAGGAGGCGACCGTACCGCTCCTTCAAGTCCGCGACCTTGGTGGCGGCGCCCCACGTCGCGTAACAGCGGTAGGCCTCGTTCATGAATGCCGCCGCGAGGGCATCCTGTCCGCGCCGCAACAAGCTCTTGGCGGCGAGCTCGTTGGCCAGCGCTTCCAGCTGCAGATTGTCGGTCTGCCGGGCGTAAGCGACGGCCTCTTCGTACAACCTCCCCGCCGCGTCGTGCTGCAGCGCGATGCGTTTCGCCTCGGCGGAGAGGAGCAGCCACGCGCACCGAAAGTTCTCAGGACAGTTGTCGGCGAGCTCGCGAAACGATTCCTGAGCGCTGGCGAGCTGCTGTGTGTATACGTGCCGCGCCTCTTTGGTGGCCGTCTCCCAAGCCCCTGCTGCCGCCAGACCGCCCCAGAAATCCACGAGGACTGGCCAGATGGTCCCGGTGACTGCGACCTCTTTTGCTCGCTGCGCGGCGATGAGCGCCTCTGCGAACTCGTCGAACATCACGCACAGATGCAACTTCGCCGCATAGATAAACGTCAGGAAGAACGGCGCCGTGTTCTCGTACGCCGCCACGAACGCCTGCTCGTCGAACGTCGCGTCCGACAGCGACAGCCTGCCCGAGGTTCGTCCCTGGAGAGCCAGAGCCCAGTTCAAAATGATCTTGTGTGCCCTGAAGAAATCGGTCATCTTGATCTTTTCGAGCAGGGCGAGCGTCGGTGAATAGTCGCGAACGAACCGATCGAGATCGCGGTTGACCAGCAGTGCCGACCACGCCTCGGTCGCGGCGCCATAGCCGGCGTAGACGAAATCGCCGGTCTCCAGCCCGCTCCGGCATGCTTCGCGCGCATGCGGAATACAGGTCTCGAACGGGCGGCACCAAAGGTTGACGTGGGCCTGGAACTGCTGATGGATTTTGGCGCGGAGCTTGGCGTCATCGAACCGCTTGTTGATGTTGAGCGCCAGCACGCCCCATTGATACGCCGCCTGGTAGTCTCGCCTGAGAGGGCCAATCGTGATGGCGTGCGTCACAAACCCGTAAGCGGAATCCCCCGTGATGCCATGCGCGAGCGACAGACGAACGATCGTGGCCGAAATGAGACGCGCGAGGATCTCGTCCCCGGAGATGTACGCCGGCGCCCAGAGAATCGTGAGGATTCTCATGGCCGTTCGCCCCTCAGCATCGATCATCTCCGGCAGATCGATGAGCGACGCAATGGTGCGGTCGCCGAGCGCGGACTGAGTGGCCTCAACCTCACGGTCCAGGGCCGCGTGCTTGTCCTCAATGTGCTGCGGAAACGAGATGCCGAAGAGTGCCAGGGCGGTCCGGCCGCTCGCGACCGCGTCGGCCCAGCGTGACTGGTTCTCATAGACCGTAATCCGAAGCGTGTGAACCTGCGCTTCGTCCAGTGGCGTGGCGGCCCGCTCCAGCAGCCTCTCAAAGTATTCTTCGGCCGCGTCGAAGGCGCCGGCGAGATACTGGCACTCGGCCGCTTCCAGGAACAACGAAAACATCAGCTCGTATTCGGAGCGCCAGTGCAAGTCGTCGACGAGCGCGATGCCCTTTTCCAGGTAATCACACGCCGCACGATAGGCGGCCGAGGTCTTGGCCTTGCGTCCGGCCGCGAGATTCAGCCGCGCGAGCGACAGCCGCTCCGAGGCACCGGCGATGAGATCGCTGCCGATGTTCAAGTGATTGAGAATGGCGAAGATCCGATCGTCCGGGACCGTCGCGTCGAAATCGACGAGCAACAGTCGCCCCAGATCGAGATGGACCGGCGCCTTGTCCGCTTCCGGGATCAAGCCGTAGGCCGCCTGTTGCACGCGGTCGTGGAGAAACGCGTAGACGGTCCGTTCGCCCGCGCCTTCGTCGGAACCGTTCGAACGATCGCTCGCCTGCTGAAGCAACCCGGCGTCCAGGCATTCCGACAGACCGGCCCACGCCTGTTCCGGGGAATGCCGGCTGATGCTCAGGAACGTGCCCCAGTCGAACCGACTGCCGACACACGCCGCCAGGGCCAACACGCCTTGAGCGTGGGGCGACAACCGACGGATCTTGCGCGTCATCAGTTCGACCACGTTGTCGGTCATCCCCGCGTCCGCGATCGCGTGCATCCGGAAAGACCATCCAGCACGTTCATCGTCGAAATCGACGAGCCCTTCCTGCTCCAGCGTCTTGAGGAACTGGATCACGAAGAACGGGTTGCCATCGGTCTTGGCTCGGATCAACCGTGCGAGCGGTTCGACGTAGGCGGGCTCGCCGTGAAGCGCATCGCCAAGAAACAACGTGAGCTCGGGCAACGCGAGAGGCCCGAGGGACAACCGTGACAGGTGTGCGCCAGAGGTCTCCAATCGGTCGATCGCCCAGGTGAGCAGGTGGCCCGCATCAACTTCGTTGTCGCGGTACGCGCCAATCAGCATCAGGTGGTGGATGTCCGGACTTGTCAGCAGCGCATGAAGCAGGTCCAACGTGCCGGCGTCGACCCACTGCAGGTCGTCGAGAAACACCACGAGCGGGTGTTCCTTCTGCGCCACCGCGCGCACGAAGCTCTGAAAGACGTACCCGAAACGGTTACGCGCTTCGGTCGGATCGAGCGGCGGCGGCGGCGCCTGCTCGCCCAGGATCAGCTCGATTTCCGGAATGACCTCCGCGAGCACGCCGCCGTTTGCGCCCAACGAGTCTGAGAGCTGCGCGCGCCATCTCGACAGCTCGCCCTCGCTTTCGGTGAGGAGCTGCCGGACGAGGGTGCGGAGCGCCTGGGTCAGCGCCCCGTAGGGGATGTTGCGAACAACCTGATCGAACTTCCCGCCGACAAAGTGTCCGCGTTGTCGCACGATGGGGTTGTGCAGCTCGTGGATGAGCGACGTCTTGCCGATTCCCGAGTAGCCGGAGACGAGCATCATCGTCGTACGGCCCTCACACGTCTCGTCGAACGCCCTCCGGAGCTCACCGACTTCGCGGTCCCGTCCGTACAGCTTCCGCGGAATGAGGAGCTGTTCCGGGAGGTCGTGACTCCCGAGATCGAAAAGCGAGATCGTTTCGCAGGTCGTCCATTCGCGCTGGCAGGTCTCGAGGTCGCGCACGATGCCGGCGACGCTCTGGTAGCGATCTTCGGCTGCCTTGGCCAGGAGTTTGAGAACGAGTCGGGATACCTGTTCGGGCACCGCATCACACGCCGGCCTGGTTGGCGTCTTCGCGATATGGGCGTGAACCAGCTCCAGCGAGTCGTCGGAGCTGAACGGAGGCGCGCCCGTCAGCATTTCGTAGAAGGTGACGCCCAGCGAGTAGAAGTCCGTTCGATAGTCAACCGCACGGTCGATGCGGCCGGTCTGCTCCGGGGACATGTACGCGGCGGCGCCGTCGGTAGTTCGCGCGCGAGTGTCGGCTGAGGCTCCCGAGCCGAGACCGACGTTCAGCAGTTGCACGGTTCCGGAGTCCGTGCCCACCAAGATGCTGGCTGGACTGAGAGCTCCGTGAACGATCATGCGGCGGTGCAATGCACCGAGGATCGTGCAGAGCTCGATGGCAATCGTGAAGAACGTCAGCAGATTGGGGCGACCGGTACCCAGCATCGTGCATAAGGGCACCAGGCCGCAGTCTTGCAAGACGAGACAGGTGGTGTCGGCGCCGCGAATCAGGTCGTATGGGCGGGGAATCCCCGTCACCGACAGACTGCTCAACACCTCGAACTCACGCCGGAGCCCCTCATCGTCAGCCCGCAGGGAGCCCCGGATCGGCGCCTTCAGGAGGACTGGCTGCCGGTCCCCTTGCCGGTGGCCCCGGTACACGGCGTACGGCCCGTGACGCACGATCTCCTCGACGACGTCGTAACCCGGAATCTCCACGTCGCCAATGAGACGGGACCAAGGGGCGAAAAGATTCGCCGTTCCGAGACGGACCCGGCCACGGCGTGCGGTGCCGCCGTGCGCGCGACCCGCGTCAGGATCGGGATGGTGGGTCGGGCGGTGAGGCTGTTAACCCAGACATGATCCGGTTGATGAGCCGTTCCGAAATGGCCTCCGGGACCTCGAAAGAGCCCCCCTCCGTCACGATACGCAGCGTCTTGCGTGTCGTGTCGTAGACGACCTGGCACGTTCGGCACTCAGCCAGGTGCCGCTCCAGGTCGCGGCGGATATCCGGCGACACATCGCCGTCCATGTAGTCGCCGAGCGCCGCTCGGACATCTTCGCAGCTAAACACTGGCCGCTGCTCCTGTTCGAGGAATGAAATGGGGAGCCAACGCTTCGCGCAGCAGCAGGCGGCCCCGAAGCAGATGAGTCTTCAGGGTGGGGATCCCCAGCCCCAACGCGACGGCGGCCTCGGCGGTCGAGAGTTGCTCCAGATCGCGCAGGAGCACAGCCATCCGATAACGCATGGGCAGGGACGCCACGGCGCGTTCAACCAACGCCCGCAGTTCTTCGCGCTGGTACAACCGCTCCGGGTCGTCGGCCCATGCCAGCACGAGCCGCGGCCGGAAGTGCTCTCCGTCCTCGTCTTCGAGCGAAAGACTCTCCGTCGGCCTTCGTGTCCGGACGCATTCGAGACCTTCGTTGATGGCGATACGGGTCAGCCAGGTGCCGAAGCGCGCGCGTCCTTCGAAGTCGGGGAGATGCTGGAACGCCTTCAGGAACGCCGTTTGCGTGGCGTCTTCCGCATCGGCCGGGTTCCCGGTCGTGCACAGCAAGATCCGGTAGAGCCGGCGATGATGGCGTCGCACGAGTGCCTCGAAGGCGGCTCTGTCTCGGCGTTTGGCTCCGGCGACCAGGTGAGTGTCCGGGTCGCTCGTCGGCTCGTCCCCACCCGTTTCCTGGAGCGTTGGATGGGCCGGGTGCTCCAAAGGATTCACGCCCGCGGCAAAGACCCGCCGCGGGTGGAAATCGGGGACGGTCCCCAGGCCTACCTGCAGCGTGTTGAGGAAGTTGGTCAGGGACGCCATGACCACGGCCTCGAGAATCTGGTGGTCTGTAAAGCCGTGGGCCCGGAGTGCCTCGACGTCCGCCGGCCCGAAGGTCGGCGACCTGCGAGCCACCTTGAGAGCAGCGTCGAGCAGCGCCTTGTCGGCCTGGGACAGGTCCGCCCGGTGGTGATCGACGGCAATCTGATCTGAGACGTTCTCGGGCAGTCCGAGGCCGCGCAGCATCTCGCAGTGCACCGCAACACAGTAGGTGTTGAGGTTCGCCGCCGAGATGACGAGGAGGATGAATTCCTTGCGCACGCGGGAGAGGATGTCGTCGGTGAGCAGCACCGTTCCAATCGTGAACGCTTCGGCCTCGACCACGTCGGGCCGCAGGGTCTGGGCCCGAAAGATGTTGGGAATGAAGCCGAACCGCTCTTGAAAGAATGCGAA